>Ga0180433_10003872_pt1 | contig 21563 bp, 14 predicted proteins | sample SS_ome_8_FD_132980 | JGI IMG/M metagenome (GOLD analysis project Ga0180433, IMG submission 132980) | Hypersaline lake sediment archaeal communities from the Salton Sea, California, USA - SS_1_D_1 metaG | ecosystem: Environmental > Aquatic > Non-marine Saline and Alkaline > Hypersaline >... | reverse complement strand
CGCTGTATATTCTGCATGTTCTGTGCTGTCCCATACCCTGAAACGGAGGGTATCATTCTCTAGAAATCCATCTACAGTATCTGCTGTTTGTACATCATCTCCCCACACCGTAATAGCTGCATTTTCATTATTCCATACAATGGCACCACAGCAGAGACCGGCGGAATTGAATACGCCAATCTCATCTCCTGATGCCAGTAAAGTGCCATCCCAGTACTGGGGTTCAATGGAACTAGGTATCACTACCGTACAATTCTGACCTGTATTAGTCGTAAATTGAAAATGCAGAGAATCTTCTTTGATATTATCATTCCGAATAATGTATAAACCATCAAATCCGTCAGCAACATATACTACATTGTTATTCACTTCCACACCATAAGATTTTCCTCCTGTATTATACGATCCCACCTCTTCCGGATTGGAAGGATCAGAGATATTGATAATTTTCAGTCCGTTATAATAATTCGCTAGATATGCATACTCTCCTTTGACTTTTATATCATAAATTGAATAACCTATTCCAATCATGAATCCTATTTCCTCCGGATCAGAAGGATCTGTAATATCAATAATTCGCAGATCTGATTCTCCTATATAAGCATAATGCCCATTGACTGCAATACTATAAGCCCAGTTATCTGTAGGAACAAAAAATTCTTCCGCAGGATTGAAAGGATCAGAAATATCTATTATCCACAGCCCCTGATGACCGCTGACATATGCATAATCATCACTGACTGTTACTCCTCTGGCATAATCTCCCATATCATAGGATCCAGCCCTTACAGGGACAGAGGGGTCAGAAATGTCAATAATATAAAGACCGCTGTCGCCATACGCTATATATGCAAAATTTTCTTCTACCGTAACAGCATTGGCCTCACTCCCTATATCAAAAGAACTTTTTTCTGAAGGATTGCAAGGGTCAGAAATATCGACAATACGAAGCCCATCCTTATAATCCGCCACCAAGGCATTATTGTCTTTAACTGTGACATCATAAGCTCTTTCTCCTGTATCATAATGACTCTTTTCTACAGGATTTTGAGGATCAGAAATATCTATAATCAAAAGCCCATCCAGACAATCAGCCACATAAGCATACTTTCCATTGACAGCCACCTTTCTAGACTCATCTCTGGTATCATAACATCCCTGTTCTGCAGGATCAGCCGGATCTGTAAAACCGTCAATAATACGGAGCCCGTTATTCCCTGCTGCTGTATAAACAAAATTCTCACTCACAGTTATTTTAAAAACACCACCGATGTAATTTATAGTACTTAACTCTGCAGGATCAGTAGGATCAGAAACATCAACTATCCTGAGCCCATCATTAAATGCAGCATAAGCATAATTACCTGCAACAGTCACATCCTGATTAAAATACCCTGGCTTATAAAATCCCACCTCTGTAATACTGGAAGGATCGGAAATATCGAGAATCCGGAACCCTTCTGACCGGCTTGCCACATATGCATAATCTCCTACAATATTGACAGAATACATACTGCATTCTGTATATGAACCTTTTTCTTCAGGATTGAATGGATTTGAGATGTCAATAATCCAAAGACCACTGTCACCATCTGCTATATATGCATAGTTTTCTTCTATATATACATCATGTGCAAAATTCCCCGGATCATAACAACCTATCTGTGTTGGATTGTATGGATCGGATATATCAATAATCCTCATACCACTCCATGCATCTGCAATAAAAGCATAATTATCTTTGAGTGCAATTCCGCTGGTATAATTACTTGTTTCAAAATATCCTGTTTCTATAGGATGACCTGGATCCGATATATCTATAATACGCAGACTGGCGTCGTAAATAACAGTATAGACATAATCACCTCTCACTTTAATATCTGTAATCAGGGATGGCAGAGCTATTCTCCCGATTTTAACAGGGTTTGCCGGATCGGTAAAATCTGCAATTTCCAGGTATCCTCCATTACCAAAATATGCTGTGTCTCCTGAGACAAACACTGCCTTGCAGGGCCCTCCGGCCCAATGACCAATGAGAGTGGTATTGACATTCTCTTCACTAAATAATTGTGAATTAATAATAAATAGAAACATTATTCCTGTTAAAATAAAAAAAGTAATAAAATTGCTATATCTTTTCATGACTTTCCTCCTTTCCTACTAACTAAACTGCATCCTCCACCCTGACAGGGTCTGGACCCTGTCAAGGTGGATAATGGAATAATTCAAAATTTCTTAATTATAGGAACAACCTTAAACCTGACAGGTCTTGCAAGACCTGTCAGGTTTGTATTGCATATAACTACCTATCGTTTCTGACACTAAAATCACTTCATAAAAATCATCTTCTTTACCTGAACCATACTCTTTTCGGATCTACTGGTTGGACTGGCTACTATCCGATAAAAGTACTTTCCGGAAGCCATGGGATGTCCGTTCTGATCTCTTCCTCTCCATTTTGCTGTATGCACTCCGGCAGATAAAATTTTATGCATTAAGCAGCAAATCTCTCTTCCGTTTAAATCATAAACAGTTAGTATTACTTCTGTCTGTTCAGGAAGATGAAATTCAATGGTGGTCTGCGGATTGAAGGGATTGGGATGGTTCTGTTTCAGCCTGAAAGCTTCCGGTACTGTCAGGGTTTCTGACTTTGAGATCCCTGTCTCAGCTTCACTCACCAGTTCAGTTAATACTCCAAATCCATCTATATGACAAACACAATCAGATTCATCCTCGAAACTGGTTAAGGCTGCATATTCTAAATCTTTATTGCTGTCCCATATTCTGAAACGGAGGGTATCATTCTCTAAAAATCCATCAGCCGTATCTGCAGTCTGTACATCATCGCCCCATACTGTGATCGCTGTATTCTCTCCATTCCATACTCCTGCACCGCAGCAGAGACCGGTACAGTTAAACACACCTATTTCATCTCCTGATTTCAGCAGAGTTCCATCCCAGTACTGAGGTTCGATTGAACTCGGCACGATCACTGTACAATTCTGACCTGTATTGGAGATAAACTGAAAATGCTGAGTATTGTCAACACTATGTGAAGGTACAGAATTATTACTGGCAAGATCTGATAAAATTTTAGGACTGCTTACTACCGGATACACAAGTGTAGCTGCTGAACTCAAATACACCTTATATCCTTCTCCAGGTTCCATATCACCAATGGTATTAATGTCATAAGCCGGCACATATGTATTACCATCTTCGTTCTTGGCAATAATCAGTTCATTACTGATACTGGCTAAGGCTTCAGCTGCATCCATAGAACTGTCCGGCAGATAACTGATCATACTCCAGCCGCTTTCAAGATTAATCGGTGTGCTGGGATCAACCGACTGACCTGAAACAGTCAATTCTGCAGCCTCTCTTAAATATCCCTTATATCCCCAGCGATAATCCATATTGCCAATATTATTGATCCCATAATCAGGGACATAGGTATTTCCGTCATCATCCTTAATAAGTACAATTTTTTCTTTAATATCACTCATTACTGAATCAATATTTGGATATACGGGATCAAGGTTGATAGAAAACATATTCCATCCCTGAGAAAGAGCAACTGTACATTCTACTGCATCAGTTACATCAAACTGACTGAGCACCATAAATGCATCTGCTGAATAACTTCCCGTCCCTTGAGAATACACAACCGTCACTGTACGCCACTCTTTTGACTCACTTAAACGATATACTCTGTAACTGATAGTTTCTCCGGACTGAAAACCATCCACTTCACCAGTCTGACTGTCATCTCCCCATACAGTTATAGAAAGATTTTCTCCCTGCCATTGCGCATAACCGCAGCATAACCCAGCAGGACTAAAAACACCAATATAGTCGCCGGTTACGAGTGGAACACCATCAATATTCGGATCTGCTTCTGTAGGCAGCACTACGGTTCCATTGTTTCCTGTCTCAATAAAGCTCCACTCAGCAGGTAAGTTTTCCTTTTCCTTTGTAATAAATACTATCACTTCCTGATTGCTTGCATTTGACGTTATTTGTAACAATCCGGTGTCACTGTTACTGCTTAATTGACTGCGATCCACAGTGACTGTCACAGAATCATCTCCGCTCCCACTGGAAGGATCTATAGAAGTGATCCAGAGTTTATCCGGCGTTTCTGATACACTCCAGGTTAAGGTGCCTCCTCCGGTATTCATTATACCAAAGCTCAGTTCATCCATTGAGGTGCCAAAATCCAGGGTATCAGGATCAACTAAAAGTACTGGTGTGACCGGTTCTCCAATGGTAAAAGGACTGTTACTCAAATCATAGGGACTTCCGTCAGATGCATCTTCTATTTTAATAATACAGTAATCACTTTCCGTATCGGAAACCGTCCAGGAATAGGAACCTGAATTTTCAATATTTGATGCTATGGGCGGATCCACCCAGTTACTTCCCCCGTCAATCGAATATCTGATTGTTACATTTTCAATTTTATAAGCTGCCATTGAACTAAATGAACTCCAGGTAATATCATGAACCGAACCAGGAGCCCACTCTTCACCCCCGTTCGGGCTTTGAATTGTTATGGAAGTCAAGGTAAGGTAAGATTTAACTGTATCAACATTGGAATATGATGAATTACCGTATTCATTAAAAGCGAGAACTCTGAAATAGAAAGTTTGAGAAAATACGGCCGGTACATCTGTTTGATAAGAAGTAATATTTGCATTTAAAGTATCAATTTTATACCAGACAGAGGGAAAAGCAGGAGATACTTTTCTTTCAATAATAAATCCGGTTTCATTATCAGATTTGTCCTCCCAGGTCAGATGAACCTGTTCAGGAATACGATGAGCTACCAGATTAGCCGGAGCTTCCGGAAGATTGCTGTCCATAACATAGCCGACAGTTCTCACCATCACAATACCGTTATCATAAACCTGACCAGCTGCATTGGCATAATGAATATCAGCCCATTGTAAAGTCTGACTGTATGTATCATAAAATGCATATTTCTGGGAATTTCTGTCATATCCAACCATAGGAACCCAGTGATCACCGCCTTGGTCCATATTTGTATCAATAGTGAGAAAAATCGGAATATTAAGAGTAAACACTGAATCGGCAAAATCACAAAAATCATTCACATTAATTTCCCAGTCCCCTCCCGGATTTTCCTTCCAGAAATATCCGTCATTGGTCCAGGCTTCTCCATAGGCGCCATATTGATCCCAGGTATCATTACTAATTGAATATTTAGGTGAGACATGGATCATAACTTCTAGTTCATATCCACGATCCTCAGCATAATCTTCCAGACCTGGTTTGATTTTGTATTGAGAACCGAATCCATCATCATTTGTATCCATGTATTCACTCCCATGTAATACCCAGGCAGTATTGAGACCTTCATCCACCCCCTGGCCCGGATTTGTCAGCAACCCATTCGGAGCAGGTAAATTATATACATACTCAAAATAAGTCAGAATCATAGCACCTGTAGTAGGTCCGCATCCTACAAATGCCCCGTTTTGTTTATAAGGTACAGTATTGTACGGATAAGCAGGAAATAAATTAAATTGATCTATAAAGGTCCCACCTTCCTTGGTCTTGATACTTTCCTCATTAGAGTAGGTAGAATTACCAGCAGAATTATAAGCACGGACTCGATAATAATAAGTAGTATTGGGACTAAGCCCATCGTCACTGTAAGAAGTCTGATTAGCAGAAACAGTTGCGATCTGGGTCCAATCACCTTGAAGATTGAATTCACCGGTACTCTGAAATACTGAATTTTTTAATATAACTCTTCTCTGATAGCCGCTTCCTCCTGAGTTTATTTTACGTTCAATCTTAAAGCCGTTCTCATTATCAGAATTATCCTGCCAGGAAAGATCAATTTCTGAGCTGGAAACTGAAGTTAACGTAAGATTAGTAGGTGCTGCCGGTGCTTGAATTTGAGTTCCGCCTATAGGAGTAACATCGTCAAGATATACTCCGCCGTCAGCTCCTTTTGACATTCTACCCCAAAGATTTACAAATATTTCTTTTATCGTAAAATTACTGGGAAAAGTAGATATGCCGGACCAGTCGAATTCAAAATGATTCCAGGACTGAGTTGAGTAATGCGTAAGAGCCTGAGCCTGGCCGCTGTAAAAATACCGATCTTTCGCCTGATCAGAATCGTATACTTTTACATATAAATTACAGTAAAGGGTTCCATCTGTCGACATTCCGTCTGCTATTTCTACAGAATATCCATCAGCCGTCTGCCAGGTGTTATTAGATGATAGATCCGGTGAATGATAACGCATTATCCACCAGGTGGCACCTGAATTGCTGACACCATGAGCCGATGAAGTAAAGATCCCTATTGAACCGTTATTATCACCATTAGAATCACTAAATGGTGTATTCGGATAATTAACCTGATCATACCAATTAAATACAAAGTTCGACTGAAAAGGGCCGTCCCCGTCTTCATCAAATGCCCCCTGCATAGTCCAACCTTGAGCCGTACCATCATTGAAATCAAATGCAACCGAACTTGCCGGACCAGCACCCATTTCAGTAAATTCAATATCATCAACATTATTTTCCATCCACTTGGTATTAATGATAACCATTTTTATTCCATCTGAATTATTAGAATATTCAACATCTAAAAAACTGCTTTGACTCTTGGGTACTATTTCAGAATATAAAGGATTAGTAGGGTCATAATCTTTGAAAAATTTTACTGACATATAGGCATCATCATAACTGCACCCCTGCATAGATTGTGAATCATGACTCACCTCAATTTTGACTCTCTCTTTTAAGGTACTAAATCTAATTACAACCCGACCCGATTCATCATATTGACTCAATGAAGTAATATAAGGTGAAAAAAACAGCATTTTACCCATGCCTTGCATGTTCGTTACCCACATCTCTCCTTTTGCAATAATAAAATCAACTCCCATTGTCTGATCAGTTAAGGTATTATTTGGTCCGCTATTATATAACTTATACCCTACAACACTATTCCATTTTGAATCCTCAAAATCAATTGTTCCTGACTGAGTAAAGGCAATCTGAGTTACACCCATCAATATAATTACCAATAAAAACAGACACTTGAAGAAAATATTTGTCTTCATTTGGTCCTCCTCCTGATTAAATAATTTCTTAAAATTAAAATTATTGACCGTCACTATTTGTTCTTCTGGCAGAAAACAAACCACATCAATTGTATTGTTTACAGAAAAAGTGAATTAATATTAAACCTGACAATTAATATCTGAAGTATACGGAGAGATAATTCTCGTGACCTTACTATTTTATACTAATAGTTTAGTAATCGGACCATAAATATAGTAATTATGAATAGACAAATAATAGGAATTAAATATCTTACTGTATAAAACGGGAAGGTAAGCCAGAAAAAATTTTAATTTTACTATTTACCCCCATATAATAATAAAAATTGTAATGTCTGATTAAAAATTTATTTATTATAATATAAATTATAAAATATTAAATGAAAAGTCAAGAGGAAAAATAAATCTAAAAAATTTTAGATGATAAAATAATATAATCTGAAAAGCCAGCTTCATATAATAAATTCAACCTACATTTAAGCAAGAAACTCAATACAGTTACTCAAACGCCTCAACACCGTATCTTTACCCAATACCCGCATCAGTTCAAAAATACCCGGACTTGCACTGCAGCCGGTAAGTGCCAATCGTAGGGGATGAATAATTTTCCCTGCACCAACTTCAAGCTCTGCTGCTAATCCTCGTATTACCTTCTCCAGAATTTCCTCTGACCAGTCACTGCATTCTTTTAATCTTTCCTCTAACAGTTTTAACCTGGCTTTAACACCCTCTTTTTGCAAATGCTTTTTTAAGGCTTTTTCTTCATATTTTTCCGGATCTTTAAAAAAATAGAATCCTTTAGATACAAAATCTGTAGTCCTCTCCATCCTCGGCTGCATTAATTGCAAACATTCCTGAATATATAATTTGTTATTTTCTAAAAAAGATTCCTCTAAATGCAGATTATTAAGTAAATCTTCTTTAACAACATTGTAAAGTGCACTGATTTCCATCTGAGCAATATACTGCTTATTCATCCAGATAAGTTTTTTTTCATTGAAAACGGCAGCATTACCGGAAACACCGTTTATATCAAATAAATGAATCAATTCCTGTTTGGATAATATTTCTCGATTATCTTTGGGTGACCATCCCTGCAGAGAAAGAAAATTAAAAAGTGTCTCTGATAAATATCCTTCTTTTTTGTATGCTTCCAGAGAAACAGCTCCATGCCTTTTTGACAACCGTTTTTTATCCTGACCCAGCATCAAAGGAATATGCGCAAACTCTGGAACGTTCCATTTCAGAGCCTTATAAAGCAGAATCTGTTTAGGAGTATTGGATATATGATCATCACCTCTTATCACATGGGTTATATTCATATCATGGTCATCAACGACTACAGCAATCTGATACACCGGTGTTCCATCTCTTCTCTGAATAATAAAATCATCTAATTGCTGGTTCTGGATAACGATCCGGCCCCGGACTAAATCATTAAAAACCGTTTCACCTTCAGGTATATAAAATCGTATTGCGTACTTTTCACCACGTTCTAATTTTTCTTCAATATCTTTTTCTGATAAGCCCAAACAGGTTCTGTCATAGTGATATTCATTGTTTTCTCTTAAAGCCTGTTTTTTCTTTTCCCTTAACTCCTCAGGGACACAAAAGCAATAATAAGCACTCTTTTGATCCAGTAGTCTTTGGCAGATTTGTTTATGGTCATTTATTCTCCGTGATTGAAAAACTGGTTCATTATCCCAATGCAGATCTAACCATTGTAAATTTTTCAGTATAGATTCTACCATCTCCGAATCAGATCTGGATTTATCAGTATCCTCGATCCTTAATAAAAAATCACCATTAAAATGTTTAGCAAACAGATAATTAAATATAGCAGTTCTGGCACTGCCAATATGTAGATACCCGGTAGGACTGGGAGCAAAACGAACTTTTACTTTTTTTTGGGTGTGATTTGTCATAAGAAAAAATGCGGAGAGGGAGGGATTCGAACCCTCGGTAGAGTTGCCCCTACGCAGGTTTAGCAAACCTGTGCCTTCAGCCAGCTCGGCCACCTCTCCGTTAAACACTATATAAATGAGCGGAGGGCGGGAGATTCGAACTCCCAAGGGCGCAAACCCGGCGGTTTTCAAGACCGCTGCCTTACCAGTTAGGACTAGCCCTCCTATGTAATAAAACGGATTTAATATACAAATTTTTACATCATAAATCAACCATTTTTATCTGAATGCTGTATTAAACAGATATCAAGATATTTTACTTGCAAGCCAACTTAATTTTTGTTCAATTGCACCTTCAGGACAAGATTCATTACAACATAAACAATTTATGCATATATCATAATCAATTTCCGGATATGTATCAACCATGGTAATTGCTTGCACTGGACAACTTCTCACACATTGTCCGCAGGATGTACACAATTCTTTATTTGCCGTTGGTTTTACCCAGATTAGCTTCCCGATTAATTTCATTAAAAATTCAGGAACAATTTTTATAAGTCTGTTGGAAGGAAGTTTGAAATCGTCAAATTTTACATCTTCAATTTTACTTCCTACAATCTTAATTTTATCCAGATTATTTTCACCAAGATTCCTCTCACCAGCTATACGAATCATGTCAACTTCATCTTTGCCGAATCCCATGATATGACTTGCTACTGTATCCAGTGCAACTCCGTCAGCGCTTGCTAAAATTAAGCCTGTTTTACGTTTACCGCCGGTTGCAGGTCCTTCCCCCTCCATACCCAGAATTCCATCCATAAGGTGCAGTGAAGGAATTATTAACTCATAAATATCAACCAGTTTCTTGCTAAAACTGTCTGGATGAGGGTATCTTTTATGAATAAAAGCTTTTTGTAATCCCGGTAATGTACCAAACATATTTTTGATGCATCCTGTATAAAGAGTAAATCCATGAGTTTTAAATTTTGGTAAATTGATTACTACATCAGCTTTGAAAGCTGATTCAGCATAGTGAAATTCTTCCCCATTTATTTTTCTGACTTCTGTTCCACCAGTTTCAAAATTTATCAGTTTTACATTCATTTTTGTAGAAACATCCATAAAACCTGTATTTATCCAGCATCTTTTAACTCCCTTTATTGCTCCGGAAGGGCTGTCTCCTATCCATACTTCTCCTCCTGCATTTCTCACTTCTCTGACCATAGCCTCTAGAATTAAAGGATGAGTAGTTATTCCTTTTTTAGGTTTCTTAGCTGAAAGCATATTGGGCTTCAAAAGTACTTTTTGACCTTTTTTTACAAAATTCTCTATCCCCCCGATCAACTTTAAAGCATTATGGACTGCATCAAATACTTCCTGAGGATTATATTCTTTACATTTTATTATTGATACTTTTGCATTCATATTAATTTTTAATAAATTTCATTCCTGTTATCTGTTTTACACAATCTTTGAGTTCCATGGATAAAAGCAAAGACAGTGCTTCTGAAGTACTTATTCCTGCTTTAATTGCAATTTTATCTATATGAATCGGCTCACTGGTTAAAACATCCCATAATTTAACTTCCTCACTGGACAAAGATTTTAGTATTTCATCTTCATTTTTAGTACTGCTGGCTGATCTATAAATACTTTCAAAGCATGATATCTCCACCAGAATATCTTCAATGTTTTCAACTAACTTTGCCCCTTCTTTAATGAGTTTATGTGTTCCCTTGCTTCCTTTACTGTTTATGTTCCCGGGAACAGCAAAAACCTCTTTTCCCTGATCAAGTGCATAATAAGCAGTTATCAAAGCTCCACTCTTAATTCCGCCCTCTATAACTAACGTTCCTTTTGATAAACCACTGATCAATCTGTTCCGTCTGGGAAAATTTTCTTTATTAGGTGGAGTATGTAAAGGAAATTCTGATATCACTGCACCGGATTGTATAATATCTCTAAACAATTCTTTGTTCTCTGGTGGATAACACACATTCAGACCTGAACCTAGTATTGCTAAAGTCCTTCCTTTATTTTTTAAACAACATCTATGAGCAGTAGAATCAATACCCCGGGCCATTCCGCTGGTTATAGTTATATCACGAGATATTAATTCTTTACAAAAATATTCTGTAGCTTTTTTCCCATATTGAGAAGGCATTCTCATTCCCACAACTGCAATACTGTTAAAATCTTCTTTTAGCATATGACCCTTATAAAATAAGATCACCGGTGGATTGAATATTCTTTTTAAACACTCAGGATAATCAGGTGACCAATATGTCATTATTTTAAAATTTTTCTTTTTTGCCTCTGCTATTTGATTATCAGCAAACCTTTTAAATGTATCTTCTTTAATCTGAGCAACAATTTCATAATCCAATCCAATTATATTCGATATGTCGCGGACAGGAGCATTAAAAACTGATTCAAAACTTCCAAAATTTTCAAATAAAGTTAAAATTCGCTTATTGCCAATGCCGTTAACGCCAATAAGTCTTAATAAATAATGTAAATTTTCCATTTTTTCTTATAAAATTGATATAATTTTACTTATTAATTTATCTAATCCATATCCGGTTACAGAAGAAATTTTTAATACTTCCCTACCGTAAATATTCACAGGAAGCAAATCCAGTTGATCACCCTGTAATATATCAACTTTTGTTATAACAATAATCATCGGTTTTTTAATAATAGAATTTTTATATGCACTAAGTTCATTATAGATCAATTGAAAAGATTTATTAAAATCATCAGATTCAGCAGAAATTGTAACAATCAAAATATTTGTTCTTTCTATATGTTTAAGAAAAGCTATTCCTAATCCTTTTCCAGTATGAGCGTCTTTAATTAAACCAGGTACATCTGCAATGACAAAGTTTTTATAATTATCATACTCAACAATACCTAAATTAGGTACTAAGGTTGTAAATGGATAAGCAGCAATTTTCGGTTTTGCAGATGAAACTCTGGACAGCAACGTTGATTTTCCAGAATTAGGTAATCCAATAATACCAACATCAGCTAATAATTTTAATTCTAATTTCAGTTCTTTAACCTGAGAAACTCCACCTTCTTCAGCAAAATCAGGGGATTGTACTGAAGATCGCTTAAAACGAGCATTACCCCTTCCCCCCTTACCTCCTTTTACAACTACAAATTCCTGATTATTTTCAATTAAATCAATTAAAATTTCTTTATTTATTTTATTTTTTACAACAGTCCCACAGGGAACAGAAATAATCACTGATTTTCCATCTTTTCCCTTTTTATTACTGCCACTGCCATTTTGACCTTTTTCTGCCTGATAAATACTGATATGCCGTAAATCAGAGAGAGTAGATAAATTACTCTTACTTTTAATAATAACATCTCCTCCTTTGCCCCCGTCACCACCATCCGGTCCACCATGAGGTACATACTTCTCACGGCGAAAGCTTACGCATCCATTTCCCCCTTTACCACTTTTTACCGTAATTTCAACTTCATCAATAAAATTCATAATAATTTAATAAAAAAGGCAGTGTAAAATATACACCGCCTTTAAACTCTTACATTAAGAAGTTTATACGTAAATTTTTATCTCAATTTGAACTCAACCGGCACCATTACCCAAACGCCGACTGGATCATCACGTTGTTTTGCAGGCTTCCACTTTACACTTTTTATGGCTCTAACAGCTGCTTCATCACAACCATTATTACCTAAACTCTGTTTCACCTGGGTTTGAGTAACATTTCCAGTTTTGTCTACAAAAGCCCACACCAGTACTTTACCTTCAACCCCGGCTTTTAAAGCAATCTCAGGATAAGTTAAATTTCTCTGTATGGCTGAGTACCCCCCTACTGGGGGAGTGGGCTCATCTGGCGGGTTAAATTTAACTGTTAGGGTTTGACTGCTTGGAGGGGGTGGAGGGGGTGGTGCTTCTTCCGACATATCCAGCATAGTATCATCAATAGTTTCATCTTCCGGGAGAGTCTCATCCTCGGAAGGAATTGGTACAGTTGGTCTGCTCGGTGGAGCAGATGACTTTTGCTGCTGGGTCTGAGGAACTTCTTCAATATCAAGATGAGATAACTTCTTTTCAATAACCACTTCTTTTTCCTCAAATTTCTTGAATCCCTGCAGTGCAACAATAACTATAACCAATGCAATAATGAAACTTATTTCCATAACTTTCTTATACTGTGCTTTCAAATCCTTTGACGGATTTTTATCTCTTATATTCGCCATCTTCTTTCACCTCCCATCATTGGCCGTATTTTGCACAATAATTTACTTTTAAGGCATCCGCTTCCCTCAACTCTTCATGGATATCAGTTAATAAGGACATATCTGAAAATCTATCCACTTTTAACGATACAATAATTTTAGGATTCTCAACTCTTTTTTCATACATTATATGCCTTATTCTATTCAGATCCACAAATTTATCATCTATCATAATTTCGCCTTTTTGATTGGCATATAAACTGGTTACATTCTTTTTCGCTTCCAGTTTCTTGATTTTCTGTGCTTCAGGTAAATTTACCGGTAATCCGGTATATTGTCTGAACACTGTCGATACCATAAAGAAAAGAAGGAGCATAAAAACGATATCCGGCAATGAGGCAGTCGGAATTTCTGTTTTTACCTTAGATTTTCTCGAAATTTTCATATAAAACACTCCTGAAAAATTTAAGACGCAGGTTCAGCTATTGAAATTTTAGTTGCATTTGCCATCAGAACCTGATCTAAAACTTTAATAAAATGCTGATATTTTGTTCTAGATGCTGTTTTAATAGAAACAATCAGTTTGTCATTTTGAGCAAGTCTGCTTTTAATAATGTCTTTTATCTGATTAACTTCTACTCTTTCTTCATCCAACATTACTCCACCTTGATTATTAATCAAAAGACTGGCAATGTTTTGCTTGGGAATAGGCTTTGCCTTTCCTTTTGCAGGCAATGTCAGACCAAGACCTTTATCAGTATTTAAACTGGTAGTAACTAAGAAAAAAGTTAAGAGAAGAAATGCAATATCAGCTAATGAAGCAGTTGGTATCTCAGCTTCTCTTGATCTTTTGTTTTCTAGCATCATGGGCTTATAGCCTCCTTACCTAATTTTTAACTTTTTTCTGCTAAATGGTCAATGAGCTCTACTGAAGATTCTTCCATATCAATAACCAGACTATCAATTTTTGAAATGAAAAAATTATAAAATAACTGAAGAATAATCGCAACAATAAGACCAAAACATGTTGTAAGAAGAGCTATAGAAATACCATCAGCAACAATTGCAGGAGAAATATCATTTGCCTGGGCAATATCGTTAAATGCTTTAATCATTCCCACTACTGTACCGGTAAAACCGAGCATAGGAGCTATACTGATGAATGTTGACAACCAAGACATATTTCTCTCTAGAAAAGCCATTTCAATTGAACCTGCATTACTAATAGCTTTCTCAACATGTTCTAAACCTCTCCCAATTCTTAATAAACCTGCATGAAATACAGATGCTACAGGACCTCTGGTATCCTGACATACTTTAATTGCACCTTTAGAACCCTCTTTATCAAGAGCTTTAGTCACGTCATTGATAAATTTTCTAGTATTAACACCAGCTCTAAACAAAGAAATAAATCTCTCAATACTAATAGCTAAACCCAAAATTAGTATGAAAAGAATAGGATACATAAAACCGCCGCCTTGATGAAAATATTCTAACATGAGCATTTACCTCCTAAATTAATTATTAATAAAAAATTAAAATATCTTTTTCCTTTTTATACCAGTAAAATTATAACAAAAAGTTACCTAAAAGTCAACTTTTTTTTAAAAAAAATTTTTTTATTTTTTACTGATTTTCAATAAGTCTATAACTTGTCTGCAATACTCTTTGCAACATCAAGAGTGGAATGGGAACCGCCCATATCATAAGTTCTTATTTTCTTAGAATTAATTACTTCTGATACTGCATTTTCAATTAATTCAGCTTTCTGATTCTCTCCAAGCCAGTTAAGCATTAATTTACAGGAAAATATCATAGCCAAAGGATTAACTTTATATTTTCCAGCATATTTAGGAGCAGAACCATGAGTAGGTTCAAAAACAGCATAATTATCACCTATGTTACCGCTACAGGCAAAACCCAATCCCCCGACCAGCTGAGCACATAAATCCGATACAATATCTCCAAACATATTACTCGACACCAAAACACCATAATTTTGAGGATTTTTTACCAGCCACATACACATAGCATCAATATTAGTTTCCCAGAGTTCAATGTCAGGATAGTCCAGAGCTATTTTACGTGCTTCACGCACCATAAGTCCGGAAGTTTCCCGAATAACATTTGGTTTTTCCACTACAGTCACTGAAGGATATTTATGTTTCTTAGCATATTTAAAAGCATCTCTGACTATATTCTGACAAGCTTTTCTGGTAAATATTCTGCATGATATAGCCATATCATCTGAAGATACATCTTTAATTTTTTTTGCTCTGGGATGCAGTTCAATCAGTGTATCCTTTAACTTTTCCGGTACAGGATGAAATTCTACTCCGGAATATAAACCCTCAGTATTTTCTCTGAATACAACCAGATCAATATCATCTCTGTAATTTAATGGATTGCCTGGATAAGCTTTACAGGGTCTTAAATTTGTGCGCAGATTAAATTCCTGTCTTAGTCTTACTATTGGACTAAAATATACAAACCCTTTATTTCTCAACTCTGCTTTTAATTCCTGCTCTGCTTCTTCCTTAGGTTTGGAAGTTATCGCACCAAATAAACAGCAATCAGTATTCTTTAAAAGGTCAATTGTTCTTTGAGGAAGCGGGTCCCCTTCATTCTTCCAGAACTCCCAGCCCACGTCTCCATATACATATTCAGCATCTAAATTAAGCTTATCTAATACAATTTTTGCTGCCTCCATAACATCATTACCAACTCCATCTCCGGGAAGCATTGCAATCTTATATTTTGCCATTATTTTCTCTCCACTACTATTAAATATACCTTATATAATCACATAGATCTTAAATATTTTTTCTTGACAATTACTAAAAATACAAAAAAAAATTAATAAATCAAATAAAATTTAATTTATAAAATAAATCTGCATGTTATACGGTGAGAATCACCAAGCCCTTGTTTTACAGGCATATATCCATAATCAATTCCAATGCTGTTCCATACAATTCCTATACCTGCAGTTATCCCTTTCACTTCATATCCCTCCTGGTAACCAGCCCTTATATAAAAAATATCATGTAAAACAATTTCCCCGCCGCTGTGAATATGTATATCCTTCTTTTCTATGATTCCATCCAATAACAATCTGTACCGTACACCCATAAACATATCAGTATAGCATACACCTAATTGTAAACAAGCTGGTAATTCAATTCTTTCTTTTTCCAGCTTACCGGTTCTTCCAATATTTTTTACTACTGTACCAAGACGTAATTTATCTTTTATACATTCATACTGTAAACCCAAATCAAGGGCAACACCAAACACTTGCTCGATATGGATTTTTTCGGCTAATCCTTTTACTGTTATGCCCAGACTTACATTGTTTTTTACTTTTCTCGAATAAGATGCGCCAAAAACCAGCTCATACAATGAAAATAATGCTTCAGGTTCGGGAGACGGTACTGAACGTTGTTCAATACCTCCTACTTCGGTGAAAAGCACATGAAAACCAAAAGAATTTTTTCCTCCTCCCTGATCAAAGCCTAAGAAATTACTTCTTACTCCCTGAATCCAGCTATGATGAGTAAACTGAAGATAGCGTCCGTTAATAAAAGAAAGTCCAGCCGGATTCCAGTATCCGGTACTTCCATATTCATTCAGAACTGTTCCGGCCATCCCCAGTGCTGCAGTCCGGCTATCAGCGCCTAATGTCAAGGAAAGAAAACCCTGACTGTAACTTTCAGAAATTATAAAAAATAGTAAAAACAAAATCAGGTTTTGTTTCTTCATTGTTATTCTCCAAGACATAATGACCAGGTAAATATATTAATATTGCCAGGGGCTGAAGGCTCTGAAACGTATCCATAATTAAAATACATTTTTCTGTTTAAAACATTCAATTCCGCTCCGAATCCAAAGGTCAGATCACCATTACATATACCACTTCTTAAAGTAAAATAATCAACAATTTCAATTTCAGCACCTGAATAAAAAGAAACTGGTATAAATTCTATCTTTTCAACATCAAGCGTTATAGTTACCCGTTTAAAAAGAGACATATATGCAGCACCTGCTCTGAACACTACAGGAAATTCATCTACAGTTTGAGTACCTTTTTCATATACTTTCTGAGTATCCCAGGTGTATTTAGCTCTTATATCTTTAACTGAGAGCCCCAGAGAGAGATTCTCAATGGGTTTTACCATTAAGCCGAGATCAAAACCAAATCCGGTACTGGAAAGAGCTCCCTCGTCCTGAGAAACGCCCGGAAAACGATAATAAAGCACTTTACCGCTCAAACCGATAGAAAAAAAAGAAGCTGGCATAATAGCAAAAGAAAAGAAAAAACAGTTTTCACTGGTTGAATAGTTCTGAGTATGGATTCCGTTAAAATCTCGTCCGTCAATATTAGATACGCCTGCTGAGATGATGCCTCCTGAGAAACCGGCTCTGGTATTTTCTTCTCCTTGGTTCTCAAATGATTGAGCATAGAGTAGACAAAACAAACTACGGTCAAGTGTCATAGAGTTCAGGGTGGAAGAAAAATATTTGCCTCCCAGGTATACTAAACCAGCAGGATTATAATAAGAAGAATACTCAGTGCTCAGGGCTACAGATCCTCCCCCCATTCCCAATACACGTGCACCCAACCCCATTCTCAAAAAAGCACCGGCATATCCACCCCGTCCGGTTTCATCAGCCTGAGATAATACGATAAAATTTATAACCAAAATCAAAATTATGACATATTTTTTATTAAAAATATTTCTCATGAATTATCCAACTTTATATAAACAAAGGTTCATTGTCCCCAACAATCGATTTACATTTTCTCTCTGCTCTATACTCAACATATCAATAGAAGAAATTTTATTTCTCTTTCTCTGTTTATGTAACTATAACTACTTTATCTAAGTTCTTTATTCAAAATTCTCAATAATCACACCCTAAAACCTATCCCCTTAAACCTTCCCTTTTCCATTCTCCGTTTTCCATATTCATCTTATCAAACTTCTGTCTGTTAAGAAACTGCTCGTAGAACACAGACCGTATATCAACTCTTAGTCTGCGGTCAATACTGATTATTGACCACTGCTTACTGGTTTCTGACCGCAAACTTTCTCAGGTTCTTACGTTCTCACGTTCTTTAATTCTTATGTTCTAAAGCTCTCAGTTACTCTTATACTTTTTCTTTAGTCTTTGGTCTTTAGTCTTTGGTCTTAGTTTACTACCATAACCTTTCCCCAGAAAGGACTTTTGCCCTTCAATTTAATTTTATAAAAATAGACACCATTTGCAACCAGCTCTCCCAGTTCATTTCTTCCATCCCAAACTTCCGCATAATCACCGGCAGTAACGCGTACCTTATTTTCTACTACTGTTTTTACCAGATCCATTCCAAAATCATACACTTTCACAGTGACTGTCGTAGATTCAGTGGTATGATACTGTAATCTGACCCAGCCATCCTCTCCATAAACATTATGTCTGAGAGGCGAAAACGGATTGGGATAGGCATACGTTTTAGGTTCATCAGAAAGAGCAGTAGATTTAAAAGATCTGAAAATTTTCCAGGTCTGCCCATTGTCCATGCTCAACGCAAGACCGTCTCCTGTTCCAGCCCATATATTATTCAAACTGTCTATTCCCACACTGTATACTTCTGTTGTATTTACTTTTTCTCCGGTTTCATCTTCCACAATCTGCGGGAAACAACTCCAGGAATCTCCAAAGTCTGTTGATTTGAATAAACCGCTGCTGGAAGCAGCATAGACTACCTCTCCATCAAAAGCAAAATTATGAACTTTTACTCCTTGAAGAACAACTTGCCAGGTCAGACCTCCATCTCTGGTAACGGACACTCCTGTATATTCAGTGGTATCCACAGCCGGCCAGGTAGCTGCCCAGATACGATCAATACCACTGTTTTGCTGGTGAGCAATAGCAACCACAAAATTTCCGGAAATAGAATACTCCTGATTGGTATGAGTAAATGCAGTCCAGTTGTTTCCTCCATCTGTTGTTTTAAACAATCCTTTAGCTGTCCCCGCCCATATACTGCTGCCGTCATAGATTACTGAAAAAACTTGATGAGCCAAATTTCCTAAAGGCGAAAAACTGAACCCATCTACAGTAATAAGCTTCCAGTGCGTAACATCCTTATTATAATTCATCTTTCTCAACCCGCCCAAAAAACTGGCAATCCACACAGTTGAATCGGTAAGAGCAATATCATAGATTATATTTTCTTTAACAGTAGTAGTGGGATTATACTCGGTAACATTTTCTGAATCAACCGGCTGAGCAAACCACTTCCACGTTGCTCCTTCATCTTTTGAATATCCCAAGCCACTTCCTGCAGGCTGATCCTGTCCTTGATAATCAATAGTATCATAGCTTGTTGCCACCCATAATTTTCCATCATAGAAATTGACAGCTGAGATCCCCCCTTTGCCAAGTCCGTCTTCAGTGGTAAAAATTTTCCAGGATTCCCCCATATCTGAGCTCATAGACAATTTTTCTGTTCCAACCCATACATTCGAGGAAACTATAATGATATCAGAAATGCTGTTTCCCGCCGGATGATTTGTTTCTACAAAATAAGGTTTACTCAGTATTTGACCAGTTGCGAGCTCCTGAAATAGTAAAACCAGCAAAAACTGGATGGAATATTTTGTCATCTTTGTCATAATTAGTCCACTATACTGATTATGTGTATAAGAGTATCACTCATGGCCTTGGAATTATCCCTGGCCATAAACTCAAATCTGTAATCACCCAGACTGACACTGGAATCAATATTTATGCCCAGAGAATAAATCCCGTCATCAGGGGTTACATCACCAGATTCTCCATTATCGTACATCCTGTGAGGATTACCCTGAGATGCAGAACCATCAGGCAGAAATGAATTAAAAAACACGATATCAATATCTCCGGCTCCCTGAGGATCATTCACTTGTACACTGAGCAAAGAGGATAGAGAAATATTTCTGGATAACGTGTCCGGAGCAGTCAAATTGGATAAAGACGGTGGTGAGTTAGGTATAGAAACAAACATTTCACATACAACAGGTTCACTTTTTTCCCCTTTTTTATCAACTGCCTGAAAACGGACCAGATTAACACCAGAACTGCCCAGTACAGAACTTAAATCACGTTCAAAGCTATAAACCCCCTCTCCGGCAGTGACATCGCCCTCCCTGCCGTCATCCCTCAATGTCGCTTTGAATATAGGTGAAGGTTTTAAAGGTGGATAGAACCACGCATATACAGAATCAATATCTGTGAGTCCCTGAGGATCATGTACACTAATGGCAAAAAAAGCATTTTTTATGGATTCTGTATCCAGCGTATCCGGTACTTGGGAGTCGCATATAACAGGAGGTAAATTAGCCTCTCCGTCAAAAACATATATAGTATCCTGAACAGGTTCAGCACTATTGCCAGCAAGATCAACTGCATCTACCTGCAGCAGAAAAACTCCTTCGTTATCAGTAAAATCAGTGGGAATAACTGAAAAATATTCTCCATCTGACGGAATAACATCACCTATTAGTCCATCATCATTCAGAGTATCAGTATAAAGAATCTCAGTAGAATCCATATCTGATATACGCATCTCAACCTTGCTGATATCCTCAATTCCCTGCGGATCTTCTACTTTTACTTTTATGGTATACAGTACATCTGAATTAAGATACAATGTGTCCGGGAAAATCACATAGGAGATCTCTGGTTGAACAGATTCAGGCTCAGGAGGATATTTTACTTCACATCCCAACAGTAAAATCAACCACATTAATAGTATAATAAATATTTTTTTCAATATTAATACCTGCACTAAATAAAAAACGAACATCTCGGATCAGAAAAACTGTTAGGATCCTTGATGTTCGCACCTTTCCTTCCGTTTACAAAAGTCATCAGAAGATTTATTATGTACATCTTCACTCTCCAACAGAAAAATTAACTACAAACCCAATCTGTAACAACTCTTATAAACGGTCCCTCCATATATTTGTTATTAATGTTCGTGAATTTATCAAAAAATAATAAGAATGTCAAGGATTTTTTTGAGTGTGGTTAATCCAGATGGTCTCCATCTCGAAGATGGCGACCATCTTATTAACTGCTTCTACATCTCCTTTTTTAATCAACCTTAACCATATTTGACAAATTTATTGATTTTGTTAAATTGATCTTTGTCTTCAGGCTCAAAAAAATCTCTAAATTCTTTACTTCGTATGAGGATGGTTTCATAGCGAACCAAACCATCATTAATAACTTGTCGGTAAATTTGTGTGACAAGAATTAAGAAAAGTATTATTGATAAAGAAAAACATTCTTGGAT
>Ga0180433_10003871_pt1 | contig 21567 bp, 17 predicted proteins | sample SS_ome_8_FD_132980 | JGI IMG/M metagenome (GOLD analysis project Ga0180433, IMG submission 132980) | Hypersaline lake sediment archaeal communities from the Salton Sea, California, USA - SS_1_D_1 metaG | ecosystem: Environmental > Aquatic > Non-marine Saline and Alkaline > Hypersaline >... | reverse complement strand
TGTGATTCGAGATTGTTAGCACCGAACTAGAGGTGTGAGAGGAGAAGATGTGGCTTGTGGTTGGGGTTTTTCATGGTTTGTTCAGCCTGTCCCACCTCCATAGGCTTTTATGTGATTCGAGATCGTTTGCACCGAACTTGGGGTGTGGGATGAGTTGTTGTGGCTGTCGTTATTGCTTGAGGTTATCTTATGAATGATGTTAGTGGTGGGGTTTTGTATGTTGTTGCAACGCCTATTGGCTGTTTGGGGGATATTAGTCGGCGGGCTGTGGAGGTTTTGGGGTGGGTTGATGTGATCGCTGCTGAGGATACACGGCATAGTCAACGTTTGCTCAGTGCTTGTCAGATAACCACGCCACTCATGGCTGTGCATAAATTTAACGAAATGGGCAGTGTGGCTGCGATTGTCGAGAAGCTTAAGGCGGGGCAGTCGGTTGCGCTTATAAGTGATGCTGGAACGCCTCTGATAAGCGACCCAGGTGAGCGCTTGGTTGCAGGGGTTGCTGAGGCTGGGTTCGATGTGGTGCCTATTCCTGGGGCCTGTGCGGTAGTGGCGGCGCTCAGTGTGTCAGGCTTACCTGCGACGCCTTTTCATTTCGAGGGTTTCTTGCCTGCTAAGGCCAAGCAACGCGAGGATAGGCTCCGTCTGCTTGTCAGTGCGACTGAGACCTTAGTTTTCTATGAGGCGCCCCATCGGGTGGTGGCGACGGTTGCTGCAATGGCCAATGTGTTTTCTAACGAGCGCAAGGCATGTATTGCGCGAGAAATGACTAAGCAGTACGAGCAGTATTATCGGGATGCGTTGGTTAATTGTTATGACGCCTTGAGCACTGGGGCCATACCGGTTCGCGGCGAGTTTGTAATCGTCGTTGCCGGGGCAGAGAAGACGGCTGCTCGGACAGAGGTATTAAGCGATGAGGCGAGTCGAGTGTTGGATATCTTGCTCGAGGAGTGTACCGTTAAGACGGCAGCGAGTGTGGCCGCGAAGATTACCGGTGAATCGAAGAAGTTATTATATAACGAAGCCTTAGCGAGAAAATAGGAGTTGGCCGGTAAGCCGGGTTCTGTCGTGGACAATCATTCCTCTAGGCGCATCGTCACCGCTGCGCTCAAGCGATCTACCCGAATCCTAACGCAGGCGGCGTCATGGGGCTAACCCGTGGATTCCTATTTGATCTTGCTCCGAGTGGGGTTTACCGTGCCGTATCTGTTACCAGACACGCGGTGCGCTCTTACCACACCTTTTCACCCTTACCACATACGTGGCGGTCTGTTTTCTGTGGCACTTTCCGTAGGTTCACACCCCCCAGGCGTTACCTGGCACTCTGCCTTTTGGAGCCCGGACTTTCCTCCGAGAATTTCTCGGCGATTGTCTAGCCAACTCGATGGTAATTGTAGCATAAAGCATGCAGCTTTCGGCAAGTTTGTGCTTGCCTTTTTTCATGATTCCTATACAATACGTTGTTCAGTATTAAACCTTGCCTCACTGTGATTTAGACAGGAGGCTGTTAACTCAATAATGTTGAGGACAACCGAAAGGAGATCTCTATGCGACATTACGAAGTGGTGTTTATGGTGCACCCTGATCAAAGCGAACAAGTGCCCGCAATGGTCGAGCGCTACCGCACGATGATTACAGAAGGTGGCGGTCAGATTCACCGTCACGAAGATTGGGGCCGTCGTCAATTAGCTTACCCCATCAACCGAGTTCACAAAGCGCACTACGTGCTTCTGAATATCGAAGTCAATCAAGACGTCTTAGATGAATTGGAAAACAGTTTCCGTTTTAACGATTCGGTTATGCGTCATTTAACGATGCGTAAAAAGAACGCTATTACCGAGCCTTCTTTCATGGTAGCTGAAGAAAAAGACGACCGTCGTTAATCGTAACCACTTTATAGAGGATTCAATTATGTCATTTGGTTCAAAACGTAAAAAATTTACACGCTTTACCAAGGAAAATTTATCTGACATTGATTACAAAAACGTAAATTTGTTACTCAATTTCGTCACTGAAACGGGTAAAATTGTTCCTAACCGCATCACTGGCATTAGCGCGCGCGCCCAGCGTGAACTCGCGCGTGCGATTAGAGTCGCGCGCCAGTTGGCTTTGTTGCCGTTCTGCGATAGCCACAAATAAAGGAGTGTGTGATGCAAGTTATTTTATTAGAAAAAATTCCTAACCTTGGTGACCTCGGTGATCAGGTGAATGTCAAAGCAGGCTACGCGCGTAACTTTCTTATCCCACAGGAAAAAGCTGTTGTAGCTAACGATGACAACGTAGCTGCTTTTGCTGAGCGTCGTGCTGAGTTGGAAGCTAAAGCTGCCGAAGTATTAGCGACGGCTAAAGCTCGCGCTGAAAAGCTAAACGACTTGAGCGTGACTATCGAACAGCAGGCGAGTGATGAGGGTAAATTGTTTGGTTCCGTTGGTACCCAGGAAATTGCGCGTGCGATTTCTGCTGCTGGTATCGAGGTGGCTAAACGCGAAGTCTTACTACCACAAGGCGTTATCCGTCTAGTGGGTGAATACGCGATCGATGTTAAGTTGCACAGTGATGTAACTGCATCGGTTAACATTGCGGTTGTGGCTGCAGCTGCAGCATAAGCTTAAGTTGCATTAGCCTACGGGCTTGGTTACTCTAGAAATCAAAACTCATATATAGCGCGGTGGCCCCGCGCTATATATTTAGCAATCGAAGGAGTACTTATGCCGCAAGCCGACAAAGATCCTGTTGTAAGTGCTGCGAAATCCCCGCCTCACTCTATCGAAGCTGAACAGGCAGTCATCGGCTCGTTACTCTTTGACAATAACGCTTGGGATGCGATTGCCGATATCTTGCTTGCCGAAGATTTTTATCGCCACGAACACGGTGTCATCTTCGAATCCATAACAGAACTCGTAAGCCAGAATAAACCGTTTGATGGTGTCACCGTCATCGCCCACTTGTCCGGTAAATCTAAACTCGAGGATGCCGGCGGCGAAGTGTTCATTTATGAACTCTTAAACCAAACCGGTACAGCTGAGAATATTAAGGCTTATGCTGAGATTATTCGTGAGCGCGCGATCCGCAGACGACTCATCGCAGCGGCAAGACACATTGCCGATAGTGCTTATCAAGCAGATGGTCGCGACATTAATGACTTATTAGACGGTGCGGAACGAGAAATTTTTGCCATTGCTGAGAACCGAATGCAAGGTGAGGGGCCACAACCTGTTGCCCACTATCTTGCTAAAGCCACTGAGCGTCTCGATAAGCTCTTCCATTCGCCAGAAGCTTTGTCTGGTTGTCCAACTCGATTTACTGATCTTGATAAGATGACGTCTGGTTTACAACCTGCCGATCTTATTATTGTCGCAGGTCGTCCCTCGATGGGTAAAACAATGCTTGCGATGAATATCGCCGAGAGCGTGGCGTTAGGGGCGCAATTGCCGGTGCTTGTTTTTAGTCTCGAGATGCCCGGTGAATCGCTTGCCATGCGTTTACTCTCTTCGCTCGGTAGGCTCGATCAACACAAGCTGCGCTCGGGTAAGATGAATGACCAAGATTGGCAACGCGTTATCTCTACGGTTAATCAATGTAAAGACACGCGTATATTTATCGACGATACGCCTGCTTTAACACCGACCGAAATGCGTGCCCGCGCACGACGCGCTCAACGCGAACACGGCCAGTTAGGTTTAATTGTAGTCGACTATTTACAGCTGATGCGTATCCCATCGTACGCCGATAATCGCGTGGGTGAGATTTCAGAAATATCGCGTTCGCTTAAAACGCTCGCAAAAGAATTAAATGTACCTTTAATCGCGTTATCGCAGCTTAATCGTAGTTTGGAGAGTCGTCAGGACAAGCGTCCGGTAATGTCCGACTTACGTGAATCGGGTGCGATCGAGCAGGATGCGGATATCATTATCTTCATTTACCGCGACGAAGTTTATAACAAGAATTCGCCCGATAAAGGAAGCGCTGAAATTATTATCGCAAAACATCGTAACGGACCGACGGGTCAGCTACGTTTGAGCTTTAAAGGAAGTCTTACTCGCTTTGAAAATTACTCGCCTGAACACCCCGCGATTGGTGTTAACGTTGGCCCAATTATGGCGGAACAACCATGAGTCGTCCCGCAACAAAACTCATTGATCTTGATGCCTTGCGTCATAATGTAACGCGTGTGCGCGAGCTTGCACCTAATAGTGCGGTGATGCCTGTGATTAAAGCAAACGCTTATGGCCACGGTATTGTATCTGTCGCGCGCGCCTTGCAGGGTATCGATGGGGTTGCGGTTGCTTGTCTTGAAGAAGCTATGATATTGCGAGATGCAGGGTGTCGCGATCGCATCTTGCTTTTAGAGGGTTTTTTTGAGGCAGCGGAGCTTGCCACTGTGGAAGCGCTAGATCTTGATATTGTGTTACATCATCGTGAACAAATCGAGTGTTTACTCAATACCGAACTTAAAAAACCATTGAACGTATGGTTGAAGATCAATACTGGAATGCACCGCTTAGGTGTTGAGCCCGGTGAGGTCAAGCCGCTTTGGACTAAACTTGCGAATTGCGCGTGGGTTGCAAAGACACCTAAGCTTATGACCCACTTTGCAGATGCCGCACATACTGATCGTGATACGACGACCAAACAGATGGAAACATTTTTTGAGGTGACAAGCGATCTGCCTGGTGAGCGCACACTAGCGAACTCTGCGGGTATTATCGCTTGGCCTAAGTCCCATGCGGATTGGGTGCGTCCCGGACTCATGCTTTATGGCGTATCACCTTTCAAAGATAAAGTAGGGCGCGATCTTGGACTGCATCCTGTTATGCATTTACGCTCAGCGCTTATCAGTATCCGTACCTGTCAGGCGGGCGAGCGTATTGGTTACGGTGGGTTATATACCTGTCCTGATGAAAAACTTATTGGTGTTGTAGCTATCGGTTACGGAGATGGCTACCCACTACTAGGAGTCCAAACGGATTTGCCCGTATACATCAATGGAAAACACGTACCAGTTGTCGGTCAAGTTTCAATGGATATGTTATGTGTCGATCTTACAGGAATCGATAATCCGCAAATTGGTGATATTGTGACGCTGTGGGGCCCGAATTTACCCGTTGAGACAATCGCACAGGCGACGGGGCGTTCCCCTTACGATCTACTATGTGGCATTGCACAGCGTGTTGGTATAGCTAGCGAGGTTTAACGATGCCAAGTCAATTTACACCACACGATGGTTTCTCATTATTTCGTGCATTCAATCCTCTTGAGCAAGAAGGTCTTGAGTGGGACAAGAAGTGGCTTAGAGCGCCTAATGATACTGGTAAGACTATTAAGAGTTTGCGTTATGTCATTAAAGCATCAGGAGGCGGCGAAAGTTCTACTGATGATACGACAATGGCAGCTGCAGAGACTTTTTATGGTAACCTGTGGGAAGGTTCGCCTACGCAATACCATGCGCCTGCAACACCCAAATCATCTAGTACAAAAAATCGTGTTACGTTGGGTGTTCTAGTTAGACTTATTGTTAAGCAACTCATTGTATTGACGGTAGGTGGATCGTTAAATGGCTATGAGATTCTCCAAAGCGAAGCAGAGGGGGCAGATGGGCAAGATAGTGATGATATACACTGTCATCTCGAATACAAAAATGGCTCCCTAACCCAGCAACATAAAAAAGTTCTAAAACGACTATATCCGTGGAAAGTCGCGGCAGGCGATCATGAATTTTTCCTCGTGCCTAAGACGGATGAACAAGCACTAGACTTTCGTGGGTTTATCGATTTTTATAAGGCTATTGCTCCTGTTTATAACGATGACTATGATTCTGAAGATACTGCTGCAGTACGCGAACAAGCCTTTGCTTGGTTACAAGCGTGTGACCACGTTGGTGACCATCTTGAAAAACTTTTCAGTAAGCGGGTGTTACCCAAAGAGCAAGATCCAGATAAGGCCCAGGCGCTGCTTAGTAAAGTAAAAGTACTTACCAAAGATGTTACAAAACGAATTGATAAACTTGAAGATGTTCATGTAACAATTGAGTTAATGACTATATTGCTACTGACTGCCTATAAACTCGATCCTGATACGTTACCCGATGTCATGGAAGCGACAGTAGCACTTGATTTTAAAATAAAAAAATTATTCGTTCCCATTAAGCCTAGTACTGATGATGCTATCAAGAAAACATTCAGAGAGAAAATCTATGATTTCTTTAGCGATGTATTACGTACACTCTACGATAGAACGCTCGGTAATATTTATCATCTGCCAACGGCAGATGATAAGCGTGTTGCTACATGTGAAGAAAACTTAAAAAAACTAGCGAAGTCTCAGCATTATCTCAATCAAATAAGAGATCATCTACTTGATGATTTATGTGAGGAGAAAAAAGGTAGCCTGCTAGTCGATGAGAGTGATGAAGAGGGCAGCGTTTTAGTTGACAGCAGTGGTAAGGGTAAAGATAAGATCGAAGCTGCCAGTACAATAAACAGCAAAAGGACAGCAGAAGAGCAAAATAAAGCTTTCAAAAAGCGTTTCGATCGCATGACGAATGATATTTATAGCTGTGAGACGTTTCTTAGTAAATCGATTGATGTGCTGAGGGGTCAAGACGATGATAGAGTGACGACGCGTTATAATATTTTGTATCAGATGCGCGAGGGGTTACTAAAAAGACGAGAAGCGTATTTAACACATGCGGCCCTAACAGGGGGGCAAGCTGCACGTGAGTATTATGGTCTTCTTACTCTTACGATGGTGTTGCGCGAAAATCGCATACCATATTTAGCACAACAAACTGGTGCTGATGAAGGAAGTATAGATACAAGAGACGAGCCTCTTTTCACTAAAGAGACTTGTAAAAGTTGTTTTGATGAATTGAATGAAACACTCAAGCAATATGGTTTGGCGTGTGTGCGTCAAGCAGGCGATAATGCACACTTACTTCAACAAACATCATATGACGAGCAGAAGAGTAAACTACGCTCTGATGTGTTGTTAACACCAGGCTATGAACAGTTTGAAACGCTATGGGCAGTTACGTTTAAAGGCTATACACAGGCTGTAGCGTGTGTCTACGATGATGACCCTGAAGTTAAAAAATATGCGTTATCACTTGCCAAGCTTGCGGGTATGACATTACTACTATCTGTCAAGGCTGCGCAGACTACAAAAGATAGGGCTAAGATTGTATTGGCTATGCGCATGTGCTCTCAGTGGCTCGATGGATATGACCATGCTGAATTGATGACTAACCCCTTTGTCAGTGCGTTACAAGATCAAATGTTTGCTGATCAACTTTTTCCGCACAAGCTGATACTTAATGAGCTAAGGGGTAGTCTGCTCGCTGATGAACCAGGGGATATTTTATCAGATACACCGGATAAGTTTGTCGACATGGTGTTGTTTAGCAGAAAAGTAGGTAAGTCAAACTTTGAAGCGAGAGAGAAAGTCTTACGTGAAAAGGAAGCGAGTATTGCAGAGACCATCACTCAATCGTTTTGGACATACATCAGAATGCCTGGTCGGAAGTTTATACAAAGAAAGAAACTTGCCGAGTGGGCTCATGCAAGCAATATACTGAAAGAACATTTGCAGCAACAAGAAAATTACTACATGGGACAAGAAGCGCTTCTCTTAGTCGCATGTTGTTTAGGTTCAAAGAAAGCAGTAAGAGAGTTTGTTACCTTATATCGACAACATGATCCTTCTGTCGAAGTGAAACGTATTTGGTCGTTGCTATCTCATGAGGAGCGCGACTTTAAAACAGTTGTTGAGCAGAGCTCGGAAATTAAAAATCGATTTGAAGATGTCTTGCCAGCAGTTGATATGACAGAGGCTTATTTCGGCGATACGTTTAATCACGTCGAGCGTTTTGTAGCGAAATCGCTACAGGTTTCGACTAGACAGAGAGTGCTAACTCCTGAATTTATTCGTGCTGCGCGATGGCATTGGTTCGATGAACCTGAGTCAGCTCGGAATATGCTTTTTTGGAGCGATGGGAGTCGTATCAGTCTTGATGCGATAGATGGTTTTTCAATTCAGGGACTTGAGTGTTTAGAAAAAATCCTTAACAAACCTAGATCATCTTGGCTCGTCAGAAACTTGAAAGCTATCGCTGAAGTCTATCTCGAGGAATTTGGTGTTTCCTTAAAAGAGTCCAAGCGCGAAAAAGTGCATAAGGTTTTGCTGAAACTAAAACGCGACATCATCCGTGGTAAGCCATACATTCATCATCGTATTTGCTCGGCCATCAACCTACTTAAAAAATACGACTTGTATTCTGATGAAGTGCGCGATTATCTAGCGCCGCTCGAATACCAAGCAAGAGCCGTTCGCCTGTGGTCTATCCCTATCGTTCCGCTAGAGCCAGGTGATATGCCGCGTGATATTCCAACCGTGAATCATGGATTAGCTGCCAAGCAGGCGTTTATTTATGAAGTATTAGATTATGTTGGACAAGCACAAACAAGATTAAGAAGCGAGTCAACATACATTAAAGCAAGTATTAAGCATGCGATGCTTACTAATGAAGAAGTTTACCTCCCGAGCTTTAGTTGGCGATTGTATTTCTGGTTGCAACATCTATTCCTTCCTATTGAATCATGGTTGAACCCTCATCTTAATCAAGACTGTATAAATAGGCTTGATAGGCAGGCGCAAACCGTTCTGTCATTATCAGAGCTTAAGAAAACACTTGATAATTGGCATGACAACCCAGGTATCAATCCATTTACTGAAATTCAAAAACATCTTGAGAGTTATGATGAAACCGTATCACATGACGTTCATGATTTGATTGCAAAATGGAATTATATTGGAGCTTGTGAACACGCAGCCGAAGACGCCGAAAATCATCAAGTGATTGAGGAGTGGATAGCTAAGAAAGGTAAATACTATCGAGCGATGCTAGAGCCTGAGTCGAAATTAGTTCAAGTACTAGCGGACTGTATGCAGCCAGAGCAAGTATTCATTACAACGTATCGCACGGAAGAAGAAGTTTATTATAAAGCTGCATGTTTTGCTGAAGCGACACCCACACTGCTTAGACACGATCGCAGACTCATTGTGCTAAACCTTGATGAAAATTTACTAGATGTGAACGGAGGTTCGCAAGTTTTGGTCTCGGTTGTCAGGATTGATGAAGACGGAACATTTTATTTCGAGCACTTGCCAGTGAGCCCAGCTGACTATCGTATGCTGAAATTGACCGCAGAGGGCTCGAGTGATATTGATGATGTAGCGCCACACACACCACAGACTGTTACGACACATAGTGCCACTGAAGCTGAACCACCAGCCTATAGTCTAGGGGCAAGGTGTACGTGGTTTAATTTAGAAAATCACCATGGCGGCGTCAATCCTCATAGTATGATGCCATACTCGCATGCAAGGTATCGTGGGCCAGCAACGTTTATTCATACACTGGGTGAACGAGAGCAAAATCTTAATGAGCATGTACAAGAGTGGCGAGAGGTATTGGGCTCTCAGGGTGGACGTTTGTATATTGTATCTCCTCAAGACTCAAATAGCGCAAGACGAGTCTACTTCACAGACGGTCATACCCCTCTACGTCGTCTGAATGTGTCGGACGATATTGCTAAATTCTATTTTGTACAGTCAAGTGCCCATGAAGTGGCAGACTTATTAGGTGTTGAACGAGGTACTCCGTCGAGGAGAGAAATGCGCAAGTTGAGTGAGAGTGCAGTGATTAAGACGACAGTTAAGGGTGACGAGCCGTGTCCCAGCGAGGTAAAGGAAAAGCGTCCTAAGTTAAGAATAATCCCAGCCGATGATGCTGTGTCAGAAGATACTCCGAATGAACGAACCTACGGTGTTATCGAAGTTGAGTCGACTCGCTCATCGTCGGATGCTGAGAGTGAGGAGCCTTTGCATACCTCGAGCTCTACAGCGTACAGCTCTGAGGATGAGTCGCATCAAAGAGAGGAAGGATCTTCGGAACAAGCTAGCTGCTCTACCTCGACAACTTCTGATGACTCTACAAGTGCTTCTACTGTGACAAAAAAACGTTCGAGATTTGGCACTATCGCTGAGGAAAGAACTGAACGTTCCAAGTATGTGTTTGGTGACTCATCTGACGTAAACAGGTTTTACTCCCAGGCATCCGGAGGACAAGTAAGAACCTCAACTGATGATGGGAGTAAGTCGGTGCCAGGAAGTGAGGGGCCTGCACGGAGTTAGGTATAGTTTTTTTTATTTCCCCTCACCCCTAACCTTTCTCCCCCTGAAGGGGGAGAGGGGAAGAAGTAAGAGTAAAGTGGGGGGAGTAAGTAAGAAGTAGGGAAGAAGAGTAACGTAAGTAGGGAGAGGGTTTGGGTTTGATGCGAACTAGATCCTAAGAAACGGAACCAACATCATGGCAAAAACAAAAACGCAATATGTCTGCAGTGAATGTGGTGCCTTAACTGCGCAGTGGATTGGACAGTGCAACCAGTGCCAGGGGTGGAATACGTTATCACCACATATCGCTAAAAAACCTGTCGCAGAGCGTCTTGCCGGTTATGCGGGTGAAGTTGCAGGTGATGTCTTAACACTCTCTGAAGTATCAACCGAGAAACAACCTCGTTGCGAGACAAAGTTAACCGAGCTCGATCGTGTATTAGGCGGTGGTTTAGTGCCCGGTTCAGTGATTCTCATTGGTGGTGATCCAGGTGTTGGGAAGTCCACGCTCATCTTACAAGCACTTGCCGCCGTACAAGAAGATCATCCAGGTTTATATGTAAGCGGTGAGGAATCATTGCAACAAATTGCTATGCGTGCTGAACGCTTACAATGTGCTAGCGCGAATGTGCGTTTACTCGCTGAGACACAAGTCGAGCGTATTCTTCAACACGCGAGCCAACAAAAACCAAAACTACTCGTTATCGATTCGGTACAAACACTTTTCACAGACTTGTTGAGTTCAGCGCCGGGTAGTGTGGGACAAGTGCGCGAGAGCACGGCGTTATTAATCAGGTATGCGAAACAACACGATATGTCGCTTATCTTGATCGGTCATGTGACGAAAGAGGGTGCGCTTGCGGGGCCCCGGGTGCTCGAGCACATGGTTGATGCGGTGTTATATTTAGAGGGCGAGCGCGGCGCTCGCTTGCGTCTATTGCGTGCTGTGAAAAATCGTTTTGGTGCGGTGAACGAGCTTGGCGTTTTTGCCATGACAGAGCGTGGTCTTAGACCGGTGAGTAACCCTTCTGCCATCTTTCTTTCTCGCGATGCAGCAGCCCTACCGGGTAGTGTTGCCATGGCGACTTGGGAAGGCACGCGTCCGTTGTTAGTCGAGGTGCAGGCGCTCGTCGATGAGTCGGCGCTCGCCAATCCGCGCAGACTCGCCATTGGTCTTGAGCAGAATCGTTTGGCGATGTTACTTGCGGTATTGCATAGACATGGCGGTGTTGCGAGTTATAATCAGGACGTATTTTTAAATGTAGTCGGTGGTGTAAGGGTACTTGAGACCGCGGCCGATTTAGCGATTACGCTTGCTATCGTCTCCAGTCTCAATAACCGCGCGATTGCGAGTGATTGGCTTGCCTTTGGCGAGATTGGTTTAGCGGGTGAAATTCGTCCAGTGCAGTCGGGACAGGAGCGTTTGTTCGAAGCTCAAAAACAAGGTTTTAGGGTAGCCATTGTACCGGCAGGTAATGCGCCTAAAAAACCGATAGAGGGCTTGCGCGTTCATGCAGTAAAACACGTGCAAGAAGCGTTGACTTGTTTGCGGGATGCATAAATGCGAAAACTAACTTTTCTCTTTTTGCTCGTACTTTTCATTACACCAGCACTGGCTCAAACGCCTGTTGATAAGTTGCTGCCTGATGAACGTAACACGGTAATGATATTCAATAAAATCTCACCACTCGTTGTAAACGTTCACCGTTTGCGTCGTTTTATGACCGACTCCCTCGACATTTACGCGATTCCATCGGGCATGGGCTCAGGTTTCATCTGGGATAATAAGGGACATATTGTCACGAACTTCCACGTCATTCGTAAAGCAACCGACATCATGGTCTCTTTTGGCAAGACGCGAAAACTACACGCGAAATTAGTTGGTGTTGCGCCGCGGCGCGATATTGCGGTTATCAAGGTACGCAATCCAAAGATGTTACCGTTGGTGAATGGTTTTACGCAATTTCCTGTCGCCAATTCAGATAAAGTACATGTTGGCCAAAAAACGATTGCAATAGGTAATCCCTTTGGTTTTTCACGAACGATAACGACAGGCATTGTTTCGGCGAAGGGACGTCGCGTACCAACAGCGGGTAACGTCAAGATTCACAATATGATTCAAACCGATGCGTCGGTTAATCCTGGTAATTCAGGTGGACCGCTTTTAAATAGCCAAGGTGAGCTTATCGGTATGAATACTTCTATTGTGTCGCGTTCGGGCAGAGCCACAGGGATCGGTTTTGCGGTGCCATCGAATTTAATTAAAAGCACGGTGGAACAAATCATAGCGACCGGTCGCGTGGTGCAATCTGGTATTGGGATCGCTATTTTGCCCGACTCCATTGCTCTGCAGCTCGGTGTTAAAGGCGTCATTGTTGCCAAAGTACAAAAGGGAAGCCCCGCTGCTAGGGTTGGCATACGCGGTAGTTGGCGTGACCTCGATGGGCGCTTACGCCTCGGCGATGTGATTACTGCTATCGATGGTAAATCTATTACTAAGTACGATGAACTTTATCAAACCATGAATCGCAAAAAACCAGGTGATATGGTACAATTAACGCTCATACGAGGACGTAACTTAGTAAACGTCAATGTGCAAGTCATTGATTTAGGAAGATAAACTGATGCCAACGAAAACTGAGCGTGGTAGACGTACTGGTTCAAGTCGTAAGAAACATAAAAAACCTAAGCAAGCCATAAAACGTGGTGGTAAGTACGTCAAGCGAGTGACAAGGACGCCTGAGGGTGGCGAAACTATTTCGCAGAAAAAACCTGAGACTCCTGAGCATCAGAATATTTACGTCATTGGTGGCTATTTCAAACTCCAAGCACAGTCATCATTTGGCAGAGCATCTTTACAAAAAGAATTGAGTTACGCCAAGCTCCGAAAAGGTCTTGAAGAAGATGTGAGCGAACAATTTCTTGTTTTCGATACAGCCACAAAAGCGATTAAAGCATTACCATTTTTGATAGCTTACGAGGCAGGAAGCGGTCTTGAGACTTATGCATCAGGTATGGGTATCTACGCACCTGCCATTTACCAATTGGAAGTCGACGGCGAATCTTGGCGAAAGTTTAAAGCTTTTAATTCAGAGCAAGTCAAAGTTGATAGTTATTTTGAGTTTGATGGTAAATGCTATGTATCTAAAAAAAATGACAAGGCAAAGAAAGATCGTACATATCTCCAGGACACAATGAAGTTAGCACCAAAAGAAGTGATTAAAAAAAACCTGCATAAGTTACAGGGCATTTGGTATGAGTATCAAGGCGAGACTAAGACACTAGACACAGATAACTTCCACAAATGTTGGCAACCACACCACTTGAAATCCTACGATAAAAAATACGATGGTTTGCCTAAGGTTTACCACAGTAAACTTTTATTTAAAGACACATTTGCAATGCTCTCAGGCAAACGGAAACTGTTTGCCAATACCCGCGCATGGTGGCGAGGCGAAGGCCATTTATGTGCTGATACACGCGCTCTTTTCAAGCGCGGATTATTTGCAAATACACGTAATGGGCTTAAGGCACTTGTAGGTAGGGGAAAGTTACCGAGCTGTGACAAGCATGCGCATGTGGTAAAGCCTAATTAAACGACTACCCTTCCCAGGTACCCTCTAACAGATAACGGCGCGCCTTCTCGAGAGCGGGCCAGTCACCGTAGAGTACAACAATATCACCTACTGTTAGTTTCATGTTGCGATTAGGCGATGCGTGGCGTTCGCCTTTTCTGCGGATAGCGGTGATGCTTACCGATAATTGCTCGAGCGGAATTTGACTCAAGCGTTTACCAAGCACGTAGGCATTATCACTTAAGAAAACAGGGCGTAAGGCTTGGCTTGTGCCTTGCGCTTCATCTAAGTTAAAACCATCTTCACCGGGGAAGATCATGCGCATTAAATCGTAACGGTTATTACGCGATTCTTCGATCCAACGGTGGGCATCTGAGCGTGCGGTATTCATGAAGAGTAATACGTGCCACGCGAGCATGAGGCTGCCTTCGACCGTTTCTGGGATCACTTCGGTTGCACCTAGTTCATAGAGCGCGCTAGCTTCATATTCGTCGTGACAACGAGCAATCACTGTTAAGCGTTGTGAGTGATGACGAATTTGCATCAAGATTTTTTTCGTTGTGTGTAAATCTGAAAAGCTAATGACAACACAGCGTGCGTGTTTAATGCCTGCTTTTTCTAACATACCGTATTGGCTGGCATCGGCATAGCAAACGGGATCGCCGGCCAGTGCGGCATTGTGAACGCGCTTGGCATCGAGATCGAGGGCGACATAGGGCACATCACCGCGCTGTAGGAAGTGGGCAATGTTTTGGCCCACGCGACCGTAACCGCAGATGATGACGTGTTTTTGTAACGATTGGCCGAGTAGCGAAAGCTCGGGTGTGTGAGCCGAAGGCGTTGGTTTCCCACCGAAGAATCGTTCAACGAGTCGGTATTGCGCTTGGATCATGAAAGGTGCTGCGATCATACTAAGCAGCATTCCGCCTAAAATGACTTGTGCGTAATCGACAGGCATCAATTGATAGCGCAGCGATAAGGCTAAGATAGCAAAACCGAATTCACCACCGTGGGCGAGAATTAAACCTGTGCGTACGGCCGTTTGCGTTGAGTGGTGAAAGAGTTTGCATAAGATGGTGATGAGTGTCGACTTAAAGATGATGAGTGCAAACAACATCAAGAGTACCCATTGCCACCCTAGGTATAGCACTTTGAAATCCACTAACATGCCGATGGAGATAAAGAACAAACCGAGTAGAACGTCACGAAAGGGTCTTAAGTCAGATTCAATTTGGTGGCGAAATTCTGTTTCGCCAAGCATCATGCCGGCGAGAAAAGCACCGAGCGCCATCGAGAGGCCTAGGGTGTGTGTAAGCCAAGCCGCACCAAGTGTGATCGATAGTGCGGTGAGGGTGAAAAGCTCCATCGAGCGCATTGCTGAGATTTGATAGAACAGGGGGCGCAAGACCATTCGCCCGGCACCGAAGATAGCTAAAATAGCAAACGCGCCTTTAAAGCCTGCCCAGACGAGCGCGCTTGCGAGATCATAGAGCTCGATGTTGACTAAGCTTGGTAGCATGATGAGGATGGGGATGACGGCGATGTCTTGCATCAACAAGATGCCGACTGAGTTACGTCCCTGGGGTTCGAGTAATTCGTCGCGCTCGCTCAGTTGTTTAATGACGATGGCGGTTGATGACATCGCAACGATAGCGCCTAAGACGAATGATTCCGCGATGGTCATGCCGACGACCACACCACCAAACAGCACAAGCAGCAGGGTGAGGGTCACTTGTAGACTACCGAGTCCTAACACAAGTTGGCGCATGCTCATCATGCGCGGCAAAGAAAACTCTAAGCCGATGGCAAACATGAGGAAGACCACACCAAACTCGGCAATTTCTCGCGTGCTTTGGCTGTCTGCGACCCACGCGAGTGCGTGGGGACCGAGAATGAGACCCGCAACGATATAGCCAACCAAGGTTGGCATTTGCAGGCGACGAAAGGTAGAGCTCACCACTAATGCGGTAAGCAAAAGCAAGATGATGCTGTCGAAGCTACTCATCGCCATAGGGTGTCACGCTCTTTGGTGGATCGAGTTATTAAGCAAAATCTATTCCTCACGACAAAATAGGGCAATTTGTTTCGCAAGCCACATAGGCTCATCTAAAGCTAAGTCATGTCCAGCCAGACAATTTTCAACGAGTCTTGCATCATAGTGCTTGGCAATCGCGCGGTGACACGATGATTTGACCAATTTATCGTTAGGGGCTGAAGCACATAATAACGGTATACCATGTATGTCTGGCAACGCGAAACGCCACGCCATGACGACTTGGCGCCAAGCGTTAAACCGTGTCATGGGGCGTGTATCAGCAAATGTTGCGAAATTAGCAATCAGTGGTTTGTTGGCATAATGCCTTGTGCTTGTCACTTTGAGGATAGCTTCTTCTCGCTTTTGGCTATTGCGCGCGTGGCGGAAGCTTGTCCAGACGATCGATAAACCACTGGGTGTGAAGCGGTGGTGCATTGGGCTTGTTGAGCGTGAACTCGAATTGACGATGACAATGCGTTCGACTTCGCCGGGGTAACGGTGTGCCCATTCGAGTGCGACCATGCCGCCAAGCGACGTGCCAATGATGCCGATCGGGCCTTCGATAGTAAGTGTATCACGCACACGTTCGACCGCGTCTTTGACATGGATGGGCGCGCGTTCTTTGTAGCGCTTACCGCAGCCTGGGAGATCGGGGGTTAGTATTGTTGTGTTTGGGAAGTACTGCGCCAGTGCTGGTGTGAAGTGATACCAGTGGCGAGCTTCGCGTGTTAAGCCACGAATGAGGACCCACGTCTTAACCGTCATGGGCTCACCCATGCGTGTGAATTTTGTAGGGCCGCGGCAAAGAACTGTAGCAGCAATAAATGGCGGCGCATGATGCGAGCAAAGCGGTGTTTTTGGATAGGGTTAAACAAACCTTTACTCGACAAGACTTGGAAAGGGTTTTTCTTAACCCAGACCCAGGAGCCCATCTCTAAAGTCCATGGTAAAAACATATGATTTTTGTCGCGGGCTTGGTCGCAGAATTTCATCAAGGCGTAATCCCAGAGATCACCCGCGACGACATAGTCATCTGATTGGGCTGTTATCTTGTAGACGTGATGGGGTAGTGTCTTATTCAGTATACTCGCGATAGCGAGTGCTTGGGGTTTAAATGGGAAGTCGTCTACTCGTGTACCGTAGGGGTACCAGAGACTGTCTTGGATGCCATAGCCCGAATGTAAGTCGAGTGCTAGCGACAGTGGCGCTGGGAACATTTCTTGTTCGAGAAAATTGATGAGCGTTTGTGATTCGAGCTCCATGGGGGCGCCCTCGGGGCCACGATACCAGGGCAGATACGGACTCAATCTGTGGCCGGATCCTAGAAAGTAGGAGCGACCTTCACCTTTTTCGATGGGGGCATTACGCATCAGATCAACACGGTTGTAATTACTGCGTCGATTCATGAACATGCCTACCGGATTGATGACGGGGATAGCGACGATACGCATCGTATCAAAGCGGCGCTGCAATTGTTTATCCCAGGTTAGCTGGGCAAGTAAGTTTTCGAGAAATGATAAGCAAACGTGTGTGCCGATTTTTTCGAGACCATGGACACCTGCGAAAAGGCCGAAGGTTGGCAAGTCAGGTTTCGTTTCACCTATAGTGATAGCGTGGATTGGAAAATTATGATCGGGGGTTGTTACTGTCGCAAGCACACGGTGGCTTAGTAGCGGTGAATTTGATTCGAGTAAGCGCTCAGTACGAATTAATTCCGGAAACTCTCTCATCTTGTTGTGCGCCTTTTCTTGTTAGTTCTTCTTTCACCACATCAAACATCGTTTTAACCGTGTCATACGCTTTTTGCGCGAGCGTTTTACGATCTAAGCCATCAGGATCGATTTGGTCACCAAAACAGATGGTGACTTTTTTACTGTTTTTACCAAAGTGTCGCACTGAGTGGCTGAGCATATCGTGCGTATCTCGCCAATAAGCAATGTCTTCTTGCACATCGAGGCGAGGGTTCTCCGTGTGCCAATGGATAGCCACGGGAGTTACTTGGCATTGTGCATCAATAACGGGTTGTAATAAAGCGGATTTGAATGGTAAGACTTCATTACCGTCGCCTGTTGTGCCCTCTGCAAATACCGCGCACGTGTTACCTTTTTCAAGTCGCTCAGACAACATACGACTTTGGTCGCGTAATGCTTTATCGCTGCGGCGACGGGAGACAAAGACAGAGTTGCCGAGTTTTGTGAAGTGGCCGAGTAGAGGCCATTTGGCGATTTCAGCTTTAGCAACAAAACAACAAGCGATCACAGAGTTTAAGGCGACAATATCGGCGTAGCTGACGTGGTTTGCCACAATCAGTGTGCCTTGCGGAGGCAATTTGCCGCGTACTTCGACTTCGTAACCATTGTTTTGAGCAACGAGATAACACCACCACTTGGCCCAGCGTCTTGTGACTCTATCGCGCCCTTTTTCGCCGGCGAGTTTTAATTGTAGTTCCATCGTTGGCCAGACAACAAAGCTGATACCCCAAAAGCCAATAAAGCGTAGGAGGTACAAGATGTAATTAGGGCGATATTGTTTTTTCATTGTAAAATCTCGTTAACCAAGGTTAGCTAGTCGTACTGCCTGCTCATCGTTTAAGGCGAGAAAGTCTATGGTACCAAATGCCTTATCGATGGCGGGATAAGATATCACTTGGGTGCCTAGCTTTAAATAGATTTTGAAGAGTTTTGGTATTTTTATATCGTCAGCTTCTTCGAAATTGATGTCTGGAGCGGGTAGGTGGTAGTCACCGATAGCGTCGACGCAGAGATCGGGGTTAACGTGTCCGCCGTGTTTAAGTGCGTAAAAGGTACGCCAGGCAAGAACCGGATCTTGTGTGCTGATAGAGCAACATCCCATGATCCAGCGTTTGTCATAGAGTTCCATGTACAAGCGGATTGTTTTCCAAAGATAAAAGATAGCGCCTGTGTTGCGGTAAGCTTTGGCAACGCACGCTCTACCGAGCTCGAGAATGCCGTCGGCTTCTTTTTGGGCTATTAGAGGCTCGAGATCGAATTCGGTGGCTGAATAAAAGCGGCCGTGTTTACGCGCTTGTTCGTCTGTTTGAATACGGTAGGTTGCGATAATGCGTTGGCTCGTTTGGCAAACGGCAACGATATGCATCATTTGCTCGTCGAATTCGTCGATATCAAGGCCGCGCGCGTCATCTTCTTCTTTCACATGGTGACCCATCTCGAGTGAGAAGACTTCGTAACGTAAACGCTGGGCTGCGCGAATCGCGCGTGGGGATAAAGCGAAGCCTATGTCAAAGCCTTTGTTAGTAACCGGGAATGTGAGGATATCGACTGATCCATCACGGATATCGAAATCGGATAGGGTGGCGTAGGGCTTGGTGAGCCATACGCGTGTTTGAGCTTCTAAAATCGCTGTCATCTGCTTACTTCATCTGGATAAAAAATGACTATTATAACGTAAATGGGCCATTAATGATAGTGATTTGGCTAATAATTGCCAGTTTTGAACACTTATCTATGCAGGCTCGGCATCATCAAACGAGAGGTCATCGTCTTGTTCATTTGTTGACGAACTCGTGTCTTCTGGCATTTCATTGAACATTATACGGCGGTACATGAGTGCATCGGCAACCAGGTACATCGGTAAGGTCCAAATCGCTAAAATGAAGAAGGAAAGTGCTGTGGCTATACATAACATCCCACACAATAACCCGAAGCGTGCAAAATCAAACCAATATGTGCGCACGTTTGCGATCGTTTGGAAAAAACCATCGCGAATGAGTGTGGAGACAGATAATGAGTGTGAGTTTTTGCGCGTTCTGTGTGTTTCGATGGATGCCATCGCTTGGTAAGTTGCCGCGTAGGTCCAAACCATCGATAACAAGGCGAGTACCGTATTGATGAGCATAGTTACTGCGGGCCAAATTTGGAATTTAAACGATGTGTCGACGACTAAAATCATGAGTAAGACAAAACCAACTTTATAGATCGACGCTTGTGACGCGAAGATAATGAAGGCATCGATGTCAAAGTAGCTAAATAGCGTGCGCCACGATTTTGGTTTACCTTCTAAATGGTTAAGAGCTGTTTTACGCAGTCCTGCGCCTAGCGGAAAGATGATGCAAGAAGCAGTCACCATTGCGCTTAAGAGAGATACGAGGATGACAACAAGCCCTGGGCTTGAGGTCATAGAGCCTTGGGAGTTGATAAGGGCATCGGTGCTTGGTGTCAGCGGTACTGAAATCAGATCGGTTGCGACATACGCAACAAGCGTAACGAGCCCGGCGATGAGAACACTCGTGACCGCACGTACTTTATAGCCGCGAATACGGTCATAGGCTGCCGTGAAAAGCTGGCTTACAGGGAAAGATATTAAAGACATTTTAAATACACCCAGTTACAAAAATTAATAGTCCATTTTACGCTAACTTGTTGATAATGTCAAAAAATGGGACAGTCATTTTTCACTGTATAGCTTGCATACTGTTAAGACTCTTCACCACGTGGGTCGAGTTCAGCTGTAATCGGTGTTGTTTGTGGCGCCGCGACAAAACTCTCATCGGGTGATTCGCGCGAGACGAATATACTGCGCAGCGCGAAAAAGCTTGCGAGTGTTATGCCGACAAAAATAAAGTAAACGAAGAATCCATTCGGTCCCAGGGTTTGCATAAACACAGGTGCAATCAGTGGACCAACTGCCGCCCCTAATCCATACGCAAGCACAAGGCCTTGAGTGCCCGAGATGATTTCGTGGGTTTCGAGATTGTCGCAGGCGTGGCTTAAGCTCACTGGGTGTACGGTGAAAGTTAATCCGCCAAAGAGAAAGCTAAACAGTGCTCGCAGCCAAAAAGTGTCTAGGCTTAAGATGAGTAAGACAGAGACTAAAGCCGTTAGAATCGCGATGATGGTAAGAACGATGCGTCGGTCGATAAAATCGGACAGCTTACCGATAGGGTATTGCAGTGCCATGCCACCAAAGATTGTGAGCGCCATGTATAAAGCAACCTCAGAGACTTCTTGTGAATTAAGTGAAATGTATAACGGTAGCAAACCATAAATTACACTTAAGATAAGCCCGCCTGTAAAACAACCGATAACGCCAGATGCCGATTTTTTGAAGAGTTTTTTTATGCCTAAGATGTGCGGCTCGCCGAATTGTGGTGTACCTACTTTGGTTGTGGTGAGAGGAATAATTGCAAGTGCAGTTAGCATCGCAACGATCGTGAATAACAAGAGTGATGTGGGTTCACCTAGGTTAATTAGAAATTGTCCGAGTGCTTGGGCGCCGTAGAACGTCATCATGTAAAAGCCTACGATCGTGCCACGGGTTTTCGTTGTGCCGACCACTAGCAGCCAGCTCTCGATGACGATGTAGAGTCCGGCGAGTGTGACACCGGTTGCGAGTCGTAAGAGAATCCAAAACCAGGCGTTGACAAATACGCCGTGTGATAAAGTAATGACAGTTAGCGCTGAGGCGAATGCGGCGAATGCACGGATGTGGCCTATGCGCATGATGAGTCGCTCGATGCGAAAGGAAGCGCAGACAAGTCCGATGTAGTAGGCACAAGTCATTATACCGATAGTAAGTGCGCCACTGCCTTCGATGTGCATGCGTACTGTCAAGAGGGTCGTAAATAAACCATTGCCCATAATCAATATGAAGTTACTCAACAAAGGAGCAAAAAGTGATTTATAGAGTTAGTGCATCATTCTTTCTGTAAAAAGCAATCTATGTTGAATTGAGGCAGGTCAAAGCTTACTCTCAAGTTTGTTTCCTGACAAGAAATAAACAAGGAGAAAAAATGACCTGCAAGAAAGA
>Ga0180433_10003870_pt1 | contig 21571 bp, 16 predicted proteins | sample SS_ome_8_FD_132980 | JGI IMG/M metagenome (GOLD analysis project Ga0180433, IMG submission 132980) | Hypersaline lake sediment archaeal communities from the Salton Sea, California, USA - SS_1_D_1 metaG | ecosystem: Environmental > Aquatic > Non-marine Saline and Alkaline > Hypersaline >... | reverse complement strand
TGAGCGTCAGCGTGTTTGAGCAAGTCGATATTTTACAATTAGTTACGAATTCTGCCGGCACGGATCAAAACACCCGCGTCTGTAACCAATTGAATTTATTTGACTTATAATTGGACACTACTGATATCTGTATACAAATAAATAGTATTTTTATGAGTCGCAGGTTGGACGGAAATACATATATACAGAGCACCTCTTTCTGTGCATTCCGGTTTCCGCGCTCCGTTCGCCTTGCGCTTGCATCGCTTATGGCAATAAAAAGAGGTGCCTTATAGTCTCGTTTTCATTGATACGTATACAATATTTGATCTATGGATAATGTCGGTAAAAAAAAACGTGTTTTCGCGATAACGCTTGGTTGTAAACTTAACTATGCGGAAACATCTTCTATACTGGATCGTTTCGTTAAGAATGGCTGGGAGATTGCAGAGGGCGACGATATGCCTGATCTGGTAATAATTCATACCTGTGCGGTCACCAGTCAGGCAGGGCAGAAGTCAAGGCAGCAGATCAGGAAGATGATAAAGCGGTATCCCCGGAGCAGGATAGCTGTTACGGGCTGCTATGCCCAGCTGCACCCTGATCGACTTGAAACTATTGACGGAGTGCATGTCATTCTCGGTGTCAGGGAAAAGTATATCCCGGAAAAGTATATGACAGAGGTGCGGGAAGCCGTCTACAGAGAGCTCTCTTCGCCGGAGTCCATACAGGATGCTGAGCCGGCCCATTCTCTGGTGGAAAAGAGGGAGAAGGGGAGGACGAGGGCATTTTTGAAAATCCAGGATGGATGTGACTATGCCTGCGCATACTGTACCATTCCGCTTGCAAGAGGCAAGTCCCGTTCCGTACCGCTTGAAACGGTGCTGGCCGGTGCCGGGAGGCTCGCGGAAGCAGGGTATCATGAAATTGTTTTGACCGGTGTGAATATCGCCGATTACCGGAGTGGCCGGAATACTTTTGTCGATCTCCTGCTTGAGCTGGAATCGGTCGATGTGAGCAGGATCAGAATCAGCTCCATAGAGCCGGATATACTCAGTGACAGACTGATAGAAACGGTCGCGTCGTCGTCAAAGATCATGCCGCATTTTCATTTACCGCTTCAATCCGGTTCTGACGCTATTCTTGCGGCAATGGGACGTCGTTATTCGGCGACAGGATACAGGGAGCGATTAATGAAGGCTGTGAGCGCTATTCCGCACTGTGCTGTCGGCGCTGACGTCATAATTGGATATCCTGGAGAGACAGATGCTGATTTTATGGCGACGTTCGGATTGCTGGAAAGCATACCTGCAGCCTATCTGCATGTTTTTACCTGCTCGCTGCGACCGGGCACACAACTGTCCAGACAGGTGTCTTCCGGAATTCGTCAGAACGTCTCATCGGCAGTATCACGTGAAAGGAGCCGCCTGCTTCATGAGCTCGCTGAAAAGAAGCAGCGGGAGTATGCATCCTGCTACCTGGGAAAAACGCTTGCAGTGCTTTTCGAGGAACACCGTGGTATGAAGGGTGAAAAGGGCATGGTTTCCGGATATTCTCCGAACTATCTCAGGGTCCAGTGCCGTATAGGGAGCTCAGCGCAAGCAACAGATATTGTCGGCAGAGAGCGTAGCGTCATGATAGAAAATCTGAACGAAGATTTGATTTTAGAAGGCAGAATTGTAACTTAAACGTCATTTTTACCGTCATGCCGTCTTGTTCAGAACGGTATGTTCTGCGACGTTTTAACCAGTGTAAACAGATCACATCCATGGCTATTAAATCCCGCATTCGCACCATTCCCGACTATCCCAAGAAAGGTATTATGTTCAGGGACATTACCACGTTACTGAAGGATCCTGTCGGATTCAGGCTTGTTATCGATCAGCTCTCACAGCACTACCTTGAAAACGGTGTTGATTTTGACATGATCATCGGTATGGAGGCAAGAGGTTTCATCATAGGAGGTGCGTTATCCTATACTCTCGGCAAGGGGTTTGTGCCGATCAGAAAGCCGGGCAAGCTGCCGGGTGAAGTTGTCGATCAGGAATATCAGCTTGAATACGGCACCGATAAGGTTGAGATGCATATAGATGCTCTGGAGAATGGTTGCCGTGTTCTTCTTGTCGATGACCTGCTTGCTACCGGTGGAACGGCTATGGCGGGAGCTTCACTGGTGGAAAAGGTCGGAGGAGTCATTGCCGAAATGGCCTTTATTGTCAATTTGCCTGATATAGGTGGTCAGAAAAAACTTGAGGAAAAAGGCTACAAGATTTTTTGTCTGACAGAGTTCGAAGGGGAATGAACCTATGAATGATTTTTTCATGCGCGCTTTGTTTTTTTGCTTTATCATTCTTGTCATGACAGGTGGTGGCTGCGGTGGTATGCTTCATGCTGCAGAAACGGCTACTCTCTCGCATGCTGCTGTAACGCATGCCCCGGAAACTGCTCATCATCTGCTGCCGCCGGTCTGGATGGTGATTCCTTTTTGCGTGTTGCTTGCCATGATTGCCACCGGCCCGCTTTTTTATCACCATTTCTGGGAACATCACTATCCGAAAGTCGCGGTCGGGCTGGGAGCCGTTGTGGCGCTCTATTACGGTTTTCTGATGGATCATGGAACCCACGCCCTGCTGCACACTCTTGAAGAGTACATCTCCTTCATAGCCCTGATAAGCTCTCTGTTTATCGTTTCAGGAGGGATTCTCATCAAGATAGGGACGCGTGGCCGGCCGGTAGTTAACGGTGCGCTGCTCTTCGTGGGTGCGCTGCTTGCCGATGTTATCGGTACGACAGGGGCTTCCATGCTCCTTATCAGGCCTTTTATGCGCATTAACGAGGGACGAATCAAGCCGTTTCACATTGTGTTTTTCATTTTTCTGGTCAGCAATATCGGCGGAGGATTGACTCCTATAGGCGATCCCCCCCTTTTTCTTGGCTTCCTGAAGGGTGTTCCGTTTTTCTGGATACTCTCTGAAATATGGCACATTTGGCTCATAACCATTGTTGTTCTGATCGGTATCTTTATGATCTTTGACGCTCTTGCCGGTAAAGGAACCGTTCCGAAAGATTTTGGTTCTGAAACAGACAAAAAGCTTGAAATTCAGGGTTCACGGAGTTTTATCTTTCTCGCAGTGATTATTGTTGCAGTTTTTCTGGACCCGGCAGTCATCTCAGGATTTCCAAGTCTGCAGGAAATGTTTCACGTTCCATTCGGTATACGTGAGGTCATTATGTTTACTGTCTGTTTTATAGCATTCAAGACAGCCGACAAGGATGCGATGAAAGGTAATGAGTTCAACTTTGAGCCTATTAAGGAGGTCGCGTTTCTCTTTATCGGAATTTTCTCCACCATGATTCCCGCCCTCGAGCTCATTGGGGCTTACGCCCAATCTCATGCGACCGAATTTTCAGTATCGCGTTTTTACTGGCTCACCGGTGCCCTCTCGGGAGTGCTGGATAATGCGCCTACCTATCTGAACTTTCTGGCAGGGTCGATGGGAAAATTCGGCTCTGATATCGGTTCGGTTGAGGCTGTACGAACCTTTGCTGATGGTATACCATCCCCGATCGCCGCTGATGTCAGTTCAGATGTCTATCTTCTTGCCATATCGGTGGCAGCGGTATTTTTCGGCGCCATGACTTATATCGGCAACGCACCGAACTTCATGGTGAAAAATATTGCAGAGCAGGCTGATGTCGACGTTCCCGGTTTTGTCGAATATGTCTACAAGTATTCGATACCGATACTGCTTCCGGTATTTGTTGTGATATGGTGGGTGTTTTTTAATATGTAGTGACGGGGAAATGACTAATGACTAGCTACTATTGAAGACTGGTGTTAGGTGCTATGTGTTAAGATAGCTCAATGGCTGGATAGCTCAATGGCTGGATGGCTGGATAGTTCTCAGTGATTGGTGAAGAAGGAGAGCAGAGAGACGAGAGTCGAGAGAGGGGAGGCGAAGGGGAGGCCGGAAACCGGAGACCGGAAGCGGGAAGAGCGGAGAGACGAGAGTTGAGAGTCAAGAGATGAGAGACGAGCAGGGAAGACGGGTGACGGGTAATTGGTAGGGGCGAAAAATCTTTCGCCCGGTTTCTTCTTTTTGACTTTTTGCTTTTGCCTTTTGACCTTTGCCTTGTCATTTTCGGGCTATTCAGCCAGATTAATTTTTTCCTTTTTTTCTTTTTTTATGGATGCCGGATCAAGTCCGGCATGACTATCTTCACCATAGAACTAAGAACTAAGAACTAAGAACTAAGAACTAAGAACTAAGAACTAAGAACTAAGAACTAAGAACTAAGAACTCAACAAATCAACAAATCAACAATTTTCCGCCAATGAAAGGATTTGTTCAGGCAATACAGGATGGGGAAACGGGACTGGTGTTCAGAAACTCGGTTTTTCTGCCGTTTCATCTCGAACTGCTCAGTGTATGGATAGGAAAGGAGATGTCGCTTCTTGCCGTACCGGATCTGTTAACCGACCTTTGTCAGGGTAATGGTCAGATTGCAGTTCGTGAAGGTGATCACTATACCAACATCGTGTTCAGAAAGGTTAGCGATCTGCGCAAGGAAATCGGTGGAACTAAAGGACATGTCATCCTCCATGCCGCAGAAAAAGATGCTGATATTTTTCAGGAAGAGAACAGACATTACATCAAGATTTTTCTGACCGACAAGCACGTCATAGAATTCGAACTTGTAGAAGATCCCTTCTATCTGTGATACATGTACTTCCGTGCCGCACCTGGTGCGGCATCCGTTTCGTTCTTTCTGCCCTGCACGATCTTTCTGAAAATACCTTCGTTATACCTTGAGGCTCTGACTGACCGCTGACTTGAACTCTTTCGAGATCTTGAACGTCGGAACATTCTTCGCGTCCACCGACACCTTTTCGCCTGTTCTGGGATTTCGTGCAAGTCGCTCATTTTTATAACGGATGTTGAAAGACCCGAACCCTCTGATCTCTATTCGCTTTCCGGCCTTCAATGAATCGATGATACTGTCGAAAAGGCAATCAACCACAGATTCCGTTTCATGCTTTGTCAGTCCTGTTCTGTGAGAAATTGTATTAACAAGATCAGCTTTTGTCGTTGTGTTTCCCATAGCTCTTAAGTTGTAAGTTTAGATTGCTTTACTTGTCATTATTGTAACCACATTCTTACCGCAACAATTCCTATAAATACCGCAAAAATTTTTCGAAGCATATCTTGTGACAGAGACGTGGCTATTTTCGCCCCGAAAAATGCTCCCGCAAAAAGGCCAATCGCTATGAAAAGACCGTACCACAGGTGCTCGGAGGTTATTTTGCCGGCCCTGTAATACTCGAGGACACCAAGCAGCCCGACAGGGAGAAGCAGGGCGATCAGGGAGGTGGCGTTTGCCGCATGTTGAGAAAAACCAAGGATCAGCACCAGCGCCGGGACAATGACAAGCCCTCCCCCTATGCCGAACATGCCGGAAAGAACGCCCGCGGCAACTCCCGTAAAAAGCATCAGGATCATCTGCATGAAAGGTTGCTCCGGAATATCAGGTTAAGAAACCGCGGCATCGCTGCCACCGGCTTCGACAATGGCGTCAATTTCTTCACTGTTCAGGATCTCTTTTTCCATGAGCTCACCGGCAAGAGCGTCCAGCAGGCTCTTATTCTCCTGCAGAATATTTTTGGCGTTATCCATACATTCCATGATGATATTGCGCACTTCAACATCAATCTGCAGGGCTGTCTCCTCGCTGTATTCCCTTACATGAGAGTAATCTTTGCCCAGGAAAACCTCCTTATGGCCGTTGCCGTAGTTGATCGGCCCGAGCGTATCGCTCATCCCCCAGTTTCGCACCATTTTCCTGGCGATTTCAGTTGCGCGCTCGATATCATTTTCCGCGCCGGTACTGGTCTGGTTGAAAATCAGCTTTTCAGCCGCTCTTCCGCCCAGGGCGTAGGTGATCATGGCAATCAGGTTTTCCCTGTCCTGGGTATAGCGGTCTTCTTCGGGCAGGTATGCAGTCTGCCCCAATGAACGGCCCCGTGGGATGATGGTTACCTTGTGGATCGGGTCAGAGCCCTTGGTGAACTTCGCGACCAGAACATGTCCGGACTCATGATACGCGGTAATCTTTTTCTGCTCATCGGATATATACATGCTTCTCCTCTCAGGGCCCATAAGGATTTTATCACGGGCGTCTTCGAAGTTACTCAGAGAAATATCCTTGCGACCTTCACGGGAAGCCAGCAGGGCCGCTTCATTGATCAGATTGGCCAGATCTGCTCCGGAAAATCCGGGAGTGCTCTGGGCGATCTTGTCAATGGACACATCCTCGGCGAGAGGTGTTTTTCGTGAATGTATTTTCAGTATGGCGACTCTTCCCCGGATATCAGGTTTGTCGATCATAATCTGACGGTCGAACCTGCCCGGTCTGAGAAGGGCTGTATCGAGTACATCCGGTCGGTTTGTCGCGGCAATCAAAATGACATTGTCTTTTGTCGTGAAACCGTCCATTTCAACAAGAAGCTGGTTCAACGTCTGTTCGCGTTCGTCGTGACCGCCTCCGACTCCCGCGCCGCGACTTCGGCCAACCGCGTCGATTTCATCGATGAACACAATGCAGGGAGCGTTTTTCTTGGCGGTCTCAAAAAGATCGCGAACCCTTGCCGCGCCCACGCCGACAAACATCTCAACAAAATCAGCTCCTGAAATGGAAAAAAACGGAACTTTCGCTTCGCCCGCGATAGCTTTGGCAAGGAGTGTTTTCCCTGTTCCAGGAGAACCGAGAAGAAGAACCCCTTTAGGGATCTTGCCCCCGATCTGCTGAAACTTCTCAGGGTTCATCAGGAACTCAACCGTTTCTTTGAGCTCTTCTACTGCTTCGTCAACCCCCGCAACGTCTTCAAACGTAACGGAGACATCAAAATCACTCATCAGCTTGGCGCGGCTTTTGCCGAAAGCAAAAATGTTTTTCTGAACACCACCGCTCTGCGAGGACATACGGCGGAAAATGAAAAAGTAAATAGCGGCAAAAATCAGCCAGGGAGCGAAGAGTATCAGGAAGTTGTTGAAATCATTCGAGCCTTCGCGAACCTTGACCTCAATTCCTTTTTCAGCGAGAAGGTCGACCTGTTCCAGTGAAAATTCAGGTACTCTCGTGGAAAACCGGTCAATCTGTCCCACGCTACCGTCAATAAGCTGCATCGTCGCCGGGCTTTTCAGCACACCTCTCAACACAGCAGATTTATCAGGGGCGGTCTCAACCGTAAGCGACACGATCTGATCCTTGCCGAGTACTTTGCGGTATTCATTATAGGAGATCTCTTTCGAGTCGTCCTGGACAAAAAATCTCTGGAAGACAAAGAGGAATACCAGAAACAGCATGATATAGATCAGGATTTTCGGGAACCGCTCTTTAGGGGCGTCGTCATTACCTCCCCCTCCAAACCATCCCCCTGGATCGGGTTCCTGATCCTTGACAGGCTTGAATTTATTTGGTGTCTGACGTTTTTTCCTCTCTTTATCGGCCATGAGTATTGGTTTGCTGTTGGGTTCAGAATGTAACTTACCTTTTTTAAAGTAATTAAAAGATAAACTACAAGCGAACGCAAAAAGTTTATTCTGTTCGCAGGCTGAAAGGGGAAAAGTGACCAGTGACGAGAGGGGGAAGGGGAGAATGGATAATGGATAATGGATAGTGGAAGAAGGGAAGATCGGGGAATGGATAATTGCGAATGGATAGTGGATAATGAATAATGTAAGAAGAGAAAGTTAGTGCTTGGTTGAAAGCAATGAGCAATGAGCAATGAGCAATGAGTGTGGGATGGCTCAATAGCTGGATGGCGAGATAGCTGGTTGGCTGGATAGCTAAATAGCTAAATGGCTAAACCCGAAGACAGGGAGGGCGAAAGATTTTTCGCCCCTACCAGTTACCAGTCTTCAGTCTTACATTATTTCAATAGTCAATAGTCAATAGTCAATAGTCATTTGACATTTGTTCCTGCGTCTTGCAGGCCCGGGCGCTATAGGAATAACAGGTTCTTTTTTTTAAATTCATTCGCTTTATCTATAGCGTAACGAACAACATCACGGCACCGGGTGCCATCAAAGATTTCTCTCACCTCTCTACAGTCTATTATGCAAGGAACTCCAGGTCAGCGTGTAAGAACGAGATTTGCTCCATCGCCTACGGGACACCTCCATGTCGGAGGGTTGCGTACAGCCCTCTATAATTATCTCTACGCGAAAAGTATGGGCGGTGACTTTATCGTCAGGATCGAGGATACCGATCAGTCGAGAAAAGTTGAGGGAGCAGAACAAAGTTTGCTGAACACGCTTGAAGTGACGGGAATTGTCCCTGACGAAAGTTTCATACACGGTGGTAATTTCGGTCCGTATGTCCAGTCCGAACGGCTTGACATCTATAAAAAATACTGTGAGCAGCTGCTGGAGCAAAAGCAGGCCTATTACTGTTTCTCAACCGCCGAAGAACTTGATGAAAATCGCAAGCTGCAGATGAAGCAGGGGATGCAGCCGAAATACGATCGTACATGGCTTCCCGAAGAGATGGGCGGAAATATGCCGGAAAGTGAAATCAGAAGAAAACGTGAAGAGGGGGCTCCGTTCGTAGTCCGAATGAGAGTGCCCGACTACATTTCCATCATGTTCGAGGATATGGTCCGCGGCCCTATCGAGTTTGATTCCGCTACTGTAGACGATCAGGTGCTGATGAAGTCAGACGGCTTTCCGACCTATCATTTCGCAAGCGTTATCGATGATCATCTTATGGAGATCAGTCATGTCATTCGCGGTGAAGAGTGGCTGTCATCCATGCCCAAGCACATCCTGCTGTATGAATTTTTCGGATGGGAGCCGCCCAAGGTAGCTCATCTTCCCCTGCTCCTCAATCCTGACCGTTCAAAGCTCAGCAAGCGTCAGGGGGATGTTGCCGCAGAGGACTTTATCAGCAAGGGTTACAGTCCGGAGGCCATCATCAACTTTGTCGCTCTTCTCGGCTGGAATGAAGGTGAGGGTTGCGAAAGAGAGGTGTACAGCCTTGATGAACTCAAGGATAAGTTCACTCTTCGCAGAGTCGGAAAAGCCGGAGCGGTGTTCAATGTGGAAAAACTCGGCTGGCTTGAAAAGCAGTATATAAAGGCTCGTCCGGCCAGTGAAATTATCAGCGCGATCAAGCCGCTTCTGCAGGCGGAGCTTGCAAAGAAAGAAACCGGCATGGATGCCGATCGTCTTGTCAGTGACGACTATCTCGGGCAGGTGATTGAACTGATGCGTGAACGGGTGAATTTCGAACATGAGTTCATCTCTTTTTCCCGTTACTTCTATTTCGATCCGGAAGAATTCGATGAAAAAGCCGTTGCGAAACGCTGGGTTGACGATACCAATGAAGTTCTGGGAGAGTTTATCGAGGTGCTTGAAAATACCGCTGATTTCAGCGCGGACAACATCGAGGCCGCCCTCAAGGCTTTTGTGGCACCTCGCGAAAAGAAACCGGCATTCCTGATTCACCCCGTGAGGATTCTTACCTCAGGCGTAGGATTCGGCCCTAGCCTCTATCATATGCTTGAAGTACTCGGAAAAGAAACCGTCATCCGAAGGCTCAGGAAAGGGATCGGGGTGGTGGGGAAGTGACGAGTAACCAGTGACGAGTGACCAGTGACGAGTGACCAGTAGGGGCAGACCCCTGTGTCTGCCCGCGGTGAGCGACGAATGGGGAATGGATAATGGATAATGGATAATGGATAATGGATAATGGATAATGGAAGACGGGTGACGGGTAACTGGTAGGGGCGAAAAATCTTTCGCCCTCACCTGTCAACTTCGTGTTTAGCTATTAAGCCATTTAGCTATCCAGCCATCCAGCCCTTTTTACTTTTGCCTTTTGAGCTTTGACTTACACTTGTCCCCCTCTCCTGTCATTCCCGTGCTTGACACGGGAATCCACAGTATCTTATTTAAAACCGTATGGATCCCGGATCAAGTCAGGGATGACTATCTTAACGTAGTCACTGGTCACTGGTCACTGGTCACTGGTCACTGGTCACTGGTCACTGGTCACTGGTCACTTTTTTCACATTTCCCCCCGCTGGTATCATTTTCTTTTTGCAAAATTTCTCGCTATCCTTATATTTGCATTCACGTTTCGAGGACAGATAGCTCAGTTGGTAGAGCAAAGGACTGAAAATCCTTGTGTCGGGGGTTCGATTCCCTCTCTGTCCACAAGGCAAAATCGACGTATCGGTCTCACGATGCCATGCGCTTATCTCATTTCTCTTTTCTCCCCTCGATTTATACTGTAGATGCAAGAAGCAGGAGGCATCGCTCTGTTCAGTGGCAACATGACGCGAGCGTAAATCTCTTTATGTTTTACCTATGAACATCACTACAGAACTGGATCGGGATATCTGGCATAATCTTCAGGAGCCCGGTTCCTATGAGTGGTGGTATTTCGACGCGGAAGATGAAGAACAGGGTATTTCCCTTGTCTGTATATGGTTTGCCGGTTTTGCTTTCTCCCCGTACTATATGGAGCACTATCTGGGCTGGAAACAGAACAGACTCGCCATTTCTCCGAAAGCACTCGATTACTCCGCATTCAGCTTTCAACTCTACGAAAACGGACGTGAAAGCATTAATTTCATCAAAGAAGGGCCCTCCTCACTCTTTGAGAGCAGCGGAAACGATATCGATGTCCGCTTTGAGCGTAACCGATTCTTTTATGACTCTCAGCGGCAGTCCTATGTACTCGATGTGGCGTTTGATTTTCCTGCACGCCGCAAGAAAATCGCCGCCAAACTGGTTTTCAGCGTCAGGCACCGGTATTCCTACAGAAAAACAGACGGGAACAACAACGGGAACGTTCCGCATCACGAATGGCTGCTGACGCTTCCAAGAGCGGATGTGACCGGTTCGCTCACCCTTGGCGATACGCTCAGAAAACAATCCCGCACGCTTGAGTTTCACGGAAGAGGATATCATGATCACAATCTCGGTACCATGCCGGTGCATGAATATATCGATACGTGGTACTGGGGGCGGGCATTTTCCGAGGAATACGACCTCATCTACTATATGATTTTTTTTAAAAATTCCGCTTACCGACCGCTTACACTCTGTATGCTGCGCGATAACGGCACCGGAGACCTCACGGTGTATGAAGATCTGCGTATCGACAAGTCAGGGCTGAGGCGCGGTTTGTTCGCTCCCGTACACAACAGGAATCTCGGTTTTTCCTGTGATGATTTTCGTGTCGATATCCGTCAGAGGCAGGTTCTTGATTCAGGCCCGTTTTATCTGCGATACAGTTCGAATATCGTGTTTCAGAAAGGTGGCCTTGAATGCACCTCCCTGAGAGGAATATCGGAATTTCTCAGTCCCGGACGGCTTGAGATGTCGGCGCTCAGGTTTTTTATCCGATGCAGGGTCTGGCGCCACGGGGTCAGGTCTGCGATGTACGGGATGTATAATTTTTTCAAAACCTGTTTGCATTGGATTAAAAGGTAAAAAATTATAAATTCGACCACGTTTGCGTGAAGCCTCTCTCCGCAGCCTGAATCCCTGACAGACAGGGGGGCCTTCGGGAATGCGGATCAGAACACTATTTGCATGCATAGATAGCTTCAATGGCTTCTCTGAGTACATGTGCTTCACAGGAGCACGAAAGTCTTAAAAAAGGAGATAGATCGTAATGGCACAAAACAGTAATTTTAAAAGTCCTAAAAGACTGGATGCGCTGGAAGGCGGCGCTGCCGGTCAATCATCAGGGTCTGTTGCCGGAGGAAAGGCAAGGGGGGGATCCCTTGACGGTGTGGATTTTGAGCGTCGAAGTTTTCTCGGCAAAGCGGTAGTCGGTGTAGGAGCTGTTGTGGCAGCAAGTACACTCTATCCTGTGGTTAACTACATTATTCCACCTCCCGAAAAAGAGGTCAAGGATAAGGACGAGATAGTCGTTGGAAAAGCCTCTGAAGTTCCTGCCGACAGCGGCAAGATATACCAGTTCAACAAGGACAAGGTTATTGTCGTCAATAACGGAGGCACGCTTACGGCTGTCAGTGCGGTTTGCACGCATCTCGGTTGTCTCGTTCAGTGGAAATCCGATGAAAAAAACATCTACTGCGCGTGCCACGGCGCCAGATACACAGATAATGGTCAAATCATCTCCGGCCCTCAGCCATTACCATTGGCCCCTTACAGTGTCAGGGTGGATGGTGATGATCTGATTATTTCAAAAGCATAACGTAACTACTTGAACAACAAGGGAGTCATAAAAGATGGCTGAAGAAAACAAAAATATACAGGCACCTGCATCAAAGCCTTCTGCGGCAGGAAAGCCCAAACCGCCGGCCGCCAAACCGTCAGCTCCGGGCGCCTCAAAACCAGCTGCAGCAAAAAGCGGCGCACCTGCCAAGGTAAAGCCGGCTGCCGCCAAACAGGACGCCGGGAAAAAAGGCGTCTACAAACCGCCTGTACAACGCGCTGAAGCAAATCCTTTCAAAGACACTAAAACCGGAGCTGTCGCCGGATGGCTGGAAGAACGCTTTGCTGTACTGATTCCGGTTATCGCATATCTCAGGAAAAAAGAGGTTCCGAAGCACCGTCTTTCTTTCTGGTACTATTTCGGCGGTCTGGCGATGTTCTTCTTTATGATCCAGATCCTGACAGGACTATTGCTGATGCTCTATTACAGGCCGACAGAAGCAGAGGCGTTCGCTCGATTTGTCTACATCCAGACGGAAGTCCCGTTCGGATGGCTCATTCGCCAGGTTCACGCCTGGTCGGCCAACCTGATGGTGCTCATGGCCTTTATTCACATGTTCAGCACCTTCTTCATGAAAGCCTACCGTAAGCCGCGTGAGCTCATGTGGGTCTCAGGCTTTATTCTGCTGGTGCTGACACTCGGTTTCGGATTTACCGGCTACCTTCTTCCGTGGAACGAGCTTGCATACTTCGCGACCCAGATCGGTACCGAAGTTCCAAAAGTCGCGCCCGGCGGAGAGTTTATCGTAAGACTGCTTCGCGGTGGTGAAGAAGTAGGGGGCGAGACGCTGACCCGTATGTTCGCCATGCATGTCATACTGCTTCCGGGACTGGTCATGCTTTTCCTTTCCGCTCATCTGATGCTTGTTCAGGTTCTCGGTACCTCGTCACCTATCGGCTACAAGGAAGCCGGGCTCATCAAAGGCTACGAGAAGTTCTTCCCGAACTTTCTTGCAAAAGACGGCATCGCCTGGCTTATCGGTTTTGCTCTGCTTATCTATCTTGCAGTTATGTTCCCGTGGGAAACCGGTGAAAAAGTCGATATGCTCGCTGCGGCACCAGACGGTATCAAGCCTGAATGGTACTTCTGGGCACAGTTCCAGCTTCTCAAGGATCTGAAATTTGAGGGCGGAGAGCTGCTTGCCATCGTGATTTTGACCGTCGGCGCCATTATCTGGATACTTGTTCCTTTCATGGACAGGAAGGCCTCAAGAGAAGAGAGAAGCCCTCTCTTTACCATCTTCGGTCTCCTTGTACTCGCGTTCCTGCTTATCGGAACGTTCAGGGTCTACCTCGAATACGGCTGGTAGGAACCCTTCCCGACAGAGACAGAACAAAAACGCCCGGCACCCCCGGGCGTTTTTATTTGTAGGAAGAGGGGGAGAAGTAACCAGTGACCAGTGACCAGTAACCAGTGACCAGTGACTACGTGAAGATCGTCATGCCGCCCTGTGAAATCCAAACATCTATTTCACGGGGCGATCCGGCATCCATCCTCCCTGAAAGTCATGCCGCCCTGTGAAATCAAAACATCTATTTCACGGGGTGATCCGGCATCCAAACGGTTTTACAGGACAAGAATGGATTCCCGTGTCAAGCACGGGAATGACAGGAGGGGGGAGTCATGTCGGACTTGAAGGGCATGCCCCCCGTCAGAAAGTCATGCCGCCCTGTGAAATCCAAACATCTATTTTACGGGGTGATCCGGCATCCGCCCTCCCGAAAAGTCATGCCGGACTTGATCCGGCATCCATGCAGTTTTACAGGATAAGAGTGGATTCCCGTGTCAGGCACGGGAATGACAAGAAGAAAGAGCACGAGAATGACAGGAAGGGGGAGTCATGCGGCACGACCCCCGAAAAGTCATGCCGTCCTGTGAAATCCAAACATCTATTTTACGGGGTGATCCGGCATCCGCCCTCCCGAAAAGTCATGCCGGACGTGATCCGGCATCCATGCGGTTTTCTTTGCTTGAAAAATACTTTTATATTTTTGTAAAAGGTGACGCCGCTACAGTAATAGTTTGTTATCCGGATGACAGTATCAGGTCAGTACTATATCTATCTACTTGCCAATAGAAAACATGGAACACTCTATGTTGGTATGACCAATGATCTCATTCGCAGAGTGTATGAACATAAGTCTGATTGTATTGAAGGTTTCACCAAAAAGTATGCTGTTCATCGTCTTGTATACTATGAAGTCTTTGCAGATCCTTACAACGCGATCTCAAGAGAAAAGGCCTTGAAAAGCTGGAAGCGGGAATGGAAAATAGCTCTTGTTGAAAAAGGTAACCCTGAATGGGTCGATCTGTACGATTCATTGTCAGGTTTGTAAGTGAAAGGCAATGGATTCCCGTGTAAGACCTGTGAAATCAAAACATCTATTTCACGGGGTGATCCGGCATCCATCCTCCCTGAAAGTCATGCCGGACTTGATCCGGCATCCATGCAGTTTTACAGGACAAGAATGGATTCCCGTGTCAGGCACGGGAATGACAGGAAGGAGGAGTCATGCCGCCCTGTGAAATCCAAACATCTATTTCACGGGGTGATCCGGCATCCATCCTCCCTGAAAGTCATGCCGGACTTGATCCGGCATCCATGCGGTTTTACAGGAGAAGAGTGGATTTCCGTGTAAGATCTGTGAAATAGATGCTCATATTATACACGGGTCAGGTACGGGAATGATAAAAAAAGGCACGGGCAGACACAGGGGTCTGCCCCTACAAGTCACTAATCACCAGTCACCAATCTTTACCCCCTTATTTTCAAGAACGCTCCGGTTTCAAATCCGGCGATGAAGGCATCTTCATGGATAGTTTCCATGGCCTCGATCCATGCTGTGATTGATGTCGGGCGGATCGGCTTTTCGTGCTTTTTCTTTTCCGGCCATGCCTGTATGAGGGTGACGGCAGACAGCCAGGAGATCATCAGCGTGAACCGGGATTCCCTGAACCAGCGTTTGTTATGCTGTTCCTTGATCACAAGAAATGTGCTGGTGTGTATCGTGCCGCTACTGCCGAGAAGTCGTTCGAGCATGGTGGAGAGATACTTTTCCGGATTTTTTACCGTCGCGACAGGCATCTTCAGGGAGAGGAGACTGCTGAAAAGAGCGGCCAGATGTTCCACCGGCAGTTCTTTCAGTCTGCTGTTTTCACTAAACGCCCCGGTCAGCGGTTCGGTGAGAAGGAGGTCGTCGAGAACTCCCTGTGAGACCAGATGATTGCTCTGAAAGAGACGCTCGATCGACTCGATGATAACCCAGAGCATTGCAGCATGGCTGAAGCTGTCCGGTTGTTTTTTCCGCATCCCGAGAGTGGCAGACAGATCAGTAGCGCTGTCCGTCCCGCGCAACAGAGTCTCGAGTGAGGCGGTCCGTTCGATCTTGTCGCAGGCTTTCCTGACAAGGGTGTCCGGCAGGGTGATCTTCTGTCCGGTCAGTGTTCCGTACTCATCGGAGATGTGCCGGAGCAGGTCTGTGAGGGAGGCTTCGAAGAGCGTTTTTCGTTGTGTGGCGCTTACTGTCTCGTCGAGCAGCAGATCGAGGTTCTCTTCTGAGCAGAAGCGGGCGATCTTTCCGTGCAGCGGCGCTAGGCTCATTTCAAGCACGGCCCTGTCGATTGAGCCGAGGCCCGCGCCGTTCAGTTCGTCGCAGAGGCGATCGTAGGGCATCAGTCCGGAAGGACGGACTTCCCTGAAATCAAGGAATACATTGTACCGGTACCCTCCAAGAATAAGAGAGAGCCCCTGTTCACGCAGGTCACTGACCTTCCGGATAAATTCAATGTTAGAAACATGATCCCTGAAAACCAGGTAGGTGTCATGTTCATGACTCAGCCCGAGGCCGTCGCACAGGGAGCGCTGCTCGATACCGTTGCCGGTCTTGAACCCGACGGAACTGTTGACGTACCCCTTGCGTTCTTCCCACCCGTTATTGTAGGCGACCAGAGTGCGTTCGTCACCTGAACGGTTGGAGTAACAGAAGATGTTCTGGTCCACCGAACCGTTGTCGGAGTAAACATCGTAGAGGAAGAAGTGTTCCACTTCGGCAAAGAGGTAGCGTTTTTTCAGGAGCGGGAACACCTCCTTTTCATGTCTTCTGATCAGTCCCTCGTCCGGGCTCTCGTCAAGGTATGCCCTGGCATATTCCATTCCGTACTTTTCGCTGAACCCCTCCACCTGGCCGTGTCCGAACATCGGAAGGCCCGGCATGGTCACCATCATCACGCACACGCCGAAATACTTGTCGTCCTTGCCGAACTGCTCTATCGCCGTATCCTCGTCAGGGTTGTTCATGAAATTCACATATCGCTTGAGAATCCCGGCGTCGAATTCAAGTGTGTTCTTGATCAGGTAGCGGTATCCAGCGTTATCCTCTTTTTTCAGCATGTGCATGAACGCGCTGTTGTAGACCCTGTGCATGCCGAGGGTTCGTACAAAGTACCCCTCGAGCATCCAGAACGCTTCTGCCAGCAGCAGCGTGTCGGGAGCTTCCGCGTGGATGCGGTCGACAACCTCTCGCCAGAACTCTTCAGGAATGAATTTGTTGAAATCCTCCATACTTATCGCGCTCGAACTTCTCGACGGTATGCCCGCCGTATGTCCCGGAAGGGGGTACCATAGCCGCTGAATATGTTTCTTGACGAGCACCATGGCCGCGTCGAAACGGATCACCGGGAACATCTTCGCGACATGCAGTATCTGTTGAATCACCGCCTCGCGAACTTCACCGCTCAGAAAGTTCAGCTGAGCGGTGTCGTTCCAGGGCATGGTGGTTCCGTCGTTCCCGTGATAGATGTATCGCGTATCACCGTTTTGATAATCCACCCGCTTGAACGTCACGGCAGCGTCCGATCGATCCCAGTACCCATCCTCGATATAGATGCCGTAACGGGGATCACTGCTCAGGTTCGGGCCGTCATAGGAGTAGGCGTGGAACGGGGGCTCGTGGCGGCTGACAAACCATTCCGGTTTCTCCTTCACCAGCACCGAGTCCAGACCTGTATGGTTGGGTACCATATCGCTCGCGAGCCGGACACCCCGCTGCAGTGCCCGATGGCGGAGGCTCAGATAGCCGTCGTAACCGCCCAGTTCCGCGGCCACCTCATAGCTGTCCAGCGCATAAGCCGATGAAATGGCATCAGGATTGCCCTGCATCTGTTTGATCTTTCTTGACGCGGGACTTCTTTCCCAGAGGCCGATAAGCCAGAGCGCGGTAAATCCCCTTCCGGCGATCGCGTCAAGTTCACTGTCCGGAATATCCTGCAGCCGGCGGATCGGTCGTTTGTACATTTTGCTCAGCTGGTCAAGCCAGACAAACGTGCTTTTGGCGAGCATGATCACTTCCGGCATCCATGAGGAGTCGACCGAATAGTTCTCCGGTGCGTCCTCGAGATCGCTGTAGGATGGCGCCTGGGCATGTTTTTCAAAAAAGGTGCCATGCTTTTCCATGCTGTCACGGCCGGTCTTTTCAAAGAAAAGCCAGGTATCTTCGTCCTGTATAAGGCTGATGCTGCCGTCGATCATTTCCAGAAGGGGAGTGCCTTCGAGGAGCGCGCCCCAGTGCATGGAAATATACCGCAGCTGCTCGAGCAGCGAGTTCGGACTATGGCGAATCGGTCGGGTGAGCAGCTCGGCTGGATCGATATTTTCCGGGCCAATCGGGCCCATTGCCTTGAGCGAATGCAGAAATGTCTTCACCACGGTCTGGTATGACGTGCTCTCCCTGAGCTCTGTATCGGAAAGCAGAAAGCCGAACTGGTCAAGCGCGGGATTCTGGTTCTGCAGCCAGACAAAAAGACTTTCTTCCAGTACCGCCTGACGGTTTGCGGTCGAAGCCAGATACTCTCTTTCTGGTACGTCACCCTTGAACACTCCCGGAGGAGGAAACAGTGTGACAAAATTTTTCATGTATGCAGAGAGAGCGGTTTCCTCGAGTTCTTTTCCCGCGGCCACTTCAACCTCTCCCGGCAAGGCAGGGTTGTTTTTCAGGACGATACGGCTCATGATCAGGTGAGCGGCCGCGTGCAGCAGTTTCATGGCGTGAAACTGCGCAGGAAGCAGGAGCCGTGCATCATCACCGTAACGCTGTCGCAATTTCCTGTTGATCCTGTTTGTCTGTTCTTCTGCCAGCTTGAGAGCGACACGCTTATCTGTCGGGATTTCGGGAAGCCACTCTTCAGGAAGCGCTATGCTCTCAAGCGCCTCTCGGGAGATATAAAAATGTTCCTTCTGCAGAGGAGTGCGGGTCGGGGAAAGATCTGTCTTTTCTGTCATTGCAAGTGAAAAAGTGTGCTTGAGGAATTCTGGAAAGCCATCTGCCTGCGAATATTGACTAAGGTAAGCATTTTCCCCGAAAACCGGGCCGTGGCAATGCGGGGAAGAGGGGAAAGGGTAATGGATAATGGATAATGGATAATGGATAATGGGTAATGGGGAGTAGGGGAGAGGGAAGGCAAATGACTAATGACTATTTACTATTGAAGACTGGTAGGGGCGAAAAATCTTTCGCCCTTCTCAGTCATTCCCGTGCCTGATCCGTGAAATCTGAGCAACTATTTCACAGGTCGGCATGACTATCTTAACGTACTCACTGGTCACTGGTCACTGGTCACTGGTCACTGGTCACTGGTCACTGGTCACTGGTCACTGGTTTTAGGTGTTAGGTAGCTGAGTAGCCATTTAGCCATTAATCTATCCAGCTATTGAGCCACTGAGCCATCCAGCCCTTTTTACTTTTGACCTTTGCCTTTTCTTCCTCCTGCTCACTCAGCACTAACCATCACTTCTTTTTTGCTTTAAAAAGAAAAGTCGATAACGTGGGGCTGCAGCTATATATCCGAATGTTTATGCGAGTATATTATTATTTGGTGAAATAATTGGCGTTCTTTTTACCGCTTCACGTGACTGTTTTACGTGATAACACGGCATATTGTTTATATGAGTTCTCTAGGTATCTAAATATTTTGTATATAGTTACAGGTTGAATTTCAGCCGGGAACGAATTATTCAGGGCTCATGTTACATACATGCAACATTTAAATGCAGTTGTTTTTTCTGCGTATTTTATTTTGCGGAAAAAAGAAAATGTTGATACATTTAACGAGAGATGTACGTTTATCATCAATTGTTCTTTCGTTATGTTCTTTCAAACAAAACGCTAATTAAAAAGGGAAACGTTATGAAAAAAATGATTGCTCTTATGGCAGCAGTAGCTGTCTTCGGTATGGGTAACATAGCACAGGCTGATCCTCCCACAGCACCATTGAGCGGCATGAATGTTCAGTGGACAGCTTTTACCTCTACTCCTGATCAGTATGGAGAAGACGTTGACACTGGTGGCGGGATTCAGGGTACTTTCGGCATGGCTGCTTACAGCGGCAGTCTTGGTGTACCTGACACAGAACAGCCGATCGGTACAGGCGTTGTTGTATCGGGTGGATCCGATCTCACTCTGTATGATGATGATATCACTGCAGGCGACGCTGGTTGTGGTGCATGCAATGACGAAGATGAAGTGATCGGCCAGACAGGCGGTTCTCTGGGTGTAAGTCTTTATGCTGATGGTGGCGCAGGTTATGGCGACGTTGAAGGTGTAGGCGTAGCATGGGCAGGTACGACCAACATGTCTGTTGTTACCTCAACAGGTGATGCTGAAGGTTTTGCCGGAATCGGTGCTAGTGCTGCTTCTTCCAATGGTGAAGTCGGTGCATACTCCGGTGGCGGTCTGACCGGTATCCTTTTCCATCCTTAATCGAAAAAGCTGACTTTTTCGAGGGCGGCGGTGAAAACCGCCGTCCACAATTTTACATAATCAAATATCCACTCTGCTAAGGAGATGAGATGAAGAAACTGATCGCTTTAGGAATGGCTTTTTGCCTGGTCGGAACAGCAAGTTCTGCTTTGGCGGATGTGACGAATTCAGCGACTGCGGGAGCGAATGCGTATACCCAGGCTGAAAACAATAACGGTGGAGATGGAGGAGAGGGCGGAACTGCTGCGGCATACAACTATTTTGAAGGAAACGAAGCGTCGCCTCCTATGCCTGGATCGGTGACTGGCCCAACTGGTTTGCCCAGTCTGTTCAGTATCATGGGGCGCCCTGCTCACCTTGGCGGGCTTGCTTTACAGTCGAAACATCAGTTTTCACCCACCTGTCATTGCGTTGAAACCGGTAAAAGCGGTGGAACGAAAATTATTTTTAACAGTTCTAAACCGGCTGAAAGAAAAGATGTAAAAGAACGTGATATATTCTTTGATTTTTCTGGAGTAAGCCGCGGCGAGCTTGTCGGATCGATAACCATCCAGAGTAAAAAAGGGAAGGCTGACGAGGTTGATTTGAATACCCTGATTTATGATGCTACCCAGTTTGCTGCCGATGTGAGTGTCCTCAGGGGATACGATATTACGTTGCTCACTGTTCCGCAGGCGATAACCTGGGGAATTGGCGTGGATTCGAAAGGTGAGGGTTTCTCGGTTTCGCCTTTAATTTCAAGTCTTCTGAACGGCCCTGCCGGTGTACTGACCGGTCTTGCTTCAGGATTTTCCAAGACAGGCGGTGTGACGGTTCCGACCGGTATTGTCGGTTGTACGTTCCTTGTGCTTATTGATAACGAAAATGCTAAGACTGTTGATATCCGACACGCGTATGCGAACGGTAATGGCAAAAGCAATGGTCATGCTGAAGGAAACGGCAAAAAGCTTGAGGCTATAGAAGCACAGGATACCGAATAGGTTTTTGTTTGTTGACGTCCGGCTCTGTTTTTCGCGAGACGTCCCCCCAATTTTTGTAAAGTATTGCAGTTATAGAGAGAAGGTGCGACGATTTTCGTCGCACCTTTTTTTATTGTGTGAAGCTGTTCGTCCACGAATTGGTAAGAAAGAAGAGAAAAGCTGTTTGACCACGAATTAACACGAATGTTCGGAAATGACTACTGTCGAATGACTATTGAATAATGAGGGATAGCCTGGAAGAAGCCGGAAGTCAGAAGCCAGAATCCAGAAGTCGGAAGACGGGGAGAGGGAAGGCAAATGACTAATGACTATTTACTATTGAAGACTGAAGACTGAAGACTGGTCACTGGTAGGGGCGAAAAATCTTTCGCCCTTCTCAGTCATTCCCGTGCCTGACACGGGAATCCACTCTTGTCCTGTAAAACCGTATGGATCCCGGATCACCCCGTGAAATAGATGTTTTGATTTCACAGGGCGGGATGACTATCTTAACGTAGTCACTGGTCACTGGTCACTGGTCACTGGTCACTGGTCACTGGTCACTGGTCACTGGTCACTGGTCACTGGTCACTGGTCACTGGTCACTGGTCACTGGTCACTGGT
>Ga0180433_10003869_pt1 | contig 21581 bp, 33 predicted proteins | sample SS_ome_8_FD_132980 | JGI IMG/M metagenome (GOLD analysis project Ga0180433, IMG submission 132980) | Hypersaline lake sediment archaeal communities from the Salton Sea, California, USA - SS_1_D_1 metaG | ecosystem: Environmental > Aquatic > Non-marine Saline and Alkaline > Hypersaline >... | reverse complement strand
GTGGTAAAAATTAGTAGTTGTTATAAAGGGTTTTGGTGTGATCGGGCAAACAAAGCCAGCGTTTTTTGAGTTCGTGTCGAATGTTAGCCTTAGAAGGGTTAATGTTATTAGAGATAAGATATTGTTGAACTCTATCGTAAGCGAGATTAGAATAGATAGTGAAACCAGTAGATTTTGTAGGCATATGAGTAGATAATAGGTAGTAGATGATAGATAAAACGAGTAGGTAGGATGTAGTCAAATCAATTTTATAGTCCAGAAAAATGATGACAGAAACTTAATAAGTAAAAATTGAGAATATGTAAGAGATATATAGATAGTGATATAAGTCATTTCTAGATTTGTTACTCATTTCTGGTTTAATCTAATAGATAGATTATATAGTATAAAGTGAAAAAAGCGAGCCTCAACGCTTTTTTCCACACCCACCCACTTACCTAGTTAACACCCTTTGATCCCCATACCAAAGCCATGTTAGCAGAGTTAATCAGAATCGTGATCATCACTACCAGAGTGAGAAGCCTGGTCATTCCACTTGGACTTCTCCTCATCAGAGAGCGCCTTCCAACGGGTTGCAATCTCAGTAACAACCGCAGGACCCTTGAGCTTTTCACCTTCCTCAAGAGCAGCCGTGAGTTCGGCCTTAACTTCAGCCCGAATACTCTGCCCAAACAAGAGATATCCGTTCTGCTTCTTTTTTGCAGGAGCTGAGTCAGACTGAGTAGTCTGCTTCTTCTCGCCCTTCTCGACCTTCTCAGTCTCCTTCTTCTCGACCTTCTTGGTCTCCTTCTTCTCGACCTTCTTGGTCTCCTTCTTCTCGACCTCCTTCACTGAGGTCACAGAAGCCTCGTCGTCAGATGACTGAGCAAGCGATTCTTGATCGCTACTATCAGCATTCTTGGACTTAGCCTTGTCATTCCACTCGGACTTCTCGTGATCCGAGAGTGCCCTCCAACGGGCACCAAGTTCAGTGACAACGTGAGACGGCTTGAGCTTCTCACCATCGGCGAGAGCCTTGGACATCTCGGCGGTCACCTCACTCCTGGAGTGACTAGTGAACATCAGATAGCCAGTAGTACCACGCTTGGTCTTAGACTTGTCAGTAGTAGCCTTCTTTCCAGAAGAAGCCTTGCCACCAGCCTTGATCTCAATCTTGTCGAGATCAAGGGTCGCAATAGCTTCCTTTAGATCGAATTCGTACTTGGCAGACAGAACCCGGACAGCCTGGCTAACAGCATCAGTGCACATCGTCTGAATGGCACCCTGAATCGCAGTAGGCATAACAATCGTGGTCGACATCTTTTGCTTTTGTTTTTGGTTGACACTTAGTATGATATGTAAGAGTGGTTTTCAATTTTTTTTAGGTGATGAGTGAGAGATAAAATGACTCATTTCTTGGTATTAAACTTAAAAAAGTAGCAAGAAAAAAAGTACAAGAAATAAATAATAAATAATGCAAAATTTACTTGGTATTAAGAGCAGACTTTTTCTCTCTCTCTAACTCTTTCAACCGGAGATGCTTAGTAGAGAAACCTCCATTGCGGTTGTAACGATCTTTTGCCTTGTCTTTGCCACGGGGGCGCTTGGTTTGGATTCCGTCCTCACGATGATCCTTCATTGTTAGATTGTTGCAATATATAGAGAAAAAAGTTTTAGTTTCAATTTTCTCTCTAGAGAGAAAAAATAAATACAAGTAAAAAATAGAAAAGTTTTATAATATTTTATCTAGTTTATCTCGAGTTAGCCACCAACCTAGTCAGTCACGTCAGGAATCTTGTTGATAGCTTCTTCAACAACATCAGCCACAGTGGGCTTATCTGGAACTGGCTCATCGGTCAAGATGTAAGGATCAGAGGCGACTCGCTTCTTCTTCTCTGGTTTTGCAACCCTAGAAGCGGAGCACTTCCAAAACCAAGGATGGTTGTACACAACCTTGATTTCTCCACCAGCAACCAGCGTCTCGCGCACAGCCGCAACCTTTGGATCGGTCATTGGCAAGTAGCGCATATGGATAAAGATCCTGCAAAACGTGTCGTCATGCTTGCTTCGGACAATGTCCACACGATCAACAGTTCCCTTGCCAAGTACAGCCTCCATTGTATCCTTGACATCGCGCCAGGAGACGTTGTTCAGCGTACGAGGAATGCAGATGCTAGGCTCAGTGATCACTTTGTTGTCAGACATTTTTGCTTGCAGTTGTGTTTGGGTACACTAAGTCTCGTAAAAGTTGCAGGTTTTCAATTTTTTTAGTAGAGAGAAAAATAACTCAATTCTTGGTTATAGACCAGCAATTATTTAACTAACCAAAATACATAAAAAAAAGAACTTAAAGAAACGCACTAAATAGAAAATTTTATTTACCAAGACAATATATCTAAACCTAAAATTAGTTGTTTGTATCAAAGAAACCCATTGCTTCATCCTCCGCCTGCTGCATCTCTCGATATTCTCCCAGACTTTCTCCACTAACTACCACCCTTTGTTGTTGGAGTTCCGCAATCTGCCGTCGGACTTCTGCAATCTGTCCAACGAGATCCTCGGCATACTGATTAGCAAGTTCCAACTGATTTTGTGTCGCCTTGTGAGCCTGCGTTTCATCTAGTAGCTTCTGGTACGCGTCGTGAAATGCATCCTTCCATTCATCCAGCGATTTCTGTGTAGCCTCGATCGCCTTTTCAGCAGCCCTAACCTGACTCTCGCGAATCAGAAGATCGATCTGCGACGCTGGACGATATGCTTCAGATGTCAGACAGAGGTGACGACCATTACGGATCCACATCAAATCGCCGGTTCGCGTAGAGCGGACACGCAGCCAGCCACCCTTCTTCCTGCCACCAACACGCACCGTGTCACCTGGATGAAAACCCTTGTGTGAAACACTGGGTGCATCAGTGCGCACAAGCGAGAGGAGATCACCGCGAACAAACGTGGACGAAGCCATTTTGTGTGTCTACTTATTTATATTGTAAACTCAGTTATTCAATTTTATTATCTAGAGAGAAAAATGACTTATTTCTTGGTTGTTAACTACGAATTACTATGTTTGCACCTATATTTCTCTCTAATAAGTAAAATGAGAAAAAGTGAGCCACAACACTTTTCTCCACACCCTATTCCTCTCCATACCCTATTTCCTAGCTAACCCTTTTGCGTCTAATCCTGGTCACCCCAGCGCGTCAGATTAGATTTTCTCCCAAAGATCAGCGGCGGGAGTTCCTCATCATCCTCCCACGAATCCAGCACGGCTGGCGCCCTCGGAGCGACTCCCGTTTTCACCACGTTTGCCCAGACACAGCTTGGCTCGGGTGCCGGGGCAGGAGCAGGCTCGGGCGCCGGAGCCTCACACTCGTCGCAACTCGAATCGTCACTCTCCATGTCGAGAGCGGCAAAACGAGCTGCCAGCTTGGGTGCGTTTGGCGTCGCAACCTTGGTCTTGGTCACACGCGGTGACACAAATCCAGGATGCTCACTCTTTTGGTGAGTACCCGTGTCCATCCACTCCCCAGATTCCCACTGGGCCTTCTTCTGCAAGGTGCTTGCAGCCTTGGCAAGCATCTCCTGTTCCCGCTTGGCTGCACAGAACCGGGCTGTGTGACCAAAACGGTGACAGAATTTGCACTCAGTGCTCAGCAACTTGGGACAGACGACCGCAGCACCATGGGCGCGCGAGGCACGCAGGAAGTGATCGTGAGGTCCCTTGATGCCGGCGGAAGCACAGAATGAGCAGTAGGAGTTCATTGTCACTTGAGTTGTTTTGAGTGATTTGCGAGTTTTGGCGCAATTGTGTGGTTGAGAGAAATCTGTTTCAATTTTTTTTGGTATTAACTATAAATTAAAAAATGTAACTCATTTCTTGTTTTGTTACTCATTTCTGGGTTAACCTAATCGATAGATTAGACCAAGTAACGTGAAAAAAGCGAGCCTCAACGCTTTTTTCCACGCCCACCCAGTTACCTAGTTAACCCCCTTCATCACTTCCCTATCCCATAATCCCCCAGTAGAATTAATCAGAATCCGACCCATTTCCCGACTCAGCCTCAGCCTCAGACTCAGCCTCAGCCTCAGACTCAGGCTCAGGCTTTGCAGCCTTCTCCTTCCACTCTGCCTGCTCCTCAGCAGACAGCTCCTTCCAAGCCGCGGCCAGGGCGGCGACTACAGTCTTGGACTGCAGCTTCTCACCTTCAGCCAACTCCTCCTCGAGTGTGGCCTTGACTTCCGGTCGCATCTCCTTGGAGAACAACAGATAGCCAGTAAGGCGCTTCTTGGGCTTGTCAGGATCGACCACCTTGGCCGCCTTCTTGGCCTTCTTCTCAGTCTTTGCGACCGATTTCTTGGAAACCGGACCACGCTTGCGCTGAATCTTCATCTCACCTAGGTTGAGCTCACGCTCAGCCTCCTCTGCATCGAAACCGTACTTGGCAGCCAGAGCCGCAACGGCTTGGCCAACAGCTTCGGTGCAGCAGGCGCGAATCGACTCATCGAGAGTGGCAGGCATCGTGATCGTGCAGGACATGAGTTTGCTTTGGTAGTTTTGAGTGCTTTTGTTGTTGGTTGACGCTTAGGAAGAATCCAGAAAATACATTTCAATTTTTTTTTGGATCGGTGCTTGGTAAAAAATGTCACTCATTTCTGGTTTTGTAACTCATTTCTGGGTTTATACCCTGTTACTTGGTTACACTGTGCGTGAAAAAAGACGAAACTCCTGGTTTTGTAACTCAATACTTACCTAAAGTCTCTAGTTACCACCGTAGTAGGTGATTTTGGTACAGAGAGTTCAAGTAACATGAAGGCTCCAAGAAGCGCGTCATGAGATACCGATTCAGCACTCATTTCTTGGTTGCCGAAGTCGAGCAGTAGAACAGCGCCCTCAATATGGGCAGAGGCATCCACCAAGGCAGAAATCGCACACTGGGACATTTCAATTTTTTTTGGTTTTGTGTGTTGGGTTGGCGAATTAGAATTCCTTAGATCAAAATTTTTCAATTTTTTTTTGGGTGGGTCAAAATCCAAATATCTGGATCTAATTAACTTCAATTTTCTGTTTATTCAATTGTCACTCATTTCCAGATTTGTCACTCATTTCTGGGTTAATGACTCATTTCTTGGTTGCACAGTATCAAATATAGCTCTATTAATAACTATATTTGATAATTTAAGTAATTAAGTAGGCCGTGTTTGTGCTGTTTTCGGTGATGTTTCGTTAATTACTAAGCCTTTACTCAAACCCATATAAAACTTACTCTTTTAGTCTAATAACTCAGATTTATATCCTTAAGTATGCTGATTGACTAGGTACCAGATTGGTCGATACAGGCAGGCATAGACTCGCAGTACCTGTCAAATTGAGCCTACAGCTACACTATAGTTTATAGCTAGTTATGAGTATCAGTATTTATAATTAATTAATACTGATATTATCTAATATACTAGTAATAGAATCAGTCTCAGGTTCTAGCCATTTACGTACCAGCCATATTGGACGGCATTCTCTCTCTAAGGTATAATCATAAATGATGCAAACACTATGTAAATTTCTTGAAATTATAGTAGCTCCAAATGCAAATCCATCTCCATTATCTTCTACTTCAGTATAACATTGAGGAACACGAACCCGACGACCAATTAAATGATAATTTGTAGATAATTGTTGCTTTTTAATTAGAGTAAAATGTATAGTATTGTTTTTTTTTACTTTTCGCAAATATTTCATTATGTAATATAAATATAGTGAAATATTTAAGATATTATGGAGGTGAAATAGTTGTATTAAATATAAGTTTATGCATAGGGTAGGGATTAGTATTAGCGCCAATAGTTGACATAAGTTGATCTATGGAAATATTACCTCCTCGCATTTTTTCTCTCTTCACTCTGGTTTTATTTCTTCTAAATTTAACCTTCTTTTTTGTCTTTTTTCTATATTTACGCATATACAGTATAAATATAAAAATTATTTTAGATCAAATATTGTAGATTTTTTTCCCCAAACATTATTCCAAAGAGAGACGGGCATATCAGCAGGTAATAATGGCAAAGGTTTGTTCACGTCAGATAAATTAGCAGGAGAAGATCTAAATTTAGTGACACCTTCTTGCCAGAAATTAGTTTGCGCAGGATCTGCGTATAAACCACCAGTGCCTCCACGCATCTTTCTCTCTCTTCTCTTATTTTTTCTTGAAAGTTTTTTATGTTGTTTTAAAGTTTTTCTAAAAGATTTTGTAGCTTTCCCTTTATTTTTCTTGTAAGTCTTTTTCATTATATATTATATATATATATATATTAATGTCATTAAGTAAAATATTAACAAAGCCAACAATAGCATTAACAACATTTACAACATGGGTTTTAATTTTTGTGTTTATTCTAGGATTTATGGGAGCATTTTCAAAAAATTTTATGCATTTTGGTCCAAGTACTGATCCAGAAACAGCGGCAGAATTTCTTGGTGCTCATATAGATACCTGGCCAAAAGTAATAGCATTATATATATTAGGTTTTTTAAGTTCTATAATGAGTAGTTACTATGGAACAGTATTTGGGGCGTGGACGATGAATACAGTGAGAGATCATAAAACAAAAACAGTAAATATGAATAAAAAAGTAGCATATACTTTAATAACATTAGATCCTATAATAAGTAATGTAAATAGTATTTTAGAATTATTTTTAACATTAACATTGCAATTACAATTTTTAATACCACAATTATTGGGAGATATTATAGCTTCAATATTAGTATCAAGATCATTTTTGTCAAAGAAAAAAAGTTTTAAAAATTGATATAATATAATAATAAGATAATTATATAATATAAAATATGATACAATTAAGTGATTTACCTGAACAAATACCAGATGATATTAAAGTAATAATTCAAAAAATAATAGCAGTTAACATAATACAAAAAAAGGCAAAAAAAAAATTTGAAAAACGGCTTGGAATAAACTGGAAAGATATTTTAAATTATAAGTGGAGAGTAGAAGATTTAGATTATTATTGTGAGAGAAAAGGTATAATGGACCCTTGGTATGATTATTGTGATCACCCAAAATTTGATTATTCAAATAATATACATAAAAATATGTAATAAAATATCCTCAGGAATATTCCATTTATCATTGTAAAATATTGGCATAATTAATTTGATACCAATAGGTGAAGTAAAAAATAAAAATTTTTTATTAAACATATATTCTTCAATAATGTGCTTAATTTGAAATCCAGGATGCCATTTATGATGACAAGTAATAGATTCACAACATAAACAAGATATAGGAAATTTGATAGGTATATTTTTCAAATTTTTATAAAGAGAAGTATTTATATCAATAGAAAAAAAGGCAGCAAGTAAAATATTAGTCGAAGAGAGAAAATGTTGTTTATTAATCATAGTTGTTGTATCAGCGCACCATCTATTATAATTTTTAGTACCATAATTAGTATTAATCCAAATATTAGGTGGAGAAAAAGGATATGTATTACGTATACTTATTGTAAATAAGTATTTATTATAAATATCAATAGTAAGTTGAATATTGTCATTATTAGTAAAATCAGAATTATTAAGAAATGAAATATTATAAGGAATAAATAGATCTTTAATATTTTTTGGAAATTTTCGATTTATTTCATTATTAATTCTTTTCAGTGCAGACATTAATAATTATAATATAGATATAATTATTAATTTCTCTCTATGCTATTATAAAAAATAGGTAAATATTCATATTTAGTTTATGATTATTATAAATTATTTTATTGATTTTTTAATTATGAAAAATAAAAATAATATTTAAAATATTGTAGCATAATAAAAAGCACTAAAAAATGAGCACTAAATTTAAAACACTGATATTTAGGAATTATGTCTCTTTGATATACCGGGATAAATATTTTTAAAAATAGCTTAAAGAGATATGACGAATGTAATATGTAATGGGATGCATATAGTATTAATCCCAGTATGCTCGCGTAACTCAGTTGGTTAGAGTGTTGGTCTTATGAGCCAAAAGTCCGCGGTTCGAGCCCGCGCGTGAGCATATATATTTTATATAGTAATAATATATAAATATTATTAATATCATTTTTCCCGGATAACTCAGTTGGTAGAGTGGGCGTCTTTTTTGGGGTCTAGTCCCTAGTTCGAGTCCAGGTTCGGGAAATTCTGCTCCCGTGGTGTAGTGGTAATCACTGTGGACTTTGAATCCACCAACCCCAGTTCGAATCTGGGCGGGAGCTTTTTTGTCAACATACAGCAATTAATTAATTATAAAAAATAATTAATGTTGACAGCAAAATAATGTTAACTTCCAGCAAATTTAATTAAATTATCACTTTTAATGATATGTAAAAAGTTAACAGCATTATTAGAGCACGGATGCCCGAGTGGTCCAAGGGGGCAGACTTAAGATCTGCTGGCGAAAGCCTCGTGGGTTCGAACCCCACTCCGTGCACAAAAACGGATCATACAGCAATTATAGTATCATTATTAGATATTAAATGATCCGTGCATTCTGCTCCGTTAGCTCAGTTGGTTAGAGCGTGCGGCTGTTAACCGCAATGTCACTGGTTCGATCCCAGTACGGAGCGCTTATTGAGTAATATATTATATTACTATATTTTCTGTTCCCTTAGCTCAGTTGGTAGAGCGCACGACTTTTAATCGTGTGGTCAGCGGTTCGAGTCCGCTAGGGAGTATAATGTATTATAGTCGAAAGACTAGTACTTTTAAAACAAATCTATTATAGTCAAAAGACTAGTACTTTTAAAACAAATCTATTATAGTCGAAAGACTAGTACCTTTATGCCCCTGTGGCGCAATTGGATAGCGCACCAGACTTCTAATCTGGGGGTTGCGAGTTCGAATCTCGCCAGGGGTTTTTATAATAAGTATTTATGATACTTATTATAAGCCAATTAAAAATAAAATAGTATATAATAATATAATGTCAGTTGAAAATAGTGAATTAATAGTCTCTTTAGTATCAAGTGTAAAAGACCGTATAGGTTTAGATAAATTAACTAGTAATACAATTCATATTGTTTTAAAAGAAACAATGGAATTAGTTGAAGAGTTAAACATTCCTGGATCAGAAAAACGTGATAATGTAGTAAGAGTAGTAAAAGTTTTAGTAGAAGATTTAGTCAATGATGGCAATGAAAAACAACTAATACTTGATATAATTGAAAATAATGTATTAGAAAACACAATAGATTTAATAATTAAAGCATCAAAAGGTGAAATAAATATTAACAATAAAACAACACAAAATCAGATAGCAGGCTGTTTAACAGTATCTCTAAGAATTATAGCATCTCTAGTTACTATGTGTACAAAAATGCCAAAAGATAAAAAAGTAAAAATAGTTAAAAGTAATAATATAGATAAAATTTAAATTATGATAACTTTTGATGTTTTGTATTAACTTTATTATTAATATTATTATTTAACCTCTTTGAATTAGAATTATTCATACTACAATCATTCATATTACAGTCATCTAGATTAGAATCATCTAGATTATTTTTTTTAAGTGTATTTCTAATGGGACAATATTGACGTGTATGTCCATTGATTTTACAATATGTACATTGAGTGTTTAGTAATAGAGGACAAATAACAGGTTTATCTGGTAAGGTCCAATTTCTAACTGTGTGATTATGAGGCAAAGGAATCCCTTTATTTCTACAAAAAGTACATACCATATTAGTCTTCATTATTAATAAATAATAATTATTATTTATTAATAATTTCAATTTTAATTAAAATAATATATATAATATAATAATGTCGAAACATACTAGAAAAGTAGTTCCTTGGAAAGGTTGGCATAAAAAAGCACCATTTGGCAAAGAACGTACTCGTATGTATCGTAAATGTGGATCGAAATGTTTTTTAAATAAAAAATCATTAGGATTTCCTATTTGTAGTAAAAATACCTGTAAAATTAGTAATAAAGGACTCTGGGCTGCCTATGTGAGAGCAAAAGAATGGGGAAATAAAAAAAGTACATATAAAAGTAGATCAAAACCAAAACATAGTAGAAAAACTTATAAAATGGTTGCAAATAAAGCACGTAGAATGTTAACTAGACGAGGTTTTAAAGTTGGAAGATAAATAAATCTAGTATCCAGTAGAACCAAAGCCACCAGTACCACGTTGATTACTAGTTTGAGGAATATCTAATTCAGCATCACTAGAAACAATATTAATGACAGTAGGATATGTAATATTAGGCGCGCAAATTTGAACTAGACGATTGCCTACAACAACTTCATATTCAGTTTCATTAAATTGATTTTTATAATCAACATTATCAAAACAGGCAATAACATTTCCTCTATATCCTGAATCCATAATACCAACTTGATTAGAGAGTCTAAGTGGCGTTTTAGAACCAGTACTAGATCTAGGATATAGATAATATCCACATGGTGTCTGAAGAGTCTGTTTTGTAATAGAATTAGTTGAAACAAATACCATTGAACATTTAATGCCTAGATCAATCTTATTACTTAAAGAACCATTTTTAATATGTGTATTTAATATACAATATAGATCAGTACCAGCATCAACATATGGATTGTCGCCAATATATTTACTAGAACTATAATCAAATTGACTATTGTTTTCAAGCATCATAGATTTGTATTTTTTTTGAATAGATTTTGGAACATCACTAGTAAGTAAAATATTTAAAACATAATAATTATCAGGAAATAGATTACCTAGTCTTTTCATCTTGTCGATAGCTTCCATTATTTATTGTTTTTTAAAAATAATTTTTAAATAATTTTCAATTTTAAAAAATTGAAAATGATTATAAATATGAATAGTTAGCAGCAAATATGACAGTCTTGAGTAGGTCTGATTATCAGTTCTTGTCTTTGGCCTCTTTGGAGGCTAGCAAATCTACACAACAGCATCGTCATGGTGCTGTTGCAGTAATAAATGGTAAAATCAGGGGACGTGGTCATAATTCCGGACGAACAAAATCTTGTGATGGATTTATTAATAATACTTGCTCTTGTCACGCAGAAATGGCCGCGCTGCGTGATATGTGGCATTCTATCTCGACGACGGGGGCTAGTTTAAAAGGGTCGTATAAATGACAAGCATTTTAAAAAGACTACACTATATATTGTTAGAACTGATAACTCTGGAAATTATAAAATGTCTGCTCCTTGTAGCAACTGTTTTGAAATGATTACAAAATTAAATATAAAAAAAATAGTTTTTAGTACAGATGAAGATTTTATATGTTGTAAAACATGTGATTATACTACAGAACATGTAAGTCAGGGTAATCGATTTTTAAATAAAAAGTTTAATAAATCTAAATAAATAGAAATATTCTATCAATAGGATTCTCAATTAAACATCTTTTACAGAAAAAATATAGCGATGTATTTTCAATATCTTCTATTTTTACATTGAAATAGTATAGTAATAATTTAGCAAAACTAAAATAAGATGAAGTATAGTAATAATATTGTTTTTTTTCATTAAATTCAGGTGGTAGAAAGAGTGAATTAGCATCAATAGATTCTAAACTAAATACTCCATGAGTATATTCAGGAAGTGATTTATCAATGTCTTTTTTACTAAGTAATCTATATAACATATTAGGATTAATAAAAAGAAATATATTAGAATTCAATACTATAATATCAGATACACTAAAATGTTTAATTCCTATGTGATTTTCTTTTAACAATAAAATTTGACATCCAATATCAAATATAAATTTATTAATAAAAATTTCTTTTTTACTAACATCATCTTTATTAAAATCTTCTAATTTCTCTATAGAATTAGCATTAATTGTAATATCATTATCAGTAATAGATGAAATTAAACCATATTGTGATAAAAATGTAGTAATATATTTATTATTTATGTTATTAGAAATATTATAACTATTTTTTTCATTAGACCTAATAAATTCCATATAAGTAAAGTATAGATTTATTTTAATATTTTATTAAATAAATCTATTATTTAATAAAATATTATTTAATAAAATAATAGATGCTGTCTCCTATATTTAAATGTGCATGCGCTATAAATTTAATAAATAGATATTTTATAGCTGTTAGGAGACATATATATAATGTGTATAAACTTTAAGTAGAAATATTATAAGAATTACGAAAAAAAATTGAAAATTATAAAAATATTATATAGAGAGATATTATCTATAAATAGCGAGCAACCAGCAGGAAAAAGAGACGATGGCGGACCGATTCAAGGATCTAAATGTGAATAGTTCTTATAGAAAACTGAGAGATAAAAATGATAATGGTATGCGAGAAAATATTTTCAAGAGTACTCAAAATCAAAATAGTCAAAAGCGTGAAGTTACAGGCAAAACATTAGAAGAGTTAGCTCAGGAAACAAACAATAGACCATCAGGTAAATATCAACATAGATATAGAGAACGTGGAAATAATGATAATAGAAAAAAGATGTTTTCAAAATCAAAAAATAGAGAGAATGTTAAACCAAAACAAGAATTTAAGATAGAAACTTCTGAATTTCCTGAATTGGTAAAGTGTGTACAAAAAGAAGAAATAACTGAAAACAATTATATAGATAAAGTAAATAAAGTAGAAAAAGAAAGTATTAAACCCAAACCAACTCCACCAAAAGGGTGGGTAAATTTACGTCTATTAAAACCGATACCTAAACGAGAGAAAGAGTGTATAGAAAATGAAATATATCCATACTATAATCCAGCATTATCAAAAAAAATATTAGATGATCGTTTAATATGGAGAGAAGAATTAAATGAACTATTAGGTGATATATCACCTTATTGGAATATGGTGTATCCGGAAGATTTAGATGATTCAGAAAATTATAATGAGTCGGATGAGGAATCAGAAGAAGAAGAAGAATATGTAGAAGATTGGTAATTGGTTTATAATTTGATAGAAAATTCAAATTATAAATTATAATTAATGGAAAATTTAAAGAGCTTATATAATAGTAGTAAAAATGATGATATAAATTTGACTTTTTTATATTTAGATGAAAATAATGGTGTATATAGTATAAAAAATAAAATAGAATCAGTAGAAAATGGTACAATCGACCGTGAGAGACAACTTTACATAATAAAAGAAAATCAATATAATATGTTACAAAAACACAAATTAATAAATTTATCATATTTTAATATAGATTTAAGTAAAAATAATATAGATGATCTAATCAATAATAAAATATCTACAAATTTTTTTACTAAATTAGAAATAGTAGATACAATTAGATTAAACCCAAGTTTAAATATATTTAAAAAATTAAATAGTATATTTTATATTTATAAAGTAATATCTCCAAATAATAATACAACTAGAAAAATTTTTATAACAACCGAAAAAAATCGTAAAACTAGACGATTACAAAATTGATATAAAAAAAGATTTAAAACATAAAAGATATTATATAAAAACGATGTCGGCACTAACATCCGCGCTAGATCAGATGGAAAATATGCAGTTAGGTGAAAATAATAGTTTAGAATATGGATGGACAAGTAATAAAGTGCAAGAATTAATAACTCAATTTCAATTTCAATTAGTAAGAACAAATAATCAGACTGATTTAAAAGAACAGTTTAATAAATTACTAAATTTAGTATTTCTTGGTGATGTAAATTTAGAATATGTAAAAGTAGTTTATAAACTAATTGGATATACTAGAGATATAGTAGCTGGAAAAGGCGAATATAATCTAACTTATATGTTAATTAGTGAATTATATAATTTTGGTAGTAAACATGAAAATAAAGTAGATAAAAGTAAAATCGATACTATGTGCGAAGAAGCACTAAAAAGTTTAGTAGTGTTAGATAGTGGCGAACATCCATATGGTTCATATAAAGATTTAAAATACTTTTGTAATTATCATCTAACAAGTAGCTATGAGAGAAATAATTATAATAATCTAGATGTAACAAAACGAGATAAACTAATTGATTGTGTTGTAAAGCTAATTTGTGAACGTCTTAAAGAAGATGAGAAGAGTCAAAATAAAAGTTTACTAGCAAAATGGGTACCAAGAGAAAAATCAAATAAATTTGGTTGGATTACACCAATTATTGCAAAACAGTATTATAGTGAATGGTTTGATAATGGTATAAATTCAATGTCTGATGCTCAGTATAAAGCAGCAACAAGAAAAGCTCTTACACATTTTAGACAACTAATTAGTAACCTAAATAGAGAACTAAATACAGTTCAGATTAATCAATGTAGTAATAATTGGAAAGATATTAATTTTGATAAGCATGTAACAAGTATTACAATGCGAAAACAGGCAAATGCATTTAATATGATAGGTAAAAAAGGTAGAGAAAGAGTGGTTTCTGTAAATACACTAGAAGATAGAATAGATTGTAAAAGACATTATCAAGAATATCTAAATCAGTGCAGACGTGGTGAAAAGACAGTAAAAGGATCACGAATCTCACTAGTAGATTTTGTAAAAGGTGCAATTGAATTAGAATATCAGTCAAATAGTGATGAGAGAGATCTACTAAATATGCAATGGAATGAAAATAGCAAACAAAATGAGTCAATGGGTAATATGATCGCTATGGTAGATACATCCGGCTCAATGGAGAGTGACAACGGATTACCACTCTATTCTGCAATTGGACTCGGAATTCGTGTTGCAGAGAAATCAAAATTAGGAAAAAGAATCATGACATTTAATGCAAACCCACGTTGGGTAAATCTAGAAGGATTAGATTTTGTTAGTATGGTACAAAAGATAAAAGAGACAGAATGGGGTATGAATACAAATTTTGATGCAGCTTTAGATATGATTTTAAATACAGCAGTTGCCAATGATGTTAGTCCATTTGAAATGCAGAATTTTACACTACTAATTTGTTCTGATATGCAGATAGATCAGTGTCGCACAGACAATTCAAAATCAATGTTTGATCGAATGAAAAAGCGATATGAGGATGCAGGTATTAATAGTAGATATAGAACACCGTATACACTACCGCATATTGTATTTTGGAATTTAAAATCGACAACGGGATTTCCATCACTAACGACAACTCAAAATACAAGTATGTTAAGTGGAAATTCTGCAGTACTACTAAATACATTTAGTGAAAAAGGATGTGAACTATTAAAAAATTTAACTCCTTGGAATGTACTAGTGAATGAATTAAATAATAAAAGATATAATAAACTAGAAGATGTAGTAACAAAACTTTGGAATAAACCAAAAAGAGAACTATTATCAGAGGATTATATGTTAGATTAATTATAAAAATAAGTTAAATAATATCAATATAATTATATAATGTATAATAATATTGATACAAATAATACAGATGAGAATAGTACAAATTATATAAATAGTAATATCAATTTACAAGAATTAATAACAGGAGTAGTAAGAACAAATAGTGATGGATATCGTGAAACAGTAATAGGAAATTTTTTAAATGAAGGAAGAAGAACAGGACTATTAGAAAGTTTATTACTAGTTGGTACAAATATGATAATAGATGATTTATCAAATAATGTAGTAGAAAACAATATAGTGAATCGCGTAATAAATGACAGCTTTAGAGAGAAGCCAAAATATAAAAATGTATTATCAGAAGAAGGTGAAAAAGAGATAAAACAGGTTAAATATGATCCAAATTTACATAAAAATCATATGTGTCCAATATATCATACAGAATTTACAAAAGATATAATAGTTTCAGAATTACCATGTAATCATGTTTTCTCTCCTGAAGGAATAGATAGATGGTTAAAAAATGAAAATGCAATTTGTCCAGTTTGTCGATATAAGCTATCAAGTTGTGAGAAAAAACGAGAAGAATTAATAGAAATAGAGACATATAGAGAAAATAGATATAATACAATTACCGATGGATATATATTTAATGATATAAGTTATAATTTAGAATTTCCAAGTTTAAATAATATTACTGTAAATAATAGAAATAATACAAATAATATGAATAATATAAATTTACTAAACCGTTTTTCATATATTATCTATCGTGAAATATTATTACAAGAAGAAGAAATTCTTCAAGAAACTATATTTAATAGTGTAGTAGATAATTCATAAAATAATTATATTTAGTTAAATGTAATTATTTTCTGGTATTATGTATATAATGAATAAAACCGCAAAACGAGGAAAACGGGCACCGTCTGCATTCAATGTTTTTATGAAAAAAGAATTAGCTCGTTTAAAACAGCTTACACCAGGATTAGACCACAAAGTGGCTTTTAAACAGGCAGCACACAACTGGAAAGGTAAATCATCAAAACATCCAAAAAAAGGCGAACCATCACGCACTCGTAAACAGAGATTAGATTTTGTTACACACAAAGGTGATAAATACTATCACAGAAAAGGTCATAGAGAAACCAGAAACCGTAAAGGTAAAAAAGGTAGACCCTATATGTAAAAATCAATATTTATTATAAATTAGATAATTATTGATTAACTATATTTTCTTGCTCTAATTCTTTAATTAGTATAAAATAATTTTCAGGAGTCTCTTTAATAAAAAATATATTAGTATAGCCTTTTATTGTTTCAGTATGTGAAAGTCTATTTTCAGGAATTGGAGAGAGATTTTGTAATATTAGCTTTGAAAAACTAACTATAAAACTATTTTTAAAATAACCTTTATGAAATAATTTATTTAAAAATCTCAGATACATAACACTAAGTGAATATAAATCCCAAGTACTATTATATTCGAGTAATTTACGAATTATATCACTTAGATCAAATTTAAGAAATTTATAAAAAAAATTAGTAGCACTAGTAATATAATCAGACTTAAATTCATCACTTAAACTATTAAACGCACTAATGTTGTCAATATATGTTTGAACAGTTACATCAATAGCACTTTTAGTAAGTGTGCCTTTATGTAAAATATAATTAATAATATGTATTTCTAAACACCATAAACTATAGTCAGGTGCATATATATAAAAATAATCTTTAAAATTTGTATTAGATAATTTTTCTATTGGTATAGATAATCCAAAATCAATAAGTATAGGATTTTCATATTTACTACTATAAAGTATATTTTGCTCTTTAATATCAAAATGTACAATATTTTTCTTTACTAATTCATGTATACTAATTACTAAATACTTATAAGTTTCAATAAAAGTTAAAAAAAGATGTTGTGTAGTTCTTGTAGGATCAGAAAATAGTGTATTAAATGATATATTTTCTAAATAGGGTAATTCTAAAACTTTATATTTATCTATATTTTTTTCAATAATTTCACACTTATCAATAATTTTACTATCAATAGTTGCTAATGATAAGTTACAACTAGATATAACTGGCAGAAAATAAAGTCTATAATTATTAATGTCTGTAATTAATGATCCAATATATATTTCGTTACGAGCATTAAAGTGATCTAATTGTACTTTTGAAACAAGTCTTTTACTATTTTGTTTAAACTTACTACTACAGTTAAATCCAGGATAAAATATACAACCAAAACCTCCTTGATTAATTATTCTTGTCATATCTTTAATAATTTCTAATATTTAAAATTAAATAAATTGAAAATAATTTATTTAATTATTACTTATAATAAAATGAAAAATAGTGACAATATCGAAAAATACATATCACAATTAACTGATAAAGAAAAAGTTGCACTAAAAAAAGCCAAAGAAATTTTAGGGGATTCATTTAATATTCAAAAAAGTTTGGGATTTATAAAGTGGATCAGTAACAATAACTAATTTATTTTAAATTATACATTATATTTTTTTAAAATTATTTAAAAAATATTTTATTAGTTAAATAAAATTGATGTCTCAGTTGCTCAAACCTCCAAGCTGTCAGTTAGCGAAGTTGATGTATCAACCGATACACCATTAGGCAGTTATTGTTGTACAAATAATATTAATACTCCATATCAAAGTTCTCTAATTATTAATAGAGAAGAATATCATAAAGTAGTATCAAAACTAAGAGCATTTCCCTTTCAAAAAAATTTATTGAAGTATCAACACAAAATCGTTTAAGTGGAATATGAAACGTAGTGATAGTAATTCATCAAATAAAGTAGATGTTATTCTTAGTGGTCAAGAAACAATTGGTTCAGCTGAACGCGAGAGAAATAAAGACATTATGCGGGCTCGTTTTAATTCTATTATGGATGGTGGATATCGAGAAAAACTCTATGAACTATTTGGTAAAGAAAGAACTGATGCCGAACTAGATGATTATCTAAATTTTGATTTTTTTGAGAGATGTGGTGGCGGTATTGGAATGACTCGACTAATCAGATCAATGAAACTTGAAGGATTAGTAAATTACTAAATTAGTAAATTAATAATTTAATATTTATTAAATAAAAATATTAAATTAATGTTTTTTAGATGATTTCTTTCTATATTTGTGTGTTTTTTTATTTTTTTTATGTTTCTTCTTTGTACCTCCTTTTTTACGTTTAGCTTTACCTTTAGCTTTATTAGCAACAGCAGTAGCTTTACCTTTAGCTTTATTAGCAATTGCACTAAGGGTTGATAATGATACTCCAGAAGCAGATATATCACTATTTAAACCAGGTATGTTTCTTATTTGTTCTTCTAATTGTTTTTCAACATCATAGGTTCTTTTTAGTTGTTTAACACTACTATATGCATCTTCTGCACTATCAACAAGTAAATTTAATACTTCACCAACTTCAAATGGAAGTGCTCCAAGAAGATCGTGTCGTCCTTGTCCTTCTAACTTACCTTCTAATTTATTAGCTTTCTCAACTATAGTATCAATCTTATTTTTTATTTCAGGATTCATAAGAATTTTTTGTGCAATCTCTTCTGCCTTTACTGAATCAAGACCTTTAGCTTCTAAAGTTTTTTTAAGAAAAGTATCTGCTGTAAAATTTATAACTTTTTCATTAACATTCCCAATAATTGGTAGACCACCTTTCATATTTTTTTTTATTTTTTTTGTTATATGACTTTTCATATTGTTCTTATAATATAATTAGTTTTTTTTTTATTAACTAAGCAAGTTTTTTAAATTTATTATAGTCAATATTTTCAAATTCATCTTGTTGTGAACTTGGTTTACTATCATTAGTAGTGTTATCAGTATAATCAGAAAGTTTACCCCTATAAAGATATTTATTACTATTTTCAGGAACAGGAATTTCTTTATCTTTAATTTTAAGATTATTATCTATTGTGATGTTAGTTTTTTCAGTAGTTTTTAAATTAGCAAAAACACTATTACTAGAATCTTCCTCTTGTGTTGAATCTTTTTCTAATTTATCACTAACAGCCTTTAAAAATTCCTCTCTACTATTAATTAATATATCTTTACAATTATTAATTATAACAAATTTTCTAGCAATAACTTCTAAATATGAATACTTTATATTTTTAGTATCAGAATAATAGTAAAATGCTTTTTTATCACTATCATAACCTAAAATAACCAGACCATTTGGTGAATTCTCACTAACAACTTTATCTTTAAGTGTATCATGTGTTATATTATTAGAAGAGTCTTGGTCGGTTGGCATCTCTAAATATTCTTTTAAAAATTTAGAATTGAAATATTCTTCATTATCACTATCATATCCATAGATACTATTATATTGTTTCTTAATGTCTCTAAATAATAAATGAGCAGTTACAGCAATTGCAATAGTAGACCCAGTGATAATTACACCAGTAAAAATAAAAAAATTACGAAAAAAAACATTAGTATTATCATATAAATCATCAGTATAATCAATCGGCAAACAGGTAGTATTAATCATCTCTCTATTACACTAATAATAAATGAAATATTTAAGTAAAAAATTTTATTTATTATTAAAATAGCATAACTTTTGAAGCAACAAATGTAATATATCCAACAAACGCGAGTATACCAAAATACATAATTGAATAACATATACTAGCAAGACTCCTGATATCACTATATTTTTTATAAGAAATAAAGGTATGAGCTTTAAGTAATAGATTAATACTCAATACAAAAATAGATATTATAAATATTATATATAAAATTTGATTAAATGTTAAAGCATTAAGGTGTATCATTGAAAATTCTGCTATTGAAAACATTTATAATATAGTTATAAATAAAAAATTAGTTATTTTATATTTTATTTAGATAGAATATAAAATGGGTTTGGTAGTAGAAATATTGATTAATATTAAGAAGAACAATCAAGTAACAGAAATAAAATTATTTCTCTCACAGTTAGCAGAAGAATTTAATTGTGAATCACAATATTATATTTATGAAACAGAAGGTGTAAATTCAAAAATAGAGAGAAATGATTGCATACAAGTAGTAGAATTTAATACTCCTCAAACAGAATTAGAAAAAAATAATATATTAAATTTTATAAAAAAAATCATATATCAAAAATATACTAAATTAGATACAGTATATCAAGATAGTGGTAAAATAAATATGATTTATAATTCTGTTAATAAAAAATCTAATAAACAAGATACAAAAACAAGGAGTATAGAAAACAAACCCATAATAACAATAATAAAAGAAAATCTAGGTTATTGATTTATCTTTTTCTAGACCGCTTCTCTCTTTTTTTAGACCTTTTTTTACTTTTATTAGTATTACTAAGTGGAAAATCTTTCTTTAATCTATCAATTAAGGATTTACTAGATGCAGGATAGTCTAATAACTGCATTAAGTCATTTTCAGTAAGTTTAGTATTAGCAATATCTCCACTAATATAATTATTATTATTATTTAAAACATAACTAGTTTGAGAACCATCACTTTTTGTCATAAACCCTTTTTCATCAACTAATTTTCCATTAACAAATACTTTTGACATTCCAGATGATGTACTATATTCCATTAGTATTTATAATATATATATAAAATTTTATTTACTTTGAACTTCAAATGTATTTAATAATAGTGCAAATAACAGCCATATAAGAAGTAGAGCTAGATAATATTTAATAGTAGTTTTAACACTTATAAAGATATATAAAGTGGAGAGAATAGACAACAAAATTATATAGATTCCAGCTACTTTATTATTTCTACATACATAAACGACCAACCACATATTAAGTAAAAAGACTAATAAAAAGTAGTAAAGACTATACTGTCGAGATTGAGTCCAAGAATAACCAAGTAATAAGTATAAAATAGGCCATACAACACCAAAAACCCAAGAGGGTAGTCTAAATTTTACTGATTTCCCTGCATTTTTAGATGGACCGCATATAAGAGAGACAGCATATAGAAGAGACAGCATATCCAGAAACCATAGGTAGTAAGAGTAAAACGATATCGGGGAAATTATTAATATCTATATACATATAGAGAGAAATATTAATACAATTTGATAAAATAATGGACCAAAATAAAAGCACTTAGATTAAAGCACTTTAAAAAAAGCACTATAATAGTATATATTATAATAAAATAAAAATTGATTTTTATTTTATCATTTAAAAGTTAATAAGAAGAGAGATGAAAATTGTATCGTGGAATGTTGCAGGATTGCGAGCAATGCTTAAAAAAGGTAATCTAG
>Ga0180433_10003867_pt1 | contig 21586 bp, 26 predicted proteins | sample SS_ome_8_FD_132980 | JGI IMG/M metagenome (GOLD analysis project Ga0180433, IMG submission 132980) | Hypersaline lake sediment archaeal communities from the Salton Sea, California, USA - SS_1_D_1 metaG | ecosystem: Environmental > Aquatic > Non-marine Saline and Alkaline > Hypersaline >... | reverse complement strand
GCGCTTCTCCGATGTACTCAAAATCATGCCATTCGAGTCTAACGAACAGCATCCCTCGCTGAGGGCTCCAGTAGTATGCGGCGATACCCCAATCATTCACAGTATTGACAAGCATGAGTAAACCCCAATACTGTTTTCTCGGATATGTAGGCTTGATCTGGATCACCGATCCGTGTTTGGCTTTCTGAGATGTGTACTTCGGTTTGTTAATTCTTTCCATGATTTTCCCTCGCAGTTTGGATTGATCCGGCCAGTAGATGCGTTTGTAGATGTTAATACTAGCCGAGTTGTGACTGGTGTCCAAAAACGGACACTGTTCAAATCTCGACACCACTTTCATTTTGCAATGTGACAAAAAGTGCCGTATCATTCGGATATGATCTGGTGATCTGAATTTGGCATATATTACATCGAGAAATGAGCGGAATGTACGGCCATTTAGCCGTCAAAGGTATTTCACGAATTAGGCCTCTAACAAACCCGCAATTGAATGATCTACACTTTAGGCAATGCACGTATCCTTCGACACAATAACGTGCAATAGCGGCCTTTAAATCAAGGCTTAATGTATACTCAGATTACTTGACGTTAAGTGATTTTTGAATGATACTAATAGCATAGTATGGAATGCATTGCGGTTCAACTATATCCCCGTATTGATCCACGGCCTCTATTGTCAAACCGTTTTTAGTCAAGGTACCAGTTACTATTAGGTTGCGTATTGGTTTCGACGTAGTAATTACTTGTATCGTCACGGTATGTTTTAACCTTGTAATTTGCATTATATACGTTTCCTATAACGTGTTAAGGTTAATAGAAAAGCGCCCTATAGCACACGCCATAGGACGCTATTCAAACGGATACGGGATTAATTACTTGCCTGTATCGCTTTCTTCGACGGATTCCTCATCGTATTCCGTCCCTGCCGCGGTCATACCAACTTTGGGTGGCTGATATTCGATATTGTTACCGTTGGACTTCTTAGGCTGAGAACCCCGTTCAAATGCACGCCCAAAAGCTTCTTCTTTGACGGCTTTGGCATTAAGAGCCGTCAAAGCTTTAATAATGACCGGAATGTTCTCCGCGGTCATAGGCGTCTTTTTGCTCCAGGGCTTAGCTCCAGGCCGTAATACGTGAGTCTCCAATACTGCACGGGGAGCACCGTCGAGATACTGTCTCCATTGGGGGTATACAACGATTTGGGACGTATCCGTCTTACTAATAACGATTTTCTGCCCGACATAGAGTATACGGTCTGCCTTGGGTTCGTACTTTGATTTACTCATGTTTTGCCTCCCTGCCTTATTATCAAGGCTTTTGTGGATGAGTATTATTTTAGCTTTGCACTTATGCACAAAGCATTTTTTCTAAATCCCTGAAAACCCACTTCTGGAATTGGGTTGAGGTCATACCAACTAATCGCTTTCTTATTGTCCCGCGTTTTGTCCATAAGTAATGATCTACTAAATCGAAAGTTATACCGGTTTCAATGTAGTACTGATCTTTTAACCTTTGAATACTATTCATTGTTAACTCCTTTTTAAAAAACGTCGGCCGGATGCTGGTCAAAATGCCTGCAAACCCTGTGCCAAAGATTTCGGCCGTCAGTCAACTCTAATAAAAACAATAACTTACCGGTTTTTCTATAAAATAGAGCAAGTGGCCGATTTCCGGCCATGGTGGTCGATTTCCGGCCACTTGGGTTAAATCCATTGGAAACAATAACTTAACACCGTATGTGGCGCTACTGCCTATGAGCTAAGTCCAATGGAAACAGAGGCTTAATCCGTTTGGTCGATTTCCGGCCACTGGTCGATTTCAGACCACCCATGGACTTAGTATTTCATATTGATAGTGTATATTTAAGCGCATATAGAGTAGATTAATCCTGGAAAACCAAAGAAATGCCACAGAAAAAACCCCAGTAGATGGGCGCCCCATTAACAAGTGGAGGGTGCAGAGAACAGATATTTCCAAAAATTTTTCCTACCAAAAATTTTAGCCTTGAGATCTTGGGGTCTGCCACTTTTTCCTTGACATTGATTAACGTTGTTTGTACATTCCGGTCATAGGGAGCAGTGGCGGGGGATGCAGAGTCGCCAAGCGTCTCGATTCCCTGCCTGCTCTCTGTAAGATCGGAGATAGGGGGTGACGCAAATGTTGATCTACGGAATCAGGCGCATCGGGGATGAGTGGGAAGTACGCCGTACAGGGAGTGCGTGGCACATCCACATAGGTAAAGGGCTTTTCAGGATGATCTGGAGAGCGCTGACTTGGAGGCCGCCTCACGAGAAGTCTTGGGTGAGACGGCTGTTGGGTTAAGACAATGGGGGTTTATGCATGAGTAAAGTAGATAGGTTTAGAGGAACTGGCAGGATGACCGGCCGGATGCTTGAGGCGATTGGCCGCGCTGTACAGAACCTTGGGTCTTCTGCGTTCTTTGTGGATCACTACGAAGGTGTGAGCAGAATGCAACTCAAGTACATGGCCGACAGGATACGCGATATATGCAGAAGGCTCGAATTGAAGAAGATGACGGTCGAGCCGGATTACATCTGGAAGTTTATACGCATCAAGTCCGGTTACACCGTGAGCGGAGGGATCAAATGAAGACGCCGTGTTATAACGCGATTATCGTCAAGATGCCTATTGGCGAAATCAGGATTGTAACCGTCCCGTGGCTCGACGCCGACGAGTAGCTACTGGCTCCGAACACGGAGACGGTCAGGAGCACCACCGAAAATCTCAACTGTAAAATTGGAGGGATCAAATGGAATGCAAAAAATGTGGAATTGACATCGAGCCGGGGAGGATAGTAACCACTGCTGTAGTCATGATATGCAGTGACTCCGGAAAACCATTCAGGGCGGCTTATGAAACTTTACTCTGCAGAGCGTGCACTGATCAACTGGGTGAGCAATTAAGAACAACATGGGGAGGGCAGGATGAATAACATACTTGAAGCTACTAACCGATTTGTAACACCGTTCCTGTGTATGCTGGGTTTTGTCGCGTTTGTGTTTATTATACTCGCTTGTGTGGCCCTATTGGTCCTAGCTGCAATAGGCGTGGCGCAGGGGAAGTGCCCATTTTGGTACATCCCAGTTTTACTCGTAACTGTATCTTTCTTTGCAACACTCTTTATACTGTTTTGGGTGTTTATATCGGAGCTTATATAACAAGGAGGGATAACCATGAGTCCTGTAATAATGCGGATCGCAATGCCGGACGTTGACATCATCGAGATGCTCGAGAAGTCTACAGTCAACAGTCCCGCATTCGACCGGAAGCTCATCGAACGTAATGACATCGACCGGCTGAAGAAGGTCGCGCAGTTTCTGGAAGATCAGTATGTGCTGAAGTCAAATTTACCTGAGGAATAATCGTGGTTCGGAAGAATCCTAAATACAAATGGCAGGACCGGAAGAAACACTTCGCCCAGCGCGGCTTAGCTAAAAAGCTGTACCTTGAGTTACTCCGTAGTATAGAAATCGGGGGAAGGATATCGGCAAAACCGGTGAGAACTGTTGGAATCAAATCCTTTATTGTCAAACGTGGTGGTACCCCACGTATGGCGACGTGCTGTGAAAGGGAAGGTGGGTACGACCATCCCCGCCTTAATCTATTAATAATTGATGATCTTGAAAAGGAGGGATCATGAAAGACGACGGTAAAAAGTTAGAGGTAGAAACATTCGCAGAAGCACTGGGGGCCGCTCAGTTGACCGGAGAGTTACTTCAGACTGTCGAGACTGCGTATGTGGGACAGGTTAATGAGCCCTTCCCCAAGTTTTCGAGTTCATGCAATCACAGAGACAAAGGGGTTGCTATCGCTTCCGGAGACGGCAAGCCGTTGTACGTCCGCATATGCAGCCTTATGGAAATTATTGTAGATTCAGAACAGACGGGTGGGGAACTTCGCAGAATACAGCGGCTGTGTTCGCCCGTAACGTGTCCAAGACTCAAACAGAAATAAGAGGGGGCCATGGACGTTAAATTCACAAGACCGACCGCACCGACATCTGCGTACGCTCGTATTACGATTGAGTTCCAAACAGAAATCGAAATCAATATCTTCAAGGATATTGTATCACAGAACCTTCCAAGGTTCGGGAATATGAATGAAGCGTTCAAGCGCAGAATACTGCAAGCACTCGAGCCCAATGAGTAACTGGATTAAACCGGGCTCCACCGACCAACGATCCCTCCAGGTCACACGGTCGGATTCACCCAGGGCGCAGCGCAGTCCGTCTTTGACTGTTCCCCCGCGGCCACAGATTGGGCTGCGCTGTGTTTAAAATTTAGGAGATAAGATTATGAACTGGATCGCAATCGTGATCGAAGCCTTACTGAACTATCTGGACAACCTTCGTGATTTTATCATCGCGGTAGTCAAGTTCCTGTTCTGTGGAGGCTGATGGAACACATCGATATCTCCGGAGTTCCCCACTTTATCTTTGATACCGTAGGGGAATTCCGGCAATTTTTCGAAAGAACCCCCCATGGAGTCCCAACGCTGTGGGAAAACTGGCGTGAAGCGCCTGAAGGAGCGTGGATCCTATCCGATGATGGCCGAATTCTGCAGATTTTGAAGCGTTCAGCTATCAAAGGTGCCTTCGGAGTCGCGAAAACACAGCACCCGAACGGGTATTGCCGCACTGCAATAGGCACATTCTTCTGCGATGACGGCATTTTGATGGATACAAACCCGGATAAACACCCATCCAGGTACACATTCAGCGGCAGAAAGGGCGGAGGACTCGGGTATAGGCCGAAATGCGGCATCACACGGAAGGAAAGGCTGTGGATGGTGCAGTTGATCCGGGGAGCCGACCCGTATGATGCGTACGAGACGGTTTTCGGATCCGTAGAACCGGCATATCTCATCGCCAGGGTAACAAAACTACTGTCGGAGGCTCGAATTATGAAAGCTCTGAGGGAAGAAGTAAAAGAAGCCTTGAATGAAGAGGGAATTGATATAAAGAAGTTGATCCGGCTTACTGTGCAGATCGCCGAGAGCGAGGATGCCACAGAGTCGGCAAGGCTGTCCGCTATCAAAATGCTTCGGGATGATCTCGAGGCCGTCAGCGAGAACGCGGCTATGCCAGACGCTCCTGGGAGGCTTCCTCATGAGGCTGAGATCGTAGGAGGAGAAGTTGATTCCGGACGTGATGAAGCACGTCGCTTGGCCGCAGAAGGCGCTTTCGTCGATCCAGATGAAAAAGTTCAATCTGTAGTAGATCAGACTGCTGTCCCGGAGTCCGGAGAGTCCGATGCTCCCTTTATAGGAGATGAGCAGTTGGCAAATTAACAGGAGGAAGACTCATGGAGTTGACTTTGGAAGAAAAATACCCCGGCTTGCTTACCGAGGAAGCTCTGGCCGCGGAAACAATGCTCAAGAAGATGAAAGGGGAGACCCGTGTCGATGAGTATCACCGTCTGGCCCAGGCTTACTCACAGATCTTCATCGCTGCTCAGGAGCGGATCAAGCTGGCCAATCTTGTTCAGATCGGCGAGAATGTGAAGGCCGCACGTTCCCGACTTATTCCGTCTGCGCCTACCTCAGACTCGGCTCCGGCTACAAAAGAGCGTAAGCCCGCCTCGGTGAATGATACGCTCGGCAAGCCAGAGCCTACGGAACCACTTCCTGCACCGAATGCCATCGAAAACGAACAGAACCACGGGGACGACAAAGTGAAGTCTACTGATTAAACCTTTCAACATAACGCCTCCTCCTCGGGTATTATCGGCTCGGGAGGAGGCATTCCATAAAGCTGAGGGTGACCTCATCTATTATGGGAAGTTGTTTTTACCAGGGGACTTTAGGAAAAGTCCGTCTCCACCCTGCCATTATATCATGGCGGACAGTCTCCTCGATCGTACCATTAAGTACGTGGCCAACATCGTAGCTCGTGGCCATGGCAAAACTACCCTCACGAAAGCTCTCATCCTTCACAACTTCTCGTTCTACTCAAGGAAGCGTTACCATGGCGGTCCTGTAGGTCCGCCTCCATTCTTTGTATGGATTGCCGACAATATCACCAAAGCCTTTAATAACATGGACTACATCGACAAGCAGGTAGTCTATAGTAAAGTATTCCGGTATTACTTCGGTAACCTCTCCGGGAAAGAAGTCAACTTTAAATGGAATGAGCACTACAAAGAATTCCGGCATGGCCAGACCCTCATTTCTAGGTCAAACCTGAAGATGATTCGAGGAGAGACAAAAGCCAATATTTATGGAGGAGCGGAGCGTTTCCACGTAATCATCCTCGATGACATCGAGAACGAAGACAACACGAAGACGCCTGAAGCCAGAGCCGCTATAAAGCGCCGTGTCGCTGATGCGGTATTCCCTGCCTTGGATCCGGACATAGGCCGTATGATCATAAACGCCACACCCGTTCACGACGATTCCTTATGTGCAGATATTATACGAAGCCGCACCGTTGACATATATGACGAACAGGGGAACAACGTACCGGCTCTTTGGAAAGTACACTTCTTCCCCGCTACTCAACCGAAGATGAAGGGCGGCGTCCTTTGGTACCCGCGGTTCTCCAAGCAGAAACTCATCGAGAAAAAGAATTGGTATCTCAGTACGTTCGGTTCTACCCAAGGGTATTACCAGGAATATGAACTCCAGGTACGTTCAGAGCAGTCGAGGATATGGACCCGCCAGCACATAGGCTATCATAACTCACGCTTCTTCATGCATCCACACACCAGACGCACGTTTGTAATCACAGGCGATGGTGAATATATCCCCGCTAATTACTACATAGGTTGTGATCCGGCTACAGATATCGATACACATGAATCCGATTACACGGCTATAACTGTAATAGCCTACCTTCTCAACCTCGAAATCCACGTTATGGAATATTTCTTAAAGCGGAATATGCGTACCATCGGCCTGTACAGCTCATCCGGAGAACTTATAGGTGATAAAGGCACAGTCGAGATCTTGGTCGATATATATGATACTTATGCGGTTCAGTATGCTGTGGTCGAAGATGTCACCGTTACCCGCGGCCTCATGAACGACTTTGAGGCATGGAAAGAGAAGACTGAGCGAAAGGATGTGCATATTATTCCGGAACCTCCTGCAGGACGAGAGAAGTTAAATAAAATAAAGACAGGACTCAACCCGTACCTATCCACCAGCAGGATAAAAGTCAGGCATGGGCAGGATGAGATGATTAACCAGATCATAGGCTTTGGGCCTTCTATGAAACACGATGATTTAATTGAGTCCTTGTTTTTCGCAACTGTGTATATGACTATGCCTGCAAATTACAGTTCTGACGTAACCAACGTCCACGAATCGGGGCTTCAGAGTTTTTCGGCTGACGGGCCTATTCGTTCATCTTGGAAGGGATCACAGAGGAGGATGTCATCATGAAAAGAGCCGAGAAGCGGGATTACAAAAAGCTCGCACAAACCATGGGGCGCGTCGACTTCGGCGGTATGAGCGAGAAGGAGTTGGCCAAAGTCCTCCACTACATTGGAGAAAATGCGAACAGCGGCGCTCGTGCACTATGGCTCAAGCGCTCCAAGAACAGCTACAATTTCAGCATGGGAGATCAACTGTCTCAGCGTGAGCTGAACGACCTTGAGTCCGCGGGGATCCCTACGTTTATCCATGACAAGATTGGGCCTTCTCTCGAGAGATTGAAGTATCTCATTACAGCCAACTCGCCGGCATTCCGCGCTACATCGATCTCCGGGACTCGGGTAGTCGAAGCAGACCTCGCAACAAAAATGCTGATGCGTTCTCTCGAGAAGTCAAACTTCCAGTCTTTGGCGGGATTGTACATAGAGAATTCGCTGTCGAAGTCGCTTGGGTATCTGTATGTCTATCCTGATCAGAACGCGGACGATGGAAGTGGCGAAGTAATGTTCAACACACTGCCTACCTGGGACGTAGTTGTGGCCGAAAACAGTAAAGACATTATGTTCCAAGACGCTCACTACATCCAGGTCGAGCAGCATTTAACCAAACAGGCGTTATGCGAACAGCTTCCTATGTTCAAACGGGAAATCCTCGGCGCGAGAGGGAATCCATTCCAGTCGGACTCTGGCACACACCGGGTCGAAGAGATATCGGAGAATATCTATGCTTCCGATATACACGAGATACTTAACAAGACCGGTGATCCAGCGGCCCGGATTACACTCCACACTCAATTCTCAAAAGAATCAAAACCCTATCGTCGCATGGTTGTTCAAAATGTACCCGAGGACGTCGACTTAAAGCAAGCTGAGCAAGGCGTCCAAGAATACATGAAGATGATCGAGCAGGAAGTAAACCTCGAGTTTGCGGAGAGAGTTGCCCGTATTAACGAGATGAAGGAAGACGAGGCCATCTCTGAAGAACGGCATCAGATCGAGCTCAAAAAACTCGAGAAGGAAAAAGGCGAGACGATGCGGGCACATCTTGAGGAATCGCGTAAGAGGGCTGCTGAAGATTTGTACGCTATCGAAGTCGTTGTGATGAAAGAAGCCGAGGCTGACGAGTTCAAAAAGCAAGCAACCGATCTCGGGTATCAAATTATCCGGGATGTCAAATTCTGGAAACCACACGTCATTCGAATTCGCTCAGTTGGGTTCGACACGTTCCTGGATCGGGTAGACCTGGGAATTACACACTACCCGATCATACCGCTTCCGTATCATTACACGGGTACACCTTACCCGACATCGCTGGTATCGAAAGTTATCGGAAAGCAGGAAGAAGTGAATAAGAGTCATCAGCTTTTACTATATCATGTCACCCTCGGTGCGGCTATCCGGTGGCTCCACGAATCCGGATCGATCACGGATCCGAAGAAGTGGGATGAGAACTGCACCGTTCCAAACGCGCGTCTCGAATACAACAGGGGTTGGAACGCGCCTGTACCGGTCCTGCCTGCTCAGATTCCCAACATGCTGGCCGATGTTGTAAAGGAAGGTGAGATGGGAATCGAGGACAGTATGGGAGCGACGACTCTTCCCTCCGTAGCCGGAGACCTCTCCCGTATGCCGTTCAAAGGTATGATCCAAATGGATGAGGTGAATACCAGAAGGATACGGGCATGGATCAAGAATGTAATGGAGCCGGCGCTCAAAATGGCCGGTACGGTATTTGTCGAGATGGCGCGTCAGGTGTATACCGAATACAAAGTTATGTCATATCTTGATCCAAATACTGCCGAGTACAAAGTGCTGGAAATCAACAGGCCTCAGTACAAGCTGGATGGAAATGCTTATGCCCCCGGCCATACCGTATTCGACGACGTCGCCGACATTACGATTATACCTGGATCTACCCTGCCTCGTAGTACTGAACTTAACTATATGAAACTGAAGGAGTTGAGAGAGCTCGGTGTTGCCGTAGATGATGCCGACCTACTTGCTTCTGCAGACGTCGGAGACCGGGCTACCATGATCGAGAAAGCCAATACAATCCGACAGCAGGAGCAGATGATTCAGCAACTTCAGTCTACAGTCGACCAGCATCAGATTACGATTAAATCACTTACACATAAACTCACGACGGCGGGAATCAGGGTTGACGTAGCATCTGCTCAGTCTGCTATATCTCAGCGTATACATGAAGCGGAATCGCGTATCAGTGCTACCGAAGCGAAAACCCGTGCGGATTTAAAAGCAGCTACTCTCATAGCCATTAATAAAGCAAAAGCCGATGCGGAGAAAGGAAAAAAGGAGGGTGATAAAAAACGTAACACATAGCGGTATCGCTAATTTTTTCTTGACATTGTACGTACATTTGGACTACATTCGTGGGAGGTAATCAATAATGGCACTACCGAATAATCAAAATGCATCTGCACAGCCAGGGCAGAATCCGGCTGATAAAGGCGGGAATCAGGGGCAGCAAGACCCAAACAGTACGGCTGAGGCACGTATGCGGAGAATCGCCCAATACGCAGGTATTGCGGATCCGGGACCGGTTACTCCCCATCAAGGGAAATCCCTTCCAGGCGTACAGTTTGACAAACCCCAGGGCGCGGCCCAAACACCGAGTGGTGTCACTGGCCAATCCCAACAGGGCGCGAACCCCGCTGGAAGCCAACCTGGACAAGATAACGCAGCCCAAGAATTGGAAGCCTTGAAGGCCAAGGTTGCGAAGTTTGGAGATCCGGAGCAGCTCGTGTCTCAATTGAACGAAGCAAAAATTCAGCTTCAGGACGTGGGACCCATCATCAAGGCCCTTCAGGATGACCCCGGGTTTTACCAGCACATGATCGGATATGTGCAGCAAGGCGGGAATGGTAAACGCAAGAGTGGCGATGTGGCGCAGGGACAAAATCAGTCCAACAGTGCAGGTGACGGCGATATCAGGAACGTGCTGTTTCAAGCAGCGTCCGATCTTGGTGACGTCGATTTGGACGATGAAATCCGAGTTGCGGATCTGTTTAACCCCAATTCAAAAATCGGATTGGCCTTTGCTAAAATGCTTGGCAATGTCGCAACCACGGCAGCCGGCAAGACAGTGGAGGACCGTGTTAAACAGCTCGAAGGCGGCCTTACCAGCAAACTCGACGAGGTAACCATGGCCGTGAACTCCATCGCGAATCAGAACGCGATTACCGCACTTGCTCAGAAAACGGGGTTATCCCCCGACGAAGTAACCAAAGCCCTTTCACACAAACCTACGGCTTTGGATCTCGTCAAACTTCACCAGCTCGAAGCCGGGCAGTTTAACCAAGCTGCCCAAAATCAGCAGCAACGACAGCAGCAACCTGGTCCTGACAGGATACTCAATCCCTCTGCGGACAATCTGAATATGAATACTGTGCCGAATATAAAGCACCCCGGCGAGGAACTCATAGAGGCTGTGGAAGCTATTGCAGAAGCCACCGCAGGCGGGATTAAATTTGATCCCAAATGATTCCGGAGGCTGTAAATGGATACTCCTCTAAGTATTGTCAATCTGTCACAGACCGACAATGATGCGACGTACAACATAGGCGATCTCCGAAGGGGGTACGCCTACGGGAGCGACAGGCTCTCTAGACTGATGTTGAGCACCGATACCCTGTTCCGGGTACTGGCCGCTCAGAAGAATGATTCAGTCGCAGAAACGATTTGGAAGATACCCGAAGAGCGCGATTTTACCTACAAGCGCTATGGGTATGTTGTGGGCTGGAAAGCGTGGTCAGGGACTGGCACGGTACCGACCGCCACAGCCGAGTATACCTGCAACAGCAATGACATCTCTTCGCTGACTCCTCAGACGAAGGGGTCGTTCATGGCTTTGAAGATCGGTACCGACTACCTGTCCTCTGGATTGGTCGGGAACATTTTTGGCCAGGCCACCAACAAAATCGCCATTGGTGACAGCGGTACATGCCCCAACTTCCTGCTTGTTAATCAGGTGATCAAGGTTTGTACCAAATCCGCCGCTGACGGCGTCACCCTGGACGACTACTTCGAAGGCAAGATCTTGTCTGTCGGAACTTCCGGACAGTATGCCTACGTCGGAATTGAGGTCACCAGGGCGATCAAGACCGCAACCAATAAGTATCTGTGTAGCTTCACCGATGCCACCACGCCCATTTCCGATACCTACACCTACTCCCCCGGTATCCTGACCAACTCGGGTACCCAGGCCACATTGGAGAGTATGCGTACGTACGTCGTCGGTAATGTGTACAAGAGAGGTTCCGGTTTGCCGGGATGGTACAACCACAAGCCCTTCTATACCCGATATGGTATGACGACCATCGTCAAACATGCTATCGGGATTGATGGGTCCACCGCTGCCACCGAGCTCAAGATCGAGAAGAATGAATTCCTGCGGCTTTGGCTGAAAACGATCCTGCTCCACAAATGGGATATTGCCAACCGCATCTACTTCTCCGCTCTTGGAGCCGATTCGGACGGGGCGCAGCATACCCAAGGTATTGTGGACTTCGCGATCAACTACGGAAACATCTTCAGCCTGAGCACATCCAAGACTCAGGACGATTTCCTCGATGACATGACCATTCTCACGGATCCTCGAGTCAACAACATCAGGGATTACCTGTTTGTGTGTCAGACCTATTGGGGAAATTGGTTCATGAAACTCGGTGGGTACTTGTACCAGAATATGATGATCGGTAACGCTACCGATAACCGCGGCGCCGTCTACGGTGTCCAGTTTACCGGAACGCGTTCCATCGGCGGGGCTGCTGTTCATCAGTTCACGTCTCCAGCGATGAATGGGACGATCAACATCATGGTTGACCCCCATCTCGACGGTACACCCATCAAGATCCTGGGCGTGCCGATGAACAACATTTTGTACCGGCCTCTCGTGGGTAATGCGAGGAACCGCGACACCACTATTTACCCCGGTGTCATCAAGATCGAGACCTCTGGTGTCGACGCAATCGTGAACCTCATCCAGACCGAGTTCGGTATCCAAGTCACGCTGCCTGAGACTTGGGCCGCTTGGCTGTAATATTTTCTGTCAGGAGGTAAGACATGACGAAAGTAAGACTCCATGGTTCGACAGAGAAGTTTGCGATTGATGAAGAGAATCTGTACGCTCTCTGTCACCAGCCTTTCGTGAGCGGTTCACTTTTGGTTACCGCGACCGGAAAGAAGTACGGAACCGTCGTTCCCATCTATTCCTACGTGTACGCTGTGGGATTGCTCATCGTTGCGGCAATCGCCGGCGGATCCCCTGATATCGATGTCGGTGACGGAGACAACACCGATCGGTATATCGACGGACTTGGTGAGTGGGCTACGGCGAACGACATTATCATGGCTCCCCACTGCACCAATACGTGCGTGGCTGGACGGTACTATGCCGCACAGGATTCCATCGATGTCTTGGTGAACACCAAGGCTGATACGACCGGAACCGTTAAAGTGTTGGTGTGGTACTCCAACCACGGCGCATAATAAACGCATTCACAGGGGGGTGGAGACACCCCCCATGCGTTTAAAGGAGGGAGCCCATGGTGACGCAGTACAATATCTCAAACCAGTTTACTCATTTCACTGAGTATTTTAACACTTTACTTGATGTAAAGTGCCCTGTCAACCCATTCTCAGATTCTACATTTGAATACTACAGACCGACGCTTCAGGTAGGAATGTACACACCTGAAGACTACGGGTTTGTGAAAAAAGTCAAAGGGAGAGTTTTTGTCATCTGGTGCGGAAACGATGCTGCTACTGTACCTATTGAAGTATTGGAAGATATGAATACGAAACTGAATATAGTACATATATCAACATCCCATCATATTACACGGGAACTCAAGGAACTTCGAAATTTAATCCAGATACAAATACCATTCACAAACCCCGATCATTGGTCCGGTAACCTCGTGGCTCCCGGTCAGGGGCTTTTGGTTTATGCACCGGATGACGGCTACGTAGGTGGATCTGGATTCTACAACGCAATCCGCTCCGAGCTACCCGTGAAATTCATCGAGGTAATCCGTCCGGATGAATACAGCCGGGAAGACATAATCAAAGTATACCAGGATTGCTTTGCCGGCATACGGCTTCGTACGTTTGAGGGGAGCTCAGCCACCGTGGCTGAGATGGCGTTATTGGGAAGACCCTTTATCTGGAATGGTTATAGCCCTGGTAGCCGGCTGTACACAGGCGTCTGTACAGACATCGATGTTCGGAATCAGATCATGGAACTCTTTAAACTGAGGCGGGAAGACGGAGCCTTTGAACGTGCTGAGAAATTGGCTACGGAAGCATACCGCTTTTACTCTAATGAGGAAATGCAACTCAAGAGAATTCTTGAGGTGGTATAATGGCGACTACTCTTAAAGCCCGAGCGGAGTACCTTACAGGATCGACTATAGCAGATGGGAGAGCGGCCGATTTCTTGAATCGCGCCTCTCGAGAAGTTCTACGGAAAACAGTAGGTGTGGCCCCGGACATTGCGAAACGGATAGGGGTCAACGCGGCTATAACGAATGATGGTCTCGGCGTAGCCGATGATCAGTATTTCCCCTATGTGTACCGGGTCGGATCCACTGCCGGAAGCCGGGAATCCTACGAGATTCCGTTTCAGATGGCGCTCAGGGCGGCCAGGGCAGGCAGTATACACAAAGCAACGGCCTACCATCCCGTTCACTATGTAAAGGATGGAAAACTGTATGTACTCCCTGCTCTCGGTGCTACCGAGTCTGCAGGATGTACCTCTCTCAAAGCTCCGGGAGATTTGGATAAAGACTCTCAGACAGTCACCGGTTTTGCTGACGAGATGATTGATGCCACGGTTATCCTGACCGCTATGCATGAACTCGAATATCTGATCAGTAATGTGTCCATACCCACATCGTTGGAGAATCTTACCGCTCCTACAATCGGCGAGTTTGCATCAATTACAAAGTCACTGCCTACGTACTCCGCTCCCGAGAAATTAAGTCTGCCGGACTCGCTCAGCGAAAGTGATATCGATTTCTCTGGTATCGGAGATGCGCCTTCATTTACAGCAATAGATTCTGTAGTCTTGCCTACTCTTTCTATGCCTGACGATTATTCACTGCCTGAGTTTTCACTCGAAGCGTCTGCGCCATCAGCGCCTTCAGTATCGATCTCAGCAGGACAGCTGGCCGCTTTTGGGACAGCCCCTGTGTTTGATATACCGGTGTTGGCCCTGACTCCTATGCCTACTCCAGCGGCACTCTCTATGCCTTCCATTCCCGAACTCGATCACTCAATCTCGGCCTCCGTGACTGCGGCCGCTCAAGTAGATGGATTGGAATTGCCTACCGTCACACTGGATTCTCCTCCTGAGTTAAATGGTTGTGATATCAGTTCTCTGAGTGCGCCCAGCGCACCGTCCGCTCCTTCATTTACTGCGCCATCGATTACGCCAGGGTCAGCACCTGAGTATACCGGCCCAACTTCGGCCTTAAATATAGCTACGGCAATGGCCGCGGTTACTACAGACATTGATACAACGGAAGATCTGGCCATTGCGGGAGAACGGATCAAGCAGGTCCAAGCCGCTGTTCAAGACTTTGCAGCAAATGTTCAGGACCACCTGAACGAGTTTGAGGAGGCGAAGACTGAATACTTGGCTGTTTTGGATGCGGATATCAAGGAAGCCGGCCTCGTAAACACAAAAGAATCCAGCGAGTATGCCGCTGAACTCGGGAAGTACAAAGCGGAAATTGAATCTTATGCTGCTCAGATTCAAGCCAAGGTTCAAATTTTCATGCTTGACGAAATTCAGAACTCGGTGAACCTTTGGGTACATAAAGCGCAGTTGGCATTGACGGAGTATCAACATGAAGTATCGGCAATTCTTAAAGAGTACGAATTGGATATCGCTAACCAGACAACATTTACTCAGGATGAGATACGAGTTTTCGCTGCTGAACTGGACGCGACATACAAAGCAAATATGGCCAAGCTCGAAGCATATAAACTCGAAGCGGATGCTACTGTCAACGCATGGATCGCGGAAGAGATCAAGGGTTCTATCGAAGCGGCTGTCGCAGCCAGGTCGGGAGAGATTGCGGCTTTTACCCAAGATATTCAGAGTGCAATTGCCCAATTCAATGAGGATAATGTGGTGTATCAGGCATCTATCACAGAATCTGTGAAGAATGCCGAGCATACTCAGTTAGGCGAGACACAGACTGCAGTCAACGAGATTCAGCTTTTCTCTGCAGAGATAGCATTGTATCATGAACAGGTAACTACGGAAGTTCAGGAGTGGTTGCAAGACGTCCAGACCTCATTCCAGATGTGGGTTGAAAAAGTTCATGCCTTGGTAAGCGAACTTCAGATCAATATGGAAGGGTATCTGAGGCAATATGCGGATGAAGTCGCGCAGTCGAAGGCCAAATTTGATGCTACATTTGCTCTCTACGCCGAACTCATTAAGAAAGCTGTGGATACCTATGCTCAGGAGAAGGGCGCTGATGTATCTGTATTTCAAGCTACCTTAGAGAAAGTACTGAGTAGTTACAAGACTGACGTGGATGCCGAGGTCGCAAGGGTAACGAAAGACATCGAGATTTACGCTAATGAGGTATCTTACGTCCTCGGGAATAACAAGAACGTCATCGAGAAATTCATGGCCGAGATCCAGAATTTCGCTGCCGAATCTACATCAAAAATCCAGATGATGACTGTAAATACTCAAGCTCGAGTTGCTGATATAGAACAATATAAAATATTGTACAGTAATCTATTCATGGACTACCTGCGGATCTTCCACACGGATATCGGAGTTGAATCTGATAAGAAAAGGAATTAGTCATGGGCGACTTGATCCGAGTGAAGACGACTGTTATACCGATAGAGGAGCTTACCGATGAGAACGCCGGCACCCATGGCCACATAGCCGGAGAAGTTGGTAAGATCTTGTCTGGTTGGGGTGAGGTTGCGATTACGGATTACGGTCAGGCAGCACCGGTACAAGGCCAGAAAGACGGTTCTCCGTATTACGTCCAGGTTGATGACTCCGCTGCTGTAGCGGTCTCGACAGAAAGCGCAGCAAAGTTCGTTGCATTTAAAAACACAGGTAAGACGTACGTGTCGAGTTCTGCACTCGGTGCTGTTCTCGATAAATCAATCAAGGTTTTCTTCAATTCGAATGCAATAGCTCTCATCCCGGCTGGTCATGTCTGGACAATTCCGTACTTGCCCGGGCTTAACCTGAATACGGACTTTGAACTCAGGACGTGTGACAATGATGGCTCGAACAATAGCTCGGCTGGTCATCTCGCACTAGAAATGCTGGTGGTGAAATGACACTAGACCAATTTATGGAACGTATAGGGGCTCGTGCGACAGGTCTTGTAATCGAGGCAATCAGGAAGTGTTTGTCTACAGAAGTCCCTGATTCTGTTGATGTAATCAGTCCGAGGATCCACCTTCAGAATATCTACGAAGGCCGGGCTTTGTACCCGCTTCCAGATGGGTGTGTGGCTATTAACGATGTCCGGATACTGGTTGTAGAATCCGCGGACGGAGCTGAGTTGATTAGCTCTGGAGATCGGTATCCGTCTGGATCAAGCGAAACCGGTAATTGGACCGCTGAGGAAGAGTCTACGATAGACACGACGGAAAACTACGCATTTGATTTTAGTACCACCGACCCAACTACCGAATTCCTACATCTTAATTCTGACCTGATTGAAGCCGGAGGTTTATACAGGTTGACATTTGATGCCTACCCAAAGTCAGGCGACTTCAAGGTTATACTGTGCCCAAACAGTGCAATAACACACCCGCTTGGTTATTCACACAGTCTTGTAGGAAGTGAGCACCATCTAGCCGATGTGGTTGATGGCCATAATGTAGTCGAATTCGTGGCTCCGCATTTGGCTGATATTGGATTCAGGATCAAAGCCAGTGATGACTCTGGAGAGCTTATATTCCAAAATGTGAGCTTGAAGAAAATAGGTCAGCATAAGTACGTCAAGGTAAAGCCCGTATTTGGGGATATAAAATACGACAGGTTTGAGACACAGAGTCCCGATGTGGTTGTACCGGATGAAGATTATCTCGACTCAGAGAGAGGATAATGAGTACAATAAATATTACATTATTCGACACCCTTCTCACATATACGGAGAACTGGGTATATAAACAGATAGGGAGAAATATATATCTGTATAAGGCCGACTCAATTAATTACTATACTCCACCTACAGCGGATCTTGAGAACGGGCTTGCTATAATGTACACAGATCCTGATGGGGCATTCGTGGATTCGGACGGTGTTCTCGTCACGGATCCTGACGAAGCCGCTGTTATAAACGTGAATGAAGGATTTATGTATGCCTTAATGGCGTACGTGAAATCCGAGCTTGCTACCGATGACGATGTGAAGCTCAAACACATGATGGATTTTCACCGGCTGAAGGGGCAGTTTATTGATCAAATGAACCCGGCGGCAGGACTTCCGAAAGCGCACAGCAATTTTACCATACACAGACGCAGGAGATATTGAGATGAGACGATTACTATTTGTATTAATATTAATCTTTATGCTTATAGGTACCGCCTATGGGCAGAACTTCGGACAGGCCGTGGTAAACTTTGGGAAGATTGTTGGCATCACGTTTGACCTCGACAGCACCGAGACTCAGAATGTATACGTGAGTTTCCCATATCCAGACCATGGGTTTTACTTCCGCGTGGATACCACAAGGCTCAAGAGCGCAGAGCGCGTATCAACGAATCAGCTTATGTCTGGGACCGGTAACGTCTTCGTTAACATCGTGATCGATTCCCTTACGCGGGACGAGAGCGACAGTCTGGCGCCGTATATGAAGCCGTTCAGTTACTCGGTCGGGAAGAAGTACTGGTATGAGTCGGAGAACGATAGCTTATTCATTGATTTCACCACTGCCGGTGACTATACTTCTACCTCCGCGGTATACTTGGATCATTCCCACGAGAAGATGTACACGGCGCAACTGTCCGGCTGGATGTGGTCGTCAGGAGGTCTGGTCTTCAAGTTCTCACAGACAGCCAATGACGTAGCTGGAGCCAAGCATCGTGTCTACTTTACTATAATGTGGATGTTTTAAAGGAGTAAGCTATGAAGAAACAGTTACTTACATTTGTCCTACTCGTTGTAGTTCTATTTGCTTCAACGGCTACTCCTACAGACACGCGGCCACAGTCAGGGTGGTATAACTCGCAGTGGTTCAAGTCGTTTAAGTCGGTAGCCGACACCAATGGGATTAGCAAAGACTTCGGGAAATGCTACTTCTCCGAAGCCGACAGCGGATACTACGTCGGATTCGGTACGCATTTCGTTCGTGTGTATACAACCAATGACGGAGTAGCGTCATCGGACTCTATCGCGGCTCTGAGGGTAGATATCAATAAGAATAAAGATTCACTTGCTGTTCACCTGACAGGTATACAATCGCTCGATGATACCGTAGCCGCACATCTCGTACGTCTTACCGCACTGGACGACTCTGTCGCAGCGCACCTAGTTCGTATAGCGGCGAGTGAAGATACCGTGGCAGCGCACTTGATCAGGATTGCCGCCAACGAGGACAGCGTAGGGGCATTGCGTACTGACATCTCAGCCATCGAAGACACTACTACCGCCCATCTCGGCAGGATTGTCGCGAACGAAGACTCCATAAGTACACATCGTGGCGCTATCTCGGCGGTGGAGGACAGCGTGGATACTCACCGTACGGAGATAGACGCTGTGTCGGATTCCGTAGGAGTTCACCGTACAGCGATAGATAAAAATGCAGACTCACTTGGTGTTCATCTCACAAGTATCCAAGCATTTGACGATTCGGTGGGTGTTCATCGAACCGCCATAGATGCTTTGGATGATACAGTTGCAACACACTTGATTAGTATACAAGCCCTTGATGATTCTACCAGTGTACACCGAGGCGAAATCGACGCAAATGCCGACAGTGTCACAGCCCATCGAACTGACATCTCTGCTTTAGATGACACTGCATCGGCGCATCTCGCTCGTATTGCTGCAGAAGAAGATAGCACCGCGGCTCTACGTGCAGACATACCCGGCGACGATATGACTTTAACGTCTGTTACAGGCAAGTATGCCATGTTTAAAGGGAGTACAGGATCCGCTCCTTACATTATAGTAGTTGATACAACAATAAATAATAACTTTAGCACTTACGCAGAGGCCGCAGATACCGCCGCTACGATATTAAAACCTGGTATTCTAACCGTCATGGACGCCCATGGAAATGAAAGTTATGTTCGTAACAATGGCGGGAATTTGATGCTTGCTACAAGCGGGTATGTGCAGAGTGCAGATTCTGTCGTTGTTACAGGCAATGTTACAGGATCCGAAGTCGGTACGTTTGCGTCTATCAAGTTAACTACCGGAGCTAATGCCGGCTACTACTTAACGTCTGATGCTTCTGGCAATGGGACGTGGGCGGAGATAGATATTGATTCAACGTGGGCGAATATTACAGTGACCGATTCCGCTTCCGTTGATACGCTGACCGTTGAATCTTTATTGTCCGTTGCGGGTGATGCACGAATAGTAGGCGAGGGCACGGCCCTGTATCTTGATTATGGATCATCAGGTTCAGAGGATCATGATGTTGCTATTTATTTTAGTGATGACGGAAACAATACAGCACACTCCATTATATGGGATGACGGGGATGATAGGTTTGAATTAAATGATGACATCTATGTTGCAGGTGAATATTACCTTGCATCCAATACCTATTTTTGGCGGGGCAATGCTACAAAGCCATATGTGCATTTTATGGATGGGTATCTTAATTTAGCCGCTGGGTCTGATGAGGGAACCTACGTAAAGATAATAACCGGCAATACCACAGGCGATATATATCTTGATCCCAATACTGGTGGTGCCGGGATGATTCAGGCTGGCGAATATGGCGATGGCGATACCCTTGCTTTGCGTGGCGGGCCGTTTATCGTCACGGGTGAGAAAGAAGTTGGTTTTGGTGCAGATTCCTGTATTGTCATTACACGGGAAGGAATCACTTTAAAGGATGGTTCGGGCAATACCGACTTTTCCGTTGACGGCGATGGCAATGTGACATCTTCAGGAAACATAGCGGTTGCATCTTATGAAACCAACGTGTCGCCTACTGAGCTTGGATACCTTGACGGTGTTACCTCAGCGATCCAGACGCAGCTGTCTACGCACGGAGACACACTCACTGCTCACCTGACACGTTTTGGTGTTGTAGATGATACAACCGCAGCGGTCCGTGTAAACGTTGAGAGCAATCAGTCGACAATAGCAGGGAAGTTAAGCGATCTCGTAGATGACACCACTCCCCAACTCGGCGGAGTTCTCGACCTGAACGAGAAGAGTATCCAGTACGACATTCCAGATGCCGACGGTGAATACAGTGGCGACGTCGCGAATTACACCGTTGGAGAAAATGTCTCATTCGGAGATGTTTTGTACAAAAAGTCAGACGGCAAATGGTGGAAAGCGGACGCCGGCTCGAACACAACTATGCTCGGCAGGATCATCGCCGTAGCGGCTATAAACGCAGACGCTTCCGGTCTCTGTATGCGACGTGGGTATATCCGCGAGGACGATTGGAATTGGACTGTAGGAAATGGCATTGCCAACGTCCTATTCGTTGATGACGGAACTGCGGGTGGAATGGTTCAAGAGGCCAATAAACCTTCCGACTCCGGAGATATTCTACAAGTCGTCGGTGAAGTCCATGACGCAGACACCATCTTCTTTGATCCCTCCGGTTCTTGGGTTGACATAACGTAAAGAGGCTGAAATGAGAAGATTCCAAGTTATTGTTTTCTCGTGGCTTCTGTTATCATTCGTTGCCATGTGTCTTTTTGCAACTGACGGCGATGTTTCTACTGTGGTGGACACAGAGGAAGTACATACCGATCCAAGCGGTGGTCTTGCTGTTGCAATGTGGGATACTGTTTGCATCATATATATTGATGATGATTCCGACGATTTGGATGTAGTAAGTTCCGGGATAGATGGGACGGACCTGTCCGGCGATATTGCCGGAGAGGAGATCCGAGCTACTACCGTTGAGCAGATATATGATGCCTTCACGATCCAGGGCGGTGATTATTCGGTTGTCTGCTATGATACTGATGCCCTTTCT
>Ga0180433_10003866_pt1 | contig 21590 bp, 16 predicted proteins | sample SS_ome_8_FD_132980 | JGI IMG/M metagenome (GOLD analysis project Ga0180433, IMG submission 132980) | Hypersaline lake sediment archaeal communities from the Salton Sea, California, USA - SS_1_D_1 metaG | ecosystem: Environmental > Aquatic > Non-marine Saline and Alkaline > Hypersaline >... | reverse complement strand
AGAGGTTTGTCGAAAGAGTGGGATAAAAGGTGGTTTGAAATAATACTATAACGAAGTGATAGTAAATAAAAATAGAGATTGTTTTTAAGCTTTGAGATTTGTCCAGGGTAGGCAAAAAGCAGATGGTTTTGTATTTTTATTACATTTTACGAGGCCATCAAATTCATAAAGGAGTAAAATCTGGGTTTAATATACATATAATTTTGGTTGGACAAATTAGAAAATACACACATGAAAAAAAGTAGACGAGGCATAATAAGATTGCATTTTTTTGATTGTATTATTTACGTTGCATAACGCATGCTATATAAATGAAGCATATAGCTTAACAGCACTACTTAATATGTAAAAAAATACATTATGGTAACGGAAAGAATTGATCTCCAAGGATTGTCAGCAAAATCGGGGATCTTTTCGTCCTCCTTTTATGATCAAACTCCATCTGCCCTGTAACACCATTGAAAACTCCATTATAGCTTAATGCATGCCGTAAATCTTCTCTTGTTCTTAGGTTATCCCCGCTTTCCCTTATGATTTCTTTGATCATTCTTATCGTATCATAACCAACGGCGGCAAGAAAACTGGGAGCCTCTCCAAACAGAGATCTGTATTGATCGACAAAATATTTTACATCTTCATCTCTGCTTTGCGGAAAAAATGCGGATGGAAATATTGATCTTCTAACATGCTTGCCCGCTATTTCTATAAGCTTTGGGGAGTTCCAAAGGCTAGTCCCTAAAAGGGTAACGCCTCTTACGTCGTAATAAGCTAGTTGAGAGGCTAAAAGGGCAACCCTTTCATAGCTATCAGGTATAAAAATGGCATCAAAATCAATGAGAGGCTTTAATTCCCCATCAGATTCAAAGGTTTCTTCGGGTGGCAGTATCAAATCCTCAACATCTGCCCGGGGCCTTGGATAAAACAGGCCGGCAATTTTTTTTATTTCATTTGCAAAATCTGTCTCTTCAGTATTATAAGATTCTGCGGCGGTAATTTCTCCACCTATAGATTCGACTTTGTCCCAGAATTTGTTCATAAAATATTGGCCATAGGCATTATCAGGATATAAGATGGCAAATTTCATCAATCCCCTTTCCAATATTACCTTGTCAAATAGGCTTTCTATCTCATCATCAGGTGTGAGGCAGTTTTGAAAAATCATATTGCCTTTTTCTGTAATGTCTTTTTGCTGGCTCAGGGTAATATTAGGGAGTCCGAGTTCCTGGGCTTTTTCCGCAACACTTTTGGCCACCTTGCTGATCAAAGGTCCTATATTAACAATTATTTTTTCATCCTTTACTAATTCCTCTAAGCGTTCTATGGCGACTTTGGGTTCGCCTTGTGTATCTCTTATGGCGAGTTCTAATAATGAAAGTCGCTCGTCATTTTCTTTAAATATGTCGAGCCCAAGCTCTATACCATTTAAAACTTCCTTACCATAAGGGCTAAAAGGGCCACTGAGGGGTAAAAGGCAGCCTATAACACCAGGCTTAACCTGAAGTCTTTCATCAATTGTTTTTAAAATTTCCTTGGCCTTAACTATCCATTCTTCATTATGCTCAGCTTTAACTATCTTTATTGCCGCTTCACGAGCTTCGCTAAGTCTTTCCGATGACAAATAGTACGTAGATAGACGGTAGTAAATAGGATTAATAAAATCGCTATCTTGTGCATATGCAGTCATCTCTTTTAGCTCAGATTCAGTGGCTATAAAGATTAAATCTAAAAGCTTGCGCTTTATTTCTATCCTTTTTTCCTCTGAAATAGTGATCGGTTCAAGAGCCTTTAGCCACCAGTAAAAGGCCTTCACCTTTTCATCTAAATGAATTAAATTTTCCCCCAAGAGATAAAAAAGTCTTTCTTTTCCCGGGTAATATTTATAAAGCTCGAGCCATCTTAATGCTGATAGCCTGGATTCGGGATATCTTTTTAAACGGAAGTATGTATTAGCTATTAATAAATGTATCTCAGCTCTTCTCTCTGTAGGGTATTCATCTATCACGTCAAGGAGGAGAGGTAAGGCTTTGTCATAAATGCCCTTCTCGTAAAATATATAAGCACTTCTCGTTTTTGCTATCTTTGCATTTACTCCTTCCGGAAATTTTTTTAGGTACAGATCGTAAGTACTTAGTGCCTTATCATAGTCTTTACTATTCCAATATTGCTCCGCCTTAGCAAAATGATCTGCTTCTGCTATCTCTGCGGGTGTTTTTTTAGCGAGAGGTTTTTCTACAACCACCCTTTTTTCACAGGAAAGAATAAAAAAGGCCATTGCCGCAATTACTAGGGCAATGGCCTTTTTACAATAAGTAAACTTACTTACCATCATTTTTTACTTCCTCAAAATCAGCATCTACAACCTCTTCATCCTTTGAGGTGTCTTTTTCGCTTGAGCCTGCTTCTGCTCCTTGTTCCCCTTGAGATCCCGCAGCTTGGGCATATAATACCTCGGCTATCTTATGAGAGGTCTTCGTAAGCTGCTCTGAGGCCCTCTTAATCTCTTCTGCATCTTCTCCCTCCATTGCCTTTTTTAGCATGGAGATTGAATTTTCAACCTCTCCCTTGGTTCCAGCATCAATTTTGTCACCCGCCTCATTAAGCGATTTTTCGGTGGAATAAATGAGGGAGTCAGCGGAATTTCTGGCGTCAACAAGGTTTCTCTTCTTTTTATCTTCTTCTGAATGAAGCTCGGCATCTTTAGTAAGTTTGTCGATTTCTTCTTCTGTAAGCCCGCTCGAGGCGGTTATTTTAATAGATTGCTCTTTTCCAGTGCCTAAATCCTTGGCGGATACGTTAACAATTCCATTTGCATCAATATCAAAGGTTACCTCTATTTGAGGCATTCCCCGTGGGGCAGGTGGAATTCCAACCAATTCAAAGCGGCCAAGGGTTTTATTGTATGCTGCCATTTCCCGTTCTCCCTGAAGAACATGAATAGACACTGCAGGCTGATTATCCGCCGCCGTAGAGAATATTTGGCTTTTTTTCGTAGGTATGGTTGTATTTTTTTCTATAAGCCTTGTAAAGACCCCACCAAGGGTCTCAATTCCAAGAGAAAGAGGTGTAACATCGAGCAATAGAACATCTTTCACGTCTCCCTTTAAAACACCACCCTGTATGGCTGCACCAATTGCGACAACTTCATCAGGATTTACCCCCTTGTTTGGCTCTTTTCCAAAAATCTCCTTTACCTTCTGTTGAACCTTTGGCATTCTTGTCATTCCACCAACCAAGATAATCTCATTTATTTCGCCGGCCTTTAGGTTAGCATCACGTAATGCAATTTTACATGGTTCCACGGTCTTATCAATCAAGGTTTCTACGAGGCTCTCCAATTTTGCCCTGGTTAGCTTTATATTCATATGCTTTGGCCCGCTCGCATCAGCCGTTATAAATGGTAGATTGATATCTGTCTCCATTGAGGTGGAAAGTTCCATCTTTGCCTTCTCTGCCGCCTCTTTTAATCGTTGCAAAGCCATCTTGTCGGTTCTTAGGTCTATTCCCTGATCTTTTTTAAATTCGTCGGCCAGATATTCTATGACCTTTTGATCGAAATCTTCCCCGCCTAAATGAGTGTCTCCATTTGTTGCTTTAACCTCAAATACACCATCGCCAATCTCTAATATGGAAATATCAAAGGTGCCTCCGCCAAGGTCAAATACGGCGATTTTCTCATCCTTCTTTTTATCTAAGCCATACGCAAGGGCGGCTGCTGTAGGTTCATTGATAATTCTTTGAACGTTCAATCCTGCTATCTTTCCAGCGTCCTTAGTCGCTTGTCTTTGGCTATCATTGAAATAGGCAGGAACGGTAATTACAGCATCATTTACCTTCTCACCAAGATGCTCTTCTGCAGTTTGCCTCATCTTTTGTAAGATCATAGAGGATATCTCTGCGGGACTGTAGTTTTTACCCTTTACACTTACGTGGGCATCACCATTGCCGGCCTTTACTATCTTATAAGACGTTGTCTTAACGTCGCTTTGGACCTCAGGTGAATCATATTTTCTCCCGATTAATCTTTTTACCGCGTAGATTGTATTTTCGGAGTTAGTAATCGCCTGTCTTCTCGCGGTTTGTCCAACTAGTCTTTCTCCGCTTTCAGTGAAGGCAACAACAGACGGTGTGGTTCTGTTTCCCTCTACATTGGGTATTACTTTTGGCTCACCTCCCTCCATAAGCGCAACGCAGGAATTAGTCGTTCCTAAATCTATTCCAATTATTTTACCCATTTTTTCCTCCTTAGAAAATGTATTTTAGCATATATTCAATTGTTAAACAAAATGTTACTTCTCATCCTTTTTCCCTTGAGCGACTATAACCATTGAGGGCCTAATAAGGCGACCATTTAAAAGATAACCCCTTTGAAGTTCTTTTATAATATGTCCCGGCTTAACCTCGCTATTCTCTTGCTGTAAGATTGCTTCATGGAAGTTAGGATCAAAAGGTTTACCCTCTGCCACGATTTCTTTAAGGCCTGCCTTTTCTAATGCCTTCTTCATGACTTCCAACGTTAGCGCAACCCCCTCGAGCAGGCCAACAGAATTATTCCCATCGTTATCTTTGGCGTGAGATATGGCTTTTTCGAGATTATCAATTACCGGAAGGATATCTTTAATGAGGGATTCATTAGCGAACTTAGCTAAATCTTCTTTCTCTTTTTTCGCCCTTTTCTTTATGTTTTCCATCTCTGCGTATGTTCGCACGTAAAGAGTATAATTTTTTTCTGACTCTCCCTCAATCTCAGTAATTTTTTTTAGCAACTCTTGTTTTGTTTTATCCCGTAATTTTTTGTCCTTATTTTCTTGTTCTTTATCTTTACCAAGCAGTTCTTCATTATTTTTATTTAAAAGCTGGTCATTTTCCGCATCCATTTCTTTATAACTTTCTATTCCGTCTTTCCTATCATTTATTTTGGTATCAATAACACTCATAGGTCATTTTTCCTTTTAAACTTGATTTTAATGGTTTTACGAAAAATATGAAAATTAGGTATTATTTATCCAAATATGTGTTCTGAAATAAATAAAAATTTTCAAAGTAAAAATGAACAAATTTTACAATCAAAAATAAGCATCTCTATAGTTGTTGTCAAGGGCTGTGAAAATTGATAATGGGCTCAACTTATTGAATTATTTTAATGTACAATGAAACCTTTTTTAGATAAGGGTTTTATTTCAATAACAAAAGCTTACTGGTAAAAACTGGCCGGGTTGCCCATTTAATGCCACTGAGTATGGTCATAAATCAGCAGACATAGTTAGCCATAAGGAGTCTGATTTTTATCGCCTTTGATTTCTATTGGTAATTTTGATTCTTCACTTTTTTTTCTTTATTTGATATATTTAAATATTTAGACGAATTATTTCATTGGATAACTATACATTTTTACATGTTAAAAAATCGATATTCTTTGAATTGTTCAAAAAAATACTCACTGATTCTTTGGGGAATTTTTCTGCAGGCTATAAGTTGCCATATGCTGCTTAAATAGGCAACGGGGATTAAATAGGGTATATCCAGTACTATATGTTGATAATCGATTTAAATATGATAGAGTTTCACAGGAATGGACTTGCATTAGTGCCTGACGCTTCTGATGAAATGCCCGGCGTAGCCTTTTTTATAAAAGGTAAAAATAGCTATGAAGATCAAAGGTTTTGTACATGCTCAACATCGAAGAAAAGGGTATGCCGGCATATCCTTAGACTTACAGAGCTTAACAGAGAAATGCAGAGGCAGCTTCACGGGAAAACCTTGGAAGAGGACTTCAGGTCAAGCATATGGTACAAACTTGCCATGCTTCTTGCCGATGAATCTAATGAAACCCTGAAATCAATACATATACATTTTACTAGTTTTGGGGGTAAGAAAATTTTAAAAGTACTCTCTTCTGAAGCCAAAGAAATGCTTCATTATATCTCTGAAGAGCCTGATTTAATGAGATTCATTGAGCGTATAGACCGAGTTCAAGAAAGCTCTGTTCCAAACAGAAGCCTATTGTTGGATAGGTTGTATAGATTAACAGAATCAAAAAATGAGAGTATTATGAAAAAAATGGGTTTTAAAACCCGCAGACAGGTATTTGAAGAATCATTCTGGTTCAGACTCGCATATCATGGCTATAGGGAGATTGGAACTAACAACTGCATATTTTATCCAACAATTGATGAATCTACAGGGGCATTTACAATAACATGTAAAGGTTTAAGTGGAGAAAGAATATTCACAATCATAGTGCCTCGTCATAAAGTAAAAGATGTTATATTAGCGTTTAAGGACTACCTGCACAATCAACACGGAATAAATATTCACCCTATACCCCTAAAATCCCTCTTTAAGGTATCTATGAATACAAAACTGGATTTGGAGGTAAGGCCTATAATTCAGGTCCTACAAAAAAATGGGGAGGCCTTTTTTTTTGAGAGAAAGGATCTAGAAAAATTTCAGTATGACAATCTTATATACATAAAAGAACTAAAGCTAATAGCCGAACTGGAGCCACCTGGTGATAAGAAAAGGAAGTTTGTTTCACCGGTAAATATGGTCCTTAAGAAATCTCAGATTCCAAGTTTTCTTCAGGAATTTGGTGAAGAGCTTTTTAATGGTGGCCACATTATAGAACCTTCAGTTAAAAGACTTAAGATTTTCAAGAAGTTCGATAAAATTGAAGTTAAACCCGAGGCTATTGATAGGAATTGGCTCTGGCTTTCCATGGAGTATGAGTTTGGGGATGCCTCGATTTCTTTAGACAAAATTTTGCAAGCCAGAAAGATGGGGCAGCGTTATCTATCTACACCAGCAGGATGGGTTGATTGCCGGTCAAGGTATTTTGATCACCTTAACAGAATTGTCAATGACTACACTGAAAGGAATTCCCCTGGAACATTAAAAAGGGGCATGAAGATTTCTCTTCTGGAGCTTCTCCAGCTCCAATATACCAGTGCTGTTTCCCTTACTGTTATTGGTGATGAGAAAAAGGCAACTATATTAAAAAAAATCCTGGATAAAAAGCCTGCCCATACAATACCATCTTTGAAGGGGATGAAATCATCTTTACGACCATATCAGATAACAGGATTGGATTGGCTTTATTTCTTGTGGGAAAATGGTCTGGGAGGTTTGCTTTGTGATGATATGGGCCTCGGAAAGACCCACCAAATCATGGCCCTTATGGTTGCTTTGAAGAAAAACAAAAATATGAAAGACCCCTTTCTGGTTGTATGTCCTACCACGGTTTTGAGTCATTGGAGGGAAAAAATCAGGGATCACGCGCCTGCTTTGAATGTCAGTGTTTTTCACGGGGACCAGCGGAGTATCGAGAGAAGTATTCATGAGGGTGATGTTGTTTTAACCTCTTATGGAATTCTCAGAAATGATATTACAAAGCTAAAGAATGTTTCGTTTAAATTTGTTGTTTTTGACGAAGTCCAGTACCTAAAAAATCCAGAGACTAATGCCTATAATTCAGCAAGACAATTGAATTCTTCTATAAAAATTGGACTCACAGGCACACCCATTGAAAATACACTGTGGGAGCTAAAGTCTCTTTTGGACCTTACAGTGCCAGGTTATTTAGGGACTAACGATGATTTTTCGAATCGCTATGTACAGCCTATAGAATCGAGGCCATTAGGTCCGGAGAAAAAGGCCCTTGCCAAGCTTATATCACCCTTTACCTTACGTCGGTTAAAAAAGACAGTATTAGATGAGCTTCCTGATAAAATAGAAGACATAAGAACTTGTCAGCTTAGTGATGATCAAGTAAAGTTATACAGAGATGCCATTTCATCAAAGGGCTACGGATTAATAGATGTCCTAAAAGACAGAAAACAGCCAGTTCCCTTTATGCATATATTTGCCCTGCTAAACTATCTTAAGCAAATATGTAATCACCCTGCGCAGGTTAAGGGGGTTGAGCATTTTGAACAATTTCAGTCGGGTAAATGGGACCTGTTTAAGGAGCTGATCTTTGAATCCTTAGATAGTAATCAAAAAATTGTTGTATATAGCCAATACCTCAATATGATAAAAATTATCGAAAAATTTTTGCAGAGCATAAACATAGGTTTTATAACCTTGACAGGGTCGAGCAGGAATAGGGGAAAAATCGTTGAACAATTTAAAGATGACCCCAATTGCAAGATTTTTTTAGGAAGCCTTAAGGCAGGTGGGGTAGGTATAGATCTTGTATCTGCGTCTGTTGTGATCCATTATGATAGGTGGTGGAACGCCGCAAAGGAAGACCAGGCAACTGATAGGGTTCACAGAATTGGTCAGATGCGAGGTGTCCAGGTTTTCAAGCTCGTAACCCTGGGGACTTTAGAGGAAAAGATATCCGCCATAATAGAAAAAAAACGTAACTTGATGGACAGCGTTGTATTGGAAAACAACCGAAATTTATTGAAAGCTTTCTCCAGAGAGGAACTCATTGAAATATTAAATCCGCCTTCATCCCCGGATTTTTAATTGTATCACTATATAGGCATATAATTTTTCATCCTTTATTAAAGGCAAATAAAGAAAGAGATAGGCTCAAAAAACTTATTAGGATCCTGAATTGGCTATCCGGGAATCTTTATCTTGGTTGATCCACATATATGATATCTTCAAGCGTTGCGTGGGATAATTAACGGGTAGATAGCAATTGCTATTATAGACGTATATAGTTTTCTTTAACCAGTTTCGATTTTATAGTAGATTGTATTAAAAATCCTTTTGTACAGTCTCGTAATCAATTCCTGTTAAGTGACAAGTATCATTCATTTTTTCCAGAATAAACATTTCATGGCTAAATTCTACTACATTTATGCAGGCAGTATCCTGCCTTATTCTCCAAAAATTGGAATTATCAATATCCAGAATTGCACATAGAAGGAGTTTGTTTATTACCCTGTGGGGGATAATAAGAAGTGATTTATTTGGGCTGTTTTTTATGATATTTTTAAAGGCAATAAATGATCTATCTCTTGCTTCTTCAAGGGTCTCCCCGCCAGGGAATCGTACCTTCTCCGGGCTCTTTTCCCATAGCGTGTATTGTTCTTTGTATCTATTTTGTACCTCGCTGAATGTTAAGCCCTCCCATTTTCCATAGTTTATGTCAATAAACTCCGCTATCGGCTCAATTTTGATTCCTAAAATCTGCGAGGTCGGCCGGGCAGTCTGAATGGCGCGTTTGAGTGGGCTTGTATAAATTGCATCGATCTTTTCTTTTTTTAATACGTGGGCGATAGACTGTGCCTCCATATTTCCTGCTTCGTTCAGCGGAATATCCTTTCTGCCCCTGAAGACCAGCTCCTTGTTCCAGTCGGTTTGCCCATGTCTGACCAAATATATTTTCGTCATTCCTTTCACCAAAGCTCGTTAAAATCCTTGTTTATGTTTAGATCCAGGGCTTTATTTATCTTGACAAAATAGCCTGTTCCATTTACGGTTTTATAAAAAAATGTGATATATGTATATAAAAAATAATGGTTCTATTGAGGTCTTCAATAAATTTTTACATTTGAGCGACATATTCTTGTTACTATTATAAGTTCAGGCTTGTTTCTTTCTTAACTATCTAAACGACTAATTACAAATTAAATCTAATTTCAAGATTGTTCACACACAGGAGGAAGTAATATGAGTAAGATATCTACGGCAATTATCAGTGTCACGGATAAAAGTAATATAGTGGATTTTGCCAAGTCTCTTGAAGAATTTGGCATAGAAATACTATCTACGGGAGGCACCGCAAAAACCCTAAGGGATAATGGAATAAGTGTTTTAGATGTATCTGAATACACAGGATTTCCGGAAATGATGGATGGGAGGGTTAAGACCCTTCATCCAAAAGTACATGGGGGACTTTTAGGCCGGAGAGATAACGAGCAGGATGTTACTATGATGAAAATGCATGGCATAAAAAACATAGACCTGGTGGTAATTAACCTTTACCAGTTTGAGAAAACGGTTGCGAGAGAGGGTTGCACCTTGGATGAGGCCATAGAGAATATTGATATAGGTGGTCCTGCCATGCTTAGATCGTCAGCTAAAAATTTTAAATATGTAACTGTCGTTATTGATCCATTGGACTATACAGGGATATTAGAGGAAATCAGGCGGGATGGTAACACAACATTGGAAACACGCTTTCGTTTAGCCAAAAAAGTTTTTAAAACCACCTGGCAATATGATGGCGCAATCAGCAGCTATCTGGAAGGGGTTAAGCTATCGTAGAAAAAATGTGATAGTTTCTGCCTTAGGTTAGTTTTTTGCTAACAAGTATTCGCAGAATATTCTTTAAAGCGGGGAAATTTTTGGCACCTAAAAACGAACAATCAGAATACATAGACTATCCCGTTATTGTAGGGGAGAGTAAAGGGATCCAGTTAGTCAGGCAAAAGATAGAGAAGGTTGCTGATAAAAATGTAACTGTCCTGATAAGGGGAGAGAGTGGCACCGGCAAAGATTTGGTTGCTCGGCTTATTCACCTGAGATCTAAAAGGAGAGCGCGCCCTTTTATTAATGTTAATTGTGCTGCTATTCCAAGCGAATTGCTGGAAAGTGAGCTTTTTGGCTACGCAAAGGGCGCATTCACGGGCGCTTCAAGGGATAATATAGGCAAGTTTCAAAAGGCTGATAAGGGCACCATATTTTTAGATGAAATAGGTACGCTAAGCCTGTATTTACAGTCTAAGATACTTCAGGTGCTTGAAGAGAAAAAACTGGTAAGACTTGGGGGTGTAAACGAGATACCTATAGATGTAAGGATTATAGCGGCTACAAACTCGAATTTAGAAAAGAGGATTATAGCCAACGAGTTTCGAAGTGATCTGTATTACCGCTTAAACATAATTTCTATAATAATCCCACCGCTTAGAGAAAGAAAAGAGGACATTTTTTTATTAACGAATTATTTTATGGATAAATACTGCAATGAGCTAAAAAAAAGCTGCGTTAATTTAGATAATTCTATCCAAGAACATTTTCAGGGATATGACTGGCCAGGCAATGTTAGGGAATTGGAGAACATAATACAGGGTATAATAACCTTTCAAAAAACAGATGCAATATATTCTGATTTGAAACTTAAAAGAAGCATTGAAAGAAGGAAAGAGGCCCACCAGAATGTGGATAATCAGCTTTGGGATGACAGAAAAATAATGAATATGCTTCAAGGCAGGGACGATGCCTGCCTAAAGACAATAAGAAAGCTATATGTTGATGAGGTAGAAAAGCGGGCTATCGCGAATGCCCTGGAATTAACCCGTTGGAATAGAAAGAGTGCAGCAGGATTGTTAAAGATCAGCTATAAAACGCTCTTGAATAGGATTGAGGAATTTAAATTGGTATAAATCAATTAACTTTATTGATCTCTATGGGGAAAACAGGCATGTTTACAGAGAATTAATCTCAACGCTAATTTTTACAAAACCATCACTTTTGGTTGGGAAAAGTAGATTAGTAAAAAGACTTTAATCTATATTATTGTATCCACGGTACCATTCGATAAATTTTTTAACCCCAGAGGTGATTGGTGTTTTGGGATCATAGCCTAAGATCTTTTTTGTCTTTTCTATGTCAGCATAGGTTTCTGGAACATCGCCCGGTTGGAGAGGCAAGAATTTTTTATTTGCATTTATGCCAAGCTCCTGCTCGATTACCTTAATGAGTTGCATGAGTTCTACCGGTTCTGAATTACCAAGGTTAAATATCTCGTATTTAAAGGGATTATTTAACGCGGATATTGTGCCGTTGACAATATCGTCTATGTACGTAAAATCCCTTTTCATTTTTCCGAAGTTAAAAATATGTATAGCCTCCCCATTCAGTATGGCCCTGGTAAAGAGAAAAAGGGCCATATCCGGTCTGCCCCACGGTCCATATACGGTAAAAAACCTCAGGCCGGTTAGTGGTATATTAAATAAATGGCTGTATGTATATGCCATTAATTCGTTAGATTTTTTGGTTGCAGCATAGAGTGAAATTGGCGTATCAACATTATCTTCAACGCTAAAGGGGAGCTTTTTGTTATTACCATAAACAGAGGATGATGACGCGTAGACAAAGTTGCCCACAGGATATTGTCGTGCCATCTCCAATACGTTGAGAAATCCCCTTATATTGCTTTCCTGATAAACAAAGGGGTCTTCCATAGAATATCTGACGCCTGCCTGGGCAGCTAAATGGCATATCCTCTCTATCTTATGGGTAGAGAAGATAGTTTTAACAACATCAAGGTTTTTTATGTCTTCGTGGTAAAAGGTAAAATTTTGCTTGGGGGTTAGATGGGCAAGCCTGGCCTTTTTCAAGGATACATCGTAATATGGGTTAAGGTTGTCGATCCCAATTACTTCAAAATCATTTTCCAACAAATATCTTGATACATGGAAGCCTATAAATCCTGCTGCACCTGTAACAAGTGTTGCAGGTTTTTTCTCGGTCATGCAATCCTTCATTTATTGAACATAAAGTGTATTAAATTATTGTTTTATGCCTATGAAATTAAAAAAACCCAGAAAGCCCATCTATATTATATTTTATGACCTGTAACCTGCATTTATCTTGATATAGTCATATGTAAGGTCACAGGTAGTAATTCTTTCTTTACAGGAACCCTGATTTAGATTGATAGTAATGGTAATATCTTTGCTTTTCATTTTTTTTGCGGCTTTAATCTCTTCGTCCTTTCCTACCATTAAGCCACCTTCGACTATTTTTACCCCTTCAATCCATATTTGAACCATGTCTTCCTTCATTGTGATTCCAGATCTGCCAAGGGCTGCCATAATTCTTCCCCAGTTGGGATCTTCGCCAAATACCGCTGTTTTTACTAGCGGAGAATTGGCAACCGTCCTTGCTGCTATATTGGCCTCATTTTGGCTCGCTGCACCATTCAGTTCAATTATGATTGCCTTTGTTGCACCCTCGCCGTCCTTTGCAATCATATAGGCAAGATTCCCCATTGTTTCTCTCAGATTTGACTCAAACTCCTTTAATTCTTTTCCTTCAGGTATTTTATTTCCTGCAAATCCATTTGCCATAATTAAAACCATATCATTTGTGCTTGTATCCCCATCGACGGTAATGCGGTTGAATGTATTCTCTGCCGCGGATCTGAATATTGGTAATAATGACTCAATCTCGATACTTATGTCTGTAAGTATGAAGGAGAGCATGGTGGCCATATTAGGCATAATCATGCCGGCTCCTTTGGTAAGCCCTAAAATACTATATTTTTTTCCGTTGGTATGACCTTGTGAATAGCTTATCTTTGGGAATGAATCTGTAGTCCTCATAGCGTCTGCAACGGAATAAAAACCATTCGGAGAGAGGTTTTTTATGAGGTTGGGTAGGGCATTTTTTATTAGATCTACAGGAAGGTAGGAACCAATAACGCCTGTTGAGGCAACAGCCATTTCCTCTGCTTTTATTTCTAATTGTGTAGCAGTCAGATTTGCCGTTAGCAATGCATCTTTTAATCCCTGTTCGCCTGTGCAGGCATTGGCATATCCAGTGTTGATAATAATGCCCCTTAAAAATCCCCTTTTGATATTCTTTTGAGTAATGATTACAGGCGCAGCCTTAACAGTGTTCGTTGTAAATACACCGGTTGCTACTGCAGATCTTTGAGAAAATATAAGCGCGAGGTCTTTTTCCCCATTTTTTTTTAGGCCTGCACTGACTGCAGAGCCTAAAAATCCTGGTACAAAATAGTTCGTATTTTTATTCATCTTCCACAACAGTGTTTATATTTTTTCCCGCTACCACATGGGCAGGGATCATTTCTTCCAACCTTGGGCACCTTTCTCCTAACAGTTTGAATTCCTCCATCTCCACCATGGCTAAGTACAATATTCTTTTTAGGCAAACGAACAGGGGGTGGTTTTTCCTCTATGGTGAGCCTAATCCTGAAAAGGGTTTTAAGGGTATTTTCCTTTATGTTGTCTACCATAGATATAAACATACTGTAACCTTCCTTTTGGTACTCCTTCAGGGGGTCCATCTGTCCATATCCCCTTAAACCTATTCCCTCTTTTAGTCTGTCCATGGAAAGAAGGTGGTCCATCCATAACTCATCAACTGCTTGTAGCATGGCAATCTTTTGCAAGAAGAGAAATGCCTCTGGATCGGTGTCCTTCTCTTTTTGTTTATAGATACTTAAAATTTCAGTTTTTAGCCTTTCGATCAACTTATCCTGGGTAAAGTTATTTATTTCCTCCTTTGTGAAACGAGGAAATAGACCAAATATGCTTTGTATTCTATCCGTGAGGGCGGATATGTTCCATTCCTCTTGAGATACCTTGGGGTCGGTGTTATTTAACACTGCATCCTCTACTACCTCTTCAATCATACCCTCAATGGCCTCAATCAGTCCCTCACCTTTGAGTATATCTCTCCTCTGACTATAGATTACCTTTCTTTGCTGATTCATTACATCGTCATATTCGATGAGGTTTTTTCTAATATTGAAGTTAATTCCCTCGACTTTTTTCTGGGCCCCTTCGATTGCCCTTGATATTATACTATGTTCTATTGGCTGGCCCTCTTCCATGCCAAACCTGTCCATTACAGAGGCAATTCTCTCAGAGCCAAATATCCTCATAAGATCATCTTCTAAGGATAGATAAAATCGTGAGGAGCCAGGATCACCCTGACGTCCTGAGCGGCCTCGTAACTGGTTATCAATTCGCCTGCTTTCATGTCGTTCCGTCCCAAGAATATGCAGGCCGCCTAGTTCTGGCACGCCGTCGCCCAATACTATATCAGTTCCTCTACCTGCCATATTTGTAGATATTGTAACTGTCCCACTTTGTCCCGCGTTGGCGATAATTTCCGCCTCTCTTTCATGATTTTTTGCATTTAAAACCTGGTGCTTAATCCCCTCCTTCTTTAGCATCTTACTAAGCATTTCTGATTTTTCTATTGATATTGTGCCAACCAGGATTGGCTGCCCCTTATCATGCAGTTGTTTGATTTCTTTCACAACAGCATTGAATTTTTCCCGCTCTGTTTTATAAATAACATCGGAATAATCATGCCTGATCATTTTTTTGTGGGTTGGAATTACTGAGACATCAAGGTCATATATTTTTTTAAATTCTGGAGCCTCCGTGTCTGCTGTTCCTGTCATGCCGGCGAGTTTTTTGTACATCCTGAAGTAATTTTGGAATGTTATAGTTGCAAGTGTTTGATTTTCCTCTGCAACCTTGACCCCTTCCTTTGCCTCAACAGCCTGATGCAGACCATCGCTCCATCTTCTACCTGGCATTAGTCTACCAGTGAATTCATCGACAATGATAACCTGGCCATCCCTAACAACGTAATCAACATCCTTATTAAAAAGCCAGTATGCCTTTATAAGCTGCTGTGCGGAATGCATTCTTTCCGATGCCTGCGAGTATTGTTCCTCTAACTCACGCTTTTTCTTTTTCTTCTCCCTGAAGTTTAAATCAGGGTCCGTTTCTATCTGCTCTATGCCCTCCTCAAGGTCAGGTATAATAAAGGCGTCATTTCGTGCTCCTGATAACAATTTTAGACCCTTATCCGTCCAATGCACACTGTGATCCTGTTCCTCTATTATACAGTATAGCTCTTCGTCCAGGGATGGTAGGCTTTTCTGGGACGAAAGCATAGACTCTAGTCTATCGACCCTTTTCTTTAGTATTGGCTCTCTGGCTATAACATCGAGAAAACGAGGATTTTTTGGGCTGCCCCTTTTTACCTGAAGAAGGAGCTCAATTAAGGTATCGTCGTCTGGGCCTTTTTCCATCCTTGTTTCTGCCTCATTAAGGATGTCTCTAATAAGTTTGTCCTGGTGTTTTTTGAGGTTTAAGATTAATGGTTTTATATCTTCATAAATTTCATCTTCGCTATGTTCAACGGGCCCAGATATTATAAGCGGAGTTCTTGCCTCATCAATAAGAATGCTGTCCACCTCATCAACTATTGAAAAATTTAGATCTCTCTGGACGCATTCTTCGAGAGAATACTTCATGTTATCTCTCAAATAGTCAAATCCAAACTCGTTGTTAGTACCGTATGTTATATCTGCATTGTAGGCATCCTTCCTGTTTCTATCATCCATGTCATGCAAGATGGTTCCTACAGATAGTCCTAAGAAAGTATATATACCACCCATCCATTCCGCATCTCTCCGGGCTAAATAATCATTAACAGTGACCAGGTGGCAGCCTTCTCCTGAAAGGGCGTTTAAATATAAGGGGAGGGTTGCAGCCAGGGTTTTACCTTCCCCTGTCTTCATCTCTGCAATATTTCCCTGATGAAGAACAATGCCTCCTATAAGCTGAACGTCAAAGTGTCGCATACCTAATGTTCTAACAGAGGACTCTCTGACCGCCGCAAAGGCCTCGGGAAGTATGTTATCTAAAGACTCCCCATTTGCTACTCTCTGTTTAAATTCAGCGGTTTTGCCTCTAAGCTGAGAATCACTGAGCCCTCTGAAAGATGGCTCCAATTCATTAATTTTCGTTACTATTGGAGCAAGTTTTTTTAGCTCTCGCTCGTTCTTGCTTCCAATAAAATTTTTAAAAAATTTACCTATCATGCAAAAACTTCCTTTTCTTAGTCCCTGTATTTTGATTAAACCTTTATAGAGGAAAATTCAAGTAGCAAATACAAAACTATTTTTTGTATGGGTAGAATTGGCAGGGGATATGAAAATGGGTTAGTATGATTATACGAATATCAGTTGAGGATGTAACGGAAAGGATTAACAGGTACACTGCTTAAAAGTACCTCGTAGTGAAGGTGAGGGCCTGTGCAGCGGCCACTGGTGCCTACTTCACCAATTATATCGCCTCTTTTAACTATGTCTCCCTTTTTAGCTCTGAATTTATGCAGATGCGCATATCTTGTCTTCATGTTATATCCGTGATTTATGACAATCACTTTTCCATAATTTCCTTCTTTGCCAACGGACACCACTATACCGTCAGCAGGGGCAATGACTGGTGTGCCGACTTTAGTTGCTATATCTATGCCTTTATGAAATTCCCTTTGTTTCGTAAATGGTGATATTCTATACCCAAATCCTGATGTCAGCCATCCATCTACTGGCTTTATGGAGGGCGTGCAGGACAAAATCGATTTTTGTCCTTCAAAAAAATTGTTTAGTTCTTTTTGGGATATTGAAGTAACAATGATTTCGTTTTCAACATTTTCCAAGGCTGCATGCATTTCCCGAACTAACCCCTCATGAACTTCATCTATTTTATAATTCGTTTTAAGTGTGTTATCGATCGAGCCCCCAACGGATAAAAATTGATCTTCTTCTTTAGACGGATTTATGTTTGTGAGGGTCTTTAACTTGCGATCAAATTCCTGTATCCCGGCTATTTTTTGATTGACGGCGTTTATTTTCTCTGTAAGTGCGACGAGCTGGGTTTTTTGAAACTTATTCTCTTCTTTTAAACTCGACAATTCAGAAGCCTGACCTTTAATTTTAGTGTAATCCCTTATGATATATCCGATCCCAATTGCCATGCAGAGAAAAAAAAGGATAGAGAACGATAGTAATCTGTTAGAGACACTTATTTTTCGTACCTTATTTGTTGGCCCTGGCAGAAATATTATGGTCAGTTTTTTTGACGCCATAAAATAGATTTGTTAATTAATTTATGTAAATTATTTGGAGGCGGCAATCGGATTCGAACCGATGTAAAACGGTTTTGCAGACCGCTGCCTTAGCCACTTGGCTATGCCGCCTTTTTGGAGCGGGAAACCGGGCTTGAACCGGCGACCGTCACGTTGGCAACGTGATGCTCTACCAACTGAGCTATTCCCGCCTTGCTGTGAATTGTATTGTAGTAATTTCTTTCACTTTGTCAACAAAAAAACTTTAATTTCATAAAAGCATGTTTTTGGCTCTTTTAAAGTATAAGAACCCAGACCAAATTGTTAAGAGTAACGCAGCCCATATAAATGCTACCCCAACGACGTGAAAGTCAATATTTAAATACTGGTAATGAAGGCAGAGGCATGTAATGGCCACAATTTGAAATATTGTTTTGTATTTTCCGGAGCGACTTGCTGCTATAACCTTACCGCGTGATACTGCCAAACCCCTTAAACCTGTTATTGCAATTTCTCTCGCTATTATCAAGGCAACAATAAGTGCAGATATCCTATTTAATTCAATGAGAATTATCAAGGTTACAGAAATTAGTAGTTTATCGGCTAATGGGTCCAATAATTTTCCAATAGAGGTTACAGTATTATATCTTCGTGCATAAAATCCATCTAAAAGATCTGTGATAGATGCCAAGACAAAAAAGAGTGCGGCCAACAAACCTCCTGTTTTTCCTGGAATATACAGAAATATAACAACGACCGGTATAAATATGAGCCTTATAATACTTAGGGTATTTGGTAGATTTACAGGAGTGTTTTTATTGTCAAAAGAAGAATCCATTATTATTTAGCCATGCTGGAAAAAAATTTATTGAAATGTGCCCTTTAATTCTCTTTGCCTTCAAACTCGTTATAGTATCTCATTACCCTACTCACGAATTTCTCTGTTTGAGGTATTGGAGGAATAGAATTATGTTTGCTTACTGTTTTAGGTCCGGCATTGTATGCAGCCAAGGCCAGCCCTTTATCATGATTAAATTTTTTTAGGAGCAAACCAAGGTATTGAGTTCCACCGTATATATTTTCTTCTGGATCAAAGGGATTACCTACATTCATATCGTCTGCGGTAATTGGCATTAGCTGCATTAGTCCCTGCGCCCCACTTTTAGATACTGCATTGGGATTGAAGGACGATTCTGCCATGATTACGGCCTTTATCAGGCGAGATTCTACCCCAAATTTTTTAGATGCGTTATCAATTATAGTGTCATACTTAAGTATATATTGTTTTCCCTCTATTTTGCCTGTCCTTAAGAAAAGACGATATCTCGTATTTGATTTTACATTAGTAAAATGCCAGGTGCCATTTTTATCCTTAAATCCATATATATCCGCGCTGGCGGTTTCCAGAGAGAACGAAAAAAAGAATGCGGCAAAGATTCCGATATGAATGGCTATTCTATTACGTGACATGTATTATCCTAATTTTTTCCAGTCTCCCATAAATTTATCTAAGCCGATCTTTGTAAGCGGATGCTCGGTGAGCCTTATAAGGACGTTAAACGGTATTGTTGCAATGTGGGCACCTATTAGCGAGGCATCTAAAACATGAATTGGGTTACGGATGCTTGCTACAATGATTTCTGTTTGAAATCCATAATTTTCATATATGGTAACAATATCTTCCACGATTTGCATTCCGATGCTGCTTATATCGTCAAGCCTCCCGATAAAAGGGCTCACAAATGCGGCACCGGCCTTAGCTGCTATTAATGCTTGCAAAGGTGAAAATACTAACGTAACATTCGTTTTAATGTTTTCCCCTGAAAGTATCTTTGTGGCCTTGATACCTTCGGTAATCATAGGGATTTTTATAATCACATTAGGGGCAATCTTTGACAGATGCCGAGCCTCTTTTACCATTTCTTCCGCTTCAAGGCTTGTAACCTCAGCGCTTACCGGTCCATCCACTATTTTGCATATCTCCTCAATTAATTGCTCGAAATTTTTTTTCTCTTTCGAAACAAGCGTTGGGTTGGTTGTAACACCATCTAATAGACCTAATTCATTGGCTTGTTTAATTTCATCTATGTTTGCAGTGTCTATAAAGAATTTCATGTTTCTCCTTTAATGTATAAAGTAATAGCTGGTTATATTTTTTCAACATAGGGCCGTTGTGGAAGCGCATTCTTTAATGTAATAATAGTCAATTTCAGTATCGGGTGTATAAGATCAGGCGCTAATTCTGTCAGTGGCTCCAGCACAAACCGTCTTTTATGTAAACGTGGATGGGGAATTGACAGGCTCTCTGAGCTTATGATTTCTTGATTAAATAATAATATGTCAAGGTCGATTATCCGTGCCTCCCATTTTTTCTTCCTTATTCTGCCCATATCTAATTCTATATTCATAAGGGACGTTAATAATTCGGAGGGGGTTAGTGTGGTTTTTATTTTTACAACACAGTTAGCATACCAGTCTTGCCCTGTAACTCCCTGTGGCTCAGTTTTGAATAGTGATGAACGGGCAATCACATTGCAGTTAGGTAATTGGCCAATTTTTTTTATGGATTGGAGGCAGTTATTAACCTTATGCCCTAAATTTGATCCTATTCCTATATATGCCACTTTTTCTTCAATGCTAAAGTTCAATATTCTTTATCCGGTCAGCGGCCTCGATTAATCTTTCTTCGTTTTGTGTCAACGCGAGCCTTATGTAGCCTTCACCAGGCCGGCCAAATCCATTACCAGGAGTTACTACTACACCCGCTTCTGTTAAAAGCCTTTCCGCAAAGCTCACCGATGTATATGAATGAGGTATTGGAATCCACAGATAAAATGTAGCCTTTGGTTTGTTTAGCGTAAAGCCGGATTCTTGTAGTTTTTGAACCATAACGTCTCTTCTTCTTTTGTAGACCTCTTTTATCTGTTCATTGCTTTCCTCATATAGCCTAAGGGCCTCAATACCTGCTATTTGAATAGCCTGGAAGATTCCGGAGTCAATGTTGCTTTTTATAAGACCTAAACCTTTAATTGCTTCCTTATTGCCTGCAGCAAAACCTATTCTCCATCCGGTCATGCTATATGTCTTTGACAGCGAGTGAAACTCGATACAGACATCCTTTGCTCCTTCAATTTCAAGAATACTGATGGGTCTGTAATTATCAAATGCTATTTCACTGTATGTAAGATCATGACATAGTAATATGTTATTTTCTCGCGCGAAATCAACTGTATCTTCGAAGAATTCTTTAGTAGCTACAGCGGAGGTTGGGTTGTTTGGGTAGTTTAACCATAGCATCTTGGCCTTTTCTTTAATATTTTTTGGTATGGATGAAAGGTCAGGCATAAAGTCGTTTTCCTTTATAAGGGGAAGGAAGTAAGGTTCTCCACCGGCAAAAAGGGTTCCGCTGTTATATACTGGGTAAGACGGTGAGGTTATAAGCACAATATCACCAGGGTTTATGAATGCCAATGGTAGGTGGGCTACACCCTCTTTTGCGCCTATGAGGGCCAGTATCTCATTTTTTGGATCCAGGCTAACTGAAAATCTTTGATCATACCATTTTCCTATAGAGGCAATAAATTCTTCCATGCCAGTGTAGGATGGATAGTGATGATTTTTGGGATCTCGAATCGCCTCCATCATTGAATCAACAATTTTCACAGGCGTTGGGAGATCAGGGTCTCCAATTCCGAGATTGATTACATCCACGCCCTTTTTAACCATCTCGTTTATTTTTTGGTCCATATCCTTGAACAAGTAAGGGGGAAGTTTTGTAATCCTCTCAGCCAATTCAAACATTATTATTCTCCTTTAGTCCCAGCACATCTTGCATATCATAAATACCGTTCGGTTGTTCCATTATCCATGTAGCCGCTAATAGGGCACCTCTTGCAAAATTATCCCTGCTATGTGCCCTATGTGTAATTTCAATTCTTTCCCCTACGCCTGCGAATATGGTGGTATGTTCGCCAACAATATCTCCGGCCCTTATTGACTGGATGCCTATT
>Ga0180433_10003865_pt1 | contig 21591 bp, 17 predicted proteins | sample SS_ome_8_FD_132980 | JGI IMG/M metagenome (GOLD analysis project Ga0180433, IMG submission 132980) | Hypersaline lake sediment archaeal communities from the Salton Sea, California, USA - SS_1_D_1 metaG | ecosystem: Environmental > Aquatic > Non-marine Saline and Alkaline > Hypersaline >... | reverse complement strand
TCCCTGTACCCCTTCCACTGCGCTCCCAGGCTGTCGCCGCTTGCCGTCGGGGTGATAAGCCAGTCGGGCGCTCTCCAGCCCAGCTCTTCGCAGATCTCGTACGAAACCGACTTGTGCGCTTCGGACGCATAGGGGTTGAGCACCTTTATCTGCGTTATGTTGGCCCAGCCGTATTTCATTGAGGCATCGAGGGAAAGAAATCCCGCATCGGTGGTCGTTCCCTTGACCATTATCACCCTGCCGCCGTACATCTGAATCTGGGCCACCTTGTCCGGAACCGCATCGTGGGGGATAAAGGTGTAGTTCTCGATACCGGCCTTTGCGCAGTAGGCGGCCGCCGCGGCGCCGTTGTTTCCGTCGGACATCAGGTTCACGATCTTTGTTCCCTCGGAATGAACCTTCGAAACGATGAGGGAGTTGGGAAGATCCTTAAAGCTGAAAGTTGGATTTACCCCCTCGTTCTTCACATAGAGATTATCCATGCCGAGATCCGCCCCGAGGTTCTTTGCCTGCACAAGCGGTGCTCCCCCCTCTCCCATGGTAATTATGCTGGACTCATCGGATATCGGCATGAACTCAACGTATTTCCATAAGCCGGGCTTTCGCCCCTCCAGAACCTTCTTCGTTATTCTCTCCGCAATGGCATCATAGTCGTACACCTGATCGAGGAGACCGTAAAAGAGGCCTTTCTGACTGCACGCCGGGCAGGTTGATTGTATAATATCCGTCGGATATTCCTTGCTGCAGTCGATGCATCGCAGCGATTTCAGAAATCCCATTTTCTCACACCTCCTTATTACATGATTTTAAAAAACAATACCAAAACCGTCACATAAAAATATCATATTACCTCTCCATCGTATCATAGATAAGCCTGCAGTGATCATCACCTTTCGTGAGATTGTGGCTCACCTCGAGCCTGATATCCGGATTATATCCCCTGATAATTGCCCTGTCAATGTACTTGCAGTAGTAATAGGCGTATTCGCTAAGACCGGCATCCTGCGCGCCCTGGTTGAAAGCGCAACAGGGGATGTCAAGCACAAGCTTCCCATCGACAATGCTCGGTTGAATCTCGGGCGTTACATTCGATGAATCCATGTCGGTATGGATGAGAAAATTCTTGAAAGTGAGGGGTTTGCCCTGTGCCTTCACCCGCTCGGCAATGCGTTTTCCCCGCTCCTCTCCGAAGGTCTCCACGATCTCCTTCAGCAGCGCCTCGGCCTTCTCTTTACCGAGCTTTTCTATCAGCGCTTTTGCCGTAATGCCAAAGATATGACCGGTGAGCTTGAATACAAACGCGGAGCCTTCTTTCCCTCCCATCTGCTCAATAACGACGCGCGACAGGAACGCGAGCGTGTTCCCCAGGTGCTCACCGACGGGGACGAGGAATCTATCCCCGAGCTCCTTCCGCTCATTGACGGCAGCGGCGAGATATTCAAAATCAAGACCCTCTGTACGCTCTTTCGTCATATCATCCATAGAATACTCCTTTTGATGCCGGAGATCCCACGGGAACGCCGGCATGCGGTTTATTTACTGAAAAAATTCCGACCGAAATAGCAGAGAAAGAACATACACGCTGAGTGATTTGCACCTTGACGCATATCGGCTCATCTCGATACCAGATCCTTCACCACATTCTCCTTCACCGGCTCGAGAATCAGCTCCCCCTCCGTCGGCGAGATATACTGACAGATGAGCCGGGGCTTGCCGTTGACCCTCGTCGCACAGCGCGCACAGATTCCCCGGTCGCAGATGCTGTGCCGGTAATAGCTCAGGGAGCTGTCGATATTTTCGTGTACATAATCGAGCACATCCATCACCGTCCACTTCTCTCCTTCGGGAACGGGAACCTCGAACTCATCAAAGTGCGCACTGCTTTCAACAGATGGATCATATCTCTTTACCTTAACCTTCAATGCCATGATTTTCCTCCTGATAGCTCTTTAGTCCTCAGTATCCATTATGTACTGCATGATGTTTTCCACCGTGCCGGCGGGAAGCGCCATGCGGGTTACCCGTGGCTTCCGGGTCGAAAGCTGCATGCTCCCGTTTTTTCTGGAAGCGACAATCTTTACCAGCCAGTTGTCGTGATCGACTTTTGGATAATCGCTCCGTATATGAAAGCCCCGGCTCTCCTTTCGCATGAGCGCCGCACGGACACCCGCCTCGACGCAGGTAATGAGATTTTCAACCTGCAAGGCCTCAATCCACTCATAGTTATAGGCACGGGATCTGCTCGATACTTTCATTCGCGGCACATCTTCATCCCGAATCCGTTCAATCTCCCTCAGTGTTGCTGCGAGTCCCCTCTCGTTGCGAACGAATCCGAATCCCTTGTCGGCTGCCTTCTCGATGGCGCGAAAAACCTTAATCGGCGCAATACCTTTATTTCGATTAAAGGACTCAAGAATTCTTTCCCCTATCGCTGCAACGCCATCATCCCATTTCTGTTCACCTGCACCTTTTACGTAATCCGCCGCGGACTCGCCCGCTTTGAATCCCTGCACCACCATCTCGGTTGTCGCATCGGCAACCCTGTTGGCGCCGAAAACGCCGCTGGTCACCTCGCCGGCGGCGAAGAGGCCCGGCACCTTTGTTCTCATCTCCGCATCGACAACAACACCGCCCATGGCATACTCGTTCGAAATTCCCAGCTCCCACGACCTCCCCTGCTCCATCATCGCCTTCAGATCGGTGAAGTCGCCTCCCTGATAATGCCACTCTTTCCCGTACCAGGTCTTCATGAGGAGATGAAAGTTCGCCGCACCTTTGTCGAAATCCTCCCTTGCCATCTTCGATATATTGATGAACAAACCATTATCGGGCGAACCCTTTCCGCCGGCTATCTCCCTTCCCCAGTAATAGGTATAGATAAGCTTCACCGCTTCCCCGGCACGAGCAATCTTCAGAAGCTTGTCGGGTATCTTCGCCTCAACCTTCTCGCCTTTGCTGTTATGCACCTCCGGCCAGACTTCATCGCCGCTCCAGACCAGAAAGAGAAATCCCGCAAAGATAGAACCACGATGAACTCTCGGTGAAATCAGGATACCCGGTGCGAGGAGGAGGAACTCCATGTCGGCCAGCTCGGCGCCAGCCCGATACGCCATGGCCATGCCGTCTCCGGTCATATCACTCACCGTGCATTTAAACGAAAAGGGCTGATACCCGCCGGTGCTAAGGATAACGGCTTTGCACCTGATGGCAATGATCTCGCCGGTATATACATCAATGCCCATTGCACCGGCAACTTTCCCATCCACGGTGAGCACGTCCTGAATCATCACATCATTCAGGACGTCGATGCCCGGTGTCTCCTTCACCCCCTGCTTGCACGCCATGCCCAGGGCTTTTCCCGAAGTGACATACTCCTCGCCGGTGTAATAGAAGATCTGGTTTGCCTTCCTTCCCCACTCCACGATCTCGTGAACCGCTCTGCCGCAATGATCCACGTACTGCTGAACCATATCCTGCTCGCTCAGATAATAGCTCTCCTTGACTATCTCCTCGAACATGGAATCCTTCGTTTTACTCGTATCAGCGTTCTCCTCGCCGTACTGCTTTGCGCTCACCCCGTCCATGGAGATGCCTGCTCCTGCCATGATGGTGTTACCGCTCCTGCCCAGCTCACCCTTGCAGGCCATGGTCACCTTCGCCCCGCCGCGGGCGGCTGCAACAGCGGCCGTCGCTGCAGCTCCAGCACCGCCGACAACCAGAACATCCGTTTCAATCAAACGATCGTACAGCTCGTTTCCCATATTTTGTCCTCCCTTCTTGCAATTTAATGTGTGAAACATCCTCCCATGAGTGCATCGACGGTTTTGTATAACACAAGCCGATGAGGGAGTTTCTCTCTTCAAGTGAAACTCGGCATGTATCGGATGATGTTCCAAAACAAGCAAAGCGAAATCATTAATATGAACTAAAGTTCAATATGTCAATAAAAAAATGAACTAAAGTTCAAATATATTGAAAAAGTACAGGCGCATCAAATGATCGGTACAATGACAACGGCATGCTGGATTAATTACCGTGTGTATTATAAAGTTTGGAGCAAACGCTTATCGGGTGACCGCTACGATGGCAAGAGCAGGCTGGAGCCATTTCCGTGGAGCAAAAAGATAAGTAGACCCCTATGGGGTAAAAAATTAAAAATACTATTTCAGCCGGTACCCGCTTCGCTCCCACGCTTCCCGCATGACCCGATTGCGACTGAGGTACTCATTCACAACATTTTCAGGGACCGTATTAAGCGTACAGGAGAAGTTCGCGCAACGGGAGCACAAGGAAACACTGAGCACAGTAAGTAGTGCCAAGCCTGAAAGGAATGTTGCCGCGAGTATTCCAATCATGACCATATGGGCAATACCGACATGCTTGAAATACTATAACGTCGTAAAGCATTTCCCGTAGCCCTGCACCACAAGGGGAAACAGGAGAAAAATGAATCCGAAGGAGCTTTTGAGTCTTAATGAGGCGAACCGATCTATATGTTTTTCCGCTCTTCAGATCGATCCGAGCACTGTTGATTTGATATCACCTTCTCCATCTCGAAAATCACCTTCCACGATGAGATGAGACGCGAAAGGGATTCAACACTACCTTTCGATCCGGTGATTATCAGGCGGACAACATCGCCCGTGCTCCTGTTCTCTTGAAATCGATTGTCCATTCAGAGGTAGAACAAAAATCATACAAACAGAATTCACTCCGCTATGAGCATCTTGACCGAATCAACGACGTCTCTGGCCTCGGCGATTATATCATCTATCACGTCCTGAACACTCTTTATCTCTTTAATCATTCCCCCTATCTGCCCGCAGTAGACCGAGCCCTCTTCAACGTCTCCGTTGACGCTCGCCATGGCCGACCGCCCCTCCCCGATGAGATCCAGGAGCTCCTCCCGCGAGACGTTTCTCCGCTCGGCATCATGTATCTTCTCGGTCAGCCTATTTTTGATGCCCCTGGTCGGGCCGATTGCCCTCCCCGTGATGGTCGTTCCGGAATCGGTTACGTTGAGTACCGCGTCCTTGAAATTCTGATGCGCGGCCGATTCATGCGTTGCAACAAATCGCGTTCCCATCTGAACGCCCCTCGCGCCCAGTGACAGGGCGGCAACGAAACCCCTGCCATCCGCAATGCCGCCTGCCGCTATGACGGGAACATCCACCGCATCGACAACCTGCGGCAACAGCGCCATGGTCGCTATTTCGTCAAAGCCGTTGTGACCCCCCGCTTCGAACCCCTCTGCGACAATGGCATCGACGCCGGCCTCGGCACTCTTCTCGGCAAAGGGGACGGAGGAGACCACATGGATTGCTCTGCACCCCCGATCCTTTATCATCCCGGTAAAGCGCTTCGGGCTCCCGGCAGAGGTGGATATGACCGACGCGCCTCCACTGATAGATACATCAATCATCTCCGCCGCATCGGGCCGCATCAGGGGAATATTCACGCCGAAAGGCTTTTTCGTGTGCTTCTTAATCTCCCTGATATCACCCTCGATCTCCTCAAGGGTCATCCCTCCGGCAGCGAGAAGCCCGAGCCCGCCCGCTTCGGAGACAGCGGCAGCAAGAGCAGCCCTGCCTATCCAGACCATCCCGCCGAGGAGGATGGGATATTCTATACCAAAGAGTTCGCAGATTTCTGTTTTAAACATAATCCTCTCCCCATTGCAATGTAATCCTATACGTTCAGTCCTAAGAGATCCCGTGCGCGCTTCTTATACTGCTCAGCCGGTGCCTCCATGAGGAGCATCATCTTCTGCGCCGCAAAGGAGCCCTCCGCGTGAATGGTGCATATCTCATGCCAACCGGCAAAATCGCTCGCCAGAAGGTGATGCATCATGCTCATGAGCGTTAACCGCTTCTCTGCATCGTAATTGCCCGCGCCGCCCATATACTGCTCGAGATAGGGACGCAGTTCATCGTTTTCCCAATCCTTATAGGTCGGCTGTGTCACCAGGAGACCGCCAGCGATGTCCTGAATGGTCCGGACAAATTCATGGAAATTTGATGCGAAATAGAGCTTCGCCATGTTCGCGATAAGACGATTTGCAACGTAGAGACCTGTTCCACCGAAGTTTTCCGGTTCACTTCGAGCGGCAAGAGCCAGTGCTTTTATCGTCTCGGTATACTTAATCATATCGATAAAATGCTCACGCACATGCGATGCGCGCTGAATGCCATTCGCCTCTGCAGCGAGCATCCCGATGCCGGTGAAGTATTCAACGATGGGTATCTTATAGGTCACCGCCGTATACCGGTGAAAAGCAGCAAAGGCATAGGCCAGATTTTGAGCGAACTGCCACTCTCTGAGCATGAAGACCCGCTCTTTCGGCACCCGCACGTTATCGAAAATAACCAGCGCTTCAACATGCCCGCGCTTGTGGCGCGGTAACGGAAAATGATACTTATCTTCATAGCGAAAGCTGGGGCGACAGATCTGCGTAATTCCGGGTGTATTTACCGGTATCGCAAAAGCGACCGCATAATCGCGCTCAGCCTCGGAGAGATTTCTCGTTGGCAGAACCAGCAGCTCATCAACGTATGCCGATGCGGTGATATGTGCTTTCGCCCCCGAAACGACAATCTCATCGCTGGTTTCATCAACGACCCGCAGATAGTAATCGGGGCTCTTCTGCTGTGAAGGCCCCTTGCTCCGGTCTCCTTTCACATCGGTAACCAGACCGGCCATGGAAAGATCATTCCGTGCACAGTACCATCGATACGCTTCAATCCGCTGCCCATATTCCCTGTTTCCCATCATTCGTGCCGTCACCGTGAGGCCGTTGAGGATGTCGGTACCCACATCCTTGACAAAGGGGATTGCGGCATCTGCATACTCGCATATGGACCGTATGAGCGCAAAACGCTTGCCAACCGCTTCGGGATAGTCGGGAACTTCAAAATAACTGCTCACCTCCTCCCCCGTATGCGGATCCTTCATCACCGCCATTTCCCGAAAGTCGGGTTCATGCCCGAACAGAAAGTCAAAAGCTGCCGTCTCCACGCCAACCTTAATATAGGGATCTTCGGTGACATCGGGCACCCGCTCCCCCAGCATGAAAACCCGTCGATCATCACGCAATCCCTCTCGGTATTCTTCAGCCGTTCTCAGTGCCATTTCTCTTCCTCCTCACTGCTGTTACAGCGGTTTCATCATCTCCCTGAGCTGTGCCATGAAACCAACATCACCCTCAATTTGCATCTTTCCCGTGACCACTGCGGTCACGCCATCGAGCTTTCCGGTCACAATATCGTGATAATCCCGGTCCCGCGCGACGAGATACACTCGCGGTTCCTTGAGAATGCCCTCGCTCAGGGTCATCTTCCCATCCCTGATGGTAACGGTCCACTTCCCGCCGCCCTTACCGGTAATATTATAGCTGACGGATGCATCCACTCCCTCGGCCTTCTCGGGGATAAATCTCGCCGGCATCCCCTCGAAGAAATGTGCAACCGGCACCGGCTCGGCAGTCTCCTCCTCTTCCAGCTCACGGACAAGCTCCTTCTTGATAACTTTCCCGACGGCGTTGCTTGGGAGGCTTTCGCGAAAAACAATGTATGCGGGAACCTTGTAACTCGCCATATTCTTTTCACAGTATTCCCGAATTTCATCCTCCGTGGCCGCCTCGCCCCGCTTGAGCACAATGCAGGCCTTTGCCACCTGCCCGTATTTCTCATCCGATTCGGGTATTATCGCAACCGAATCCACCTTGGGATGAACGGCAATAACGTTCTCAAGCTCCTTGGGATAGATGTTAACCCCTCCGCGAATAATCATCTCCTTTTTCCGATCAACGATGAAGAAGAAACCATCGTCATCCCTGTATCCGACATCCCCGGTGTGCAGCCATCCGTTTTTGATGGTCTCGGCAGTGGCATCGGGATTGTTGAAGTATCCTTTCATCACCGCACTGCCACTGACCACAATCTCCCCGATCTCTCCCGCGGGGAGCTCACGGTCCTCATCATCACAGATGGAAACCTCCATTCCCGGAAACTCGAATCCGATAGATCCCACTTTGCGCTTGTCCAATCGATTCGCTGTTATTCCACCGGTATTCTCTGTCGAGCCGTACGCCTCGACAATGGGAATATGAAACCGCCGCTCGCACTCATCAAGCTGCTCGGGCGGGATGGGTGCAGCCCCCGAGAGGCCGAAGCGAAGCGAGCTCGTATTCACGGTTTTCGATTCCGGCGCTTTTAAGAGGATATTCCACATCGTTGGTACGATATAAAAGGCATTCACCCGATACTTCTCAACACATTCCCAGAACTCAGTGGCCGAGAAATTCCTCCTCAGAACAATGGATGCACCCCGGTACATGCATGGAAAGGCGAGATCGTTCAGACCACCGGAGTGGAAGAGCGGCAGGACACAGAGAACCGTTTCACCGGATTTTATGTCGAACGGCTCCGTCTTTACGGAGGCGCCGAATACGATTCCCCGATGTGTCAGCATCACCCCCTTCGGGGTGCCGGTCGTTCCCGAGGTGTACATGATCGAGGCGACATCGTCCAGCGATGGCGGATCATCCAGTTTCAGCTGTGTCGAAGAGCGCTGAACGATCTCGGGCAGATAATCGTGCTCATAATCCAGGTCCATCGGTGACGGCGAGTTGATGATAACTGCCGACACCGAGGGCATCTTGTCCTCTATCTCCGATATGATATGAGCATACTCCGGATCCATGACGAGAATTTTTGGCCTTGAATCGTTTACAAGAAAGGAGACCTCATCAGCCTGCCACCAGCAGCTGATCGGCCCGCCGATGGCACCGATCTTCTGTGCTCCCAGAAGCGTGTAAAAATAGAAGGGGGTATTCCCCATCATGTACGAGACAATATCACCCTTCTTCACCCCTTTCTCGAGCAGGTACCGTGCAAAAGCGTTGCTTCTCTCATCCAGATCTCGATAGGTTACTATCTCATCGTAAAAGTTCAAAAAGGGTGTATCAGTATACCGTTGCGCATTGAGGCTGACCAGTTCCCCTGTGGTAATAATTTCATCTTTCATTGTTGATACCTCCTACATTCTGAACCATCCGTTATCAAGATACCAGGCGAGGGTCTCCTTCATCCCCCGCTCCATGGTCGGATACTCGAAGGTGAAGCCGGTTCCTTTCAGCTTGCTGTTATCCCAGACCCGGTCACAGGACATATAGTGCAGTGTAGCCTTCTCAAGTATTGACTTGGTTCCGAACACTCTCGCCAGAAACTGCGATACTACAGCAACAGGAATCAGAATCCCGGCAGGAACATGACTAAAACCCTTCTCTACCCCCAGAAGTTCCTTGCAGATAATCTTGAAAAACTCAACTGATGTTATCCGGGTATCATCGCTGACATTATACGCCTCACCCGTCATTGAGTTATTGTTATAAGCGTGAAGTGCAGCCCGGCACACATCCCTGATATGAACAAAGGCCTCAATCTTATCGCCCGAACCAACCATGAGCATCTTCTTCTTCTTGCGATCCTGATACACCTGCTTGAATGCATTGTAGAGGCCGTATTCACAGCGGGTTCCGTAAATAGCCGCAGGCCGTATGATGACAGCGGGAAGTCCCTTCTCCAGGTATTTCCACACCACCTTCTCACCCTCCCACTTGCTGACATTGTAGTTATTCAGGGGAGGCGTGATCTTGTCATCATCTTCCTTCACGGGACTTCCCCGATAGCAGCTATAGCCGTAGACCGCCACCGAAGACCAGTGCACCAGCCGCTTGGCACCGGCCGTGAGCGCTGCATCGCAGATGTTCTCAACGCCCCCGATATTGACGGCATTTATTACCTTATCGGGGGTGGAGTAGTCGTGAATACCGGCGACATGTATGATACCGTCAACTCCTTCACAGAGCCGATCGAGCCCTTCCCGCTTCGTCAGATCCGAGGCAACGAACTCCACATCGAGCGCATCGAACATCGCCCCATAGTAGCGACTCGATACATCGGTTGCCCTGACCCTGAATCCCGCCCGAACCGCCTCCATTACCATGTGATGCCCGCTAAAGCCAGCGGCACCGGTTATTAAGATGAGCTTTTTCCCGGCCATGCTATACCTCCTCGTATGAAATACCGAATTTATCCAGAACCTCCGGTTTCGGTCTCCCCGATTCATCCCAGCCACGCAGCCGATAATACTGATCGAGCATGGTATCGAGCTCAACAGACGGCCAGCCATCCTCACGAACTTCGTAGAGAATGCGTTCGGGGAGGGTATCGTCGGCCCGGCTGATACCTTCACGACAGTTCAGAAACCGTTCCAGATTGAAGATGCGCTCACCGATCTCATAGAAATCCCGCTGACTCATCCGATACCCGAGAAGTCCTGAATGGAGCGCTGCGTAATCTGAGAGATCGGTGGTACCGACAGCAATTGACGGAAGATTTCTCATGAGGAACTGCATAACCGGAAGGGGTGTGTACTTATACGCGAAGTTCTCCTCAAGGAATGGATAGGGCGTCTGAATGCAGAATATCGACGAGTTTATCGCATCAAAGAGATCCTGCAGGAACTTCACAAAATGCGCTTTCCCCTTCGTACCGTGCTGGCTCAGATAGGAGCCAACCTCAATGGCATGCGTGCTCCCGGAGAGATGACTCGCTCCGCAGTTTGCCGTTGCAAAACCCAGGCCCTGGCCGGTACATCCCCGGGGATCGTAGGCAGCCATCTCCAGGCCTTTTACGTGAATGGCGAACTCGCTCCCACCGAACTTCTCGGAGAGTCGCCGCACACCCTCAGCCAGCTCATTTCCCAGACCGCGCCGATAGGCGATATCCTGCAGTACTTCATCAATTCCGTCAGGTTTTCCAAAAGAGAGATCGCTCTTCAGCATGCCCCGTTCCGTAAGCTCAATGGCAAATCCGATGACATTACCGCAGCTAATCGAATCCATCCCCAGGCGATTGAGCTTCTCGTTCCACCGAGCAACTTGAGAGACATCTCCAATCATCAGATTCGAGCCCATGAGCGCCACAGTCTCGTATTCAGGCGATATCATCTCTTCACCATCAAACCGTCCCGTCCTGCCGCACTGAATGGGGCAGCCGACGCAACCGCCATTTCTGACAAAGTGCTCATCCCTGATCTTCTCACCACTCAGATTCCCTACCAGGTCAAAGTGGCTCCTGCTGAAATTCCGGACCGGCATAATGCCCGAGGAACCGTAGACCATGACTCCCTGCGGTGTTCCCAGCTCGGGGAGTCTCGTTGCGGTCATATCATGTGATTTGACCTTTTTCTGGGCCACTCGCACCGCCTTGCCAAATCTATCAGGTTCGGCGGGAACGACCCGTCGACTGCCCTTCGCAACGATCCCCTTGAGGTTCTTCGATCCCATAACGGCACCCATACCGCATCGCCCCGCAAAGCGCTTTCCGGCGGCGATAACCGCAAACTTCACCAGATTCTCGCCGGCCGGGCCGATAACCGCCCAGTCACCATCATCCTTTCTGTATTCCTGGAGATCATAGGTATCCATTCCCCAGAGCGATGATGCATCCTCGATGGATGCTTTTCCATCGTCGACCTTGATGAATACCGGCGCATTTGCCTTTCCCCTGACGATGATACCGTCATAGCCTGCTCGCTTCAGACTGAGACCGAAACGCCCGCCGGCATAGGAGGACGCCAGGATGCCGGTTAACGGCGATTTGCCTATCACCGCAAAGCGCCCCCCGGCCGGTGCTGCTGTTCCTGCTGTCGGACCGCTCATCATAATCAGGACATTCTCAGGTGAGAGGGGATCAACACCCTGCGGCAACCTCTCGGAAAGGAGCTTCAGGGAGAGTCCCTTGCCGCCGAGAAATTGTCTCCGCACATCATCCGAAATATCGATTTCACCAATATGCCCCGATGTCAGATCGACCTCCAAGACCCTGTTGTTCACTGAAATGATATCCTGCATGGCCGCTCCCTCCATCTTAGATTTTTTTATCCCCTTCAGCATCTCTCCGCTCAATAGCCCGCATCACCATATCAAATATGATATCCCGATATGATGAGATGCGCTCGGGACGTCCCACGAGCAGCCACTGAATGGTGAGATGCTCAATAAATCCAAGCACCATGTTCCGTACCAGATAACCGTCAATATCATCGCGAAACACCCCCTCCTCAACCCCCTGGTTGAAAGCATCAACAACGGTATGCGCAGCCTGGCGGACAACCTGATACGCTTCAGATTTCAAAAAATTTCTGTTCCCCTTCAAATTGAGGAGCGCAACCGAGGTGTACAGCGGATTATTTTCATAGAATTCGAGGTATGCCTGAATGATGACCCGGATCATCTCCCTTGCGCTGTGAATATAACGAGCAATCTCCTTCATCCGTTCGTATTCTTTTCCGGTATAGAGTTCTGATATGGAGAAGAGCACATCCTCCTTCGAGGGAAAGTACTCGTAAAGGGTCGCATCCGAAATGTTGGCAGCTTTACAGATATCGGATATCGTCGTTGCCTCAAAACCCTTCTCTCCGAAGACCTTCAGGGCACCTTCGAGTATCACGGCCTCCTTCTGCGGATTACTCTTCCTCTCCTTTTTCGCCGTGTCCTTGTTGATCTTTTCCATATATCACCGCCGATTATTGGAATTGAGCAGAAGTTTTTCATGCTCAATTCCCAATTGTCATTGATTATATTTAGACATTAAAGGATCAATTTTGTCAATAAAAATCTGGATAATTACTAGATTTTTATTATATTTTTTTATTATATGTATGTTTATATTCATTATTTCTATATGAAAATATGATTTTAGTGCTTTTTTCTTGACTATAGTAAGACAATTTGCCATATTCGACTTCATCCTGCACTTTTTATGCATCATAAGGAGATCGACATGAAGCTAACTGTTTTAGAGTATGAACTATCGGAAACTGTTGCCATCATAACGATGAACCACCCACCGGTAAATGCTCTTGGAGTTGAATTTCTTGAGGATTTCAACAGCGTGCTCAATCATCTCCAATATAAACCTGCCCGTGCAATGCTCATCAGGAGCGCCTGTCCGGGATTTTTCTCAGCCGGAGACGATATAGTATCATTGCAGGAGATTGATGATGAACTCATCAATACGCTCCCCAGAGCACATGCTCTGCTCAATGCGCTGGAAGAACTCCCCCTTCCAACTGTGGCCGCTCTCAACGGTCACGCCCTCGGCGGCGGGCTCGAGCTGGCACTTACCTGCGATTTTCGATTCATGGGTGATGCAGCCGGGAGAATCGGATTGCCCGAAGTGCGACTCGGCATGATACCCTCGCTGGGAGGGACCCAGCGCCTCCCGCTCATTGTGGGAAGGGCCCGAGCAATTGAGATGATGTACAAGGGACTGCAGCTGACTCCTGCAGCAGCAAAGGAGGCGGGACTCATTACCGACATTTTTCCGCAGGATCAGTTGGATGAACGTTCCCTCGACTATGCAAAAAGACTTGCGCGGCAGGCAACGGCCGCGCTCGGAAGAATAAAGACGTGCATCAACACCGGTATCCGCGAGGGATTCTCGGCCGGACTGGCAATGGAGTATGATATGTTTAAGGACAACATCCGCTCAAGGGATGCAAAAGAGGGAATCGCGGCATTTCTCAACAACAGAAAGCCAGAGTTCAGGGGTTGAAACTTATATCTCCCCGAAGTTGTTATAGCGATCGCGGGAGATCCAGGAGATGTCATTGACAAGCTGCTGGGGATTTTTTCGATAAACTGACATCCGCTCGCTAATCATCCTTCTCACCGTATTGATGTCAATCGATGATCCGCCGAAAGCAACCTCAATATCACGCTCAACTGAAGAATAACTCTCACCTGAATGCTCAATTCTCTGGCCGATGAAATTATTCTGCATTTTCCCGTGCTCTAGCTCAACAGCAATAAGCTCCTGCGGCTTCTCCTTCACCTCTGAATAAACAACCAGAGAGGGGAGATACTGTTCAATCGCTTCCGACAGTAACAATTTCTCCAGCTCTCCCTCGAAATTAAAGAGCACCAGGAGCGCTTCAAGCGATGAGCCGTACAGGGTGATTCTGGAGGCAGGAATGATGTTTTCCGGAGGATTAAAAGCAACCGAATTAACGGTCGCGAAGGTTTTTACTCCCGCCTCGCCGCGACCGATGTACACGACCTCATCATCGTGGAGCTCCTTCTCATTCATAACTTTTTCAATCTCGATGCTCTTGCGATCTCCCGAGATAAAACGGCGTATGTCTCCGGCGAAGACCTCGGTGTTCTTCTCGTTCTTCACAACCTTATACTGGGTTGCGATGAGATTCTTCTCGCCCAGGCCGACTCGCTTCACGAATTCAATTGCAATCTCAAAGGGTATTGCGGTAAGCACCAGCGGATCGTACTCCTTGATGTATTTCACAAAGGTCTCGGCTCCGGGAAAGAGACGGGATTTCTTCCCGATGGCCGATACGCACGTTGTCGGAACATCCTTCAGAAGAAAGTCCGGAAAGTACACGGCAAGCTTGAAAAAGGAAAAGGGGATGTTTCCCTCTTCCGAGAGCTCCCTGTTTATCTTATCGAGAATATTCTCCAGCTGAACCGCCTCCTCGTCAAAGAATATTGAATCGAGGAGCTTGTTGTAGTCTCCAAATTCGAGAAAATCACCAAGTCCCAGGAATATCTTCTTCGGCCTTTCGAGAAGCGTGGAGGTCTCGCGTAGAAATTCCTTCTTTTCCAGGGTTCTGATATCAAAACCATCACGGCTCCCCCTGTTGATTATCAGGGTATATTTATCGTCAGCGATCGTTTCCATTCCGTTATTGCCATTTATGTATTTGCCTTCTGACATCATCACTCCGGCTCTTATAAATTACCCGAAATACCGAATAGGGCTTACGGACAATATGAGAAATGTATTGAAATGCCAAGAAGTTGACAAGTGATATTTTATGAGCACCTCCAAAAACCGGTATTTTCAATTTGTGGATCAATGAAAATCCCGGTTTTATGCACTGTGCACACGGCGACTCGGCGTTGAGCATGCCAGCGTGCACAGGATGAGAGAAAAAAAGTCGGCAAGGGGGCATCATATTATCAGTTTTACAAAATCCCCTTATTATAAAACCATCGAATGCAATCGGGTATATACCCTCAGAACGATCACTCTGCCCTTTTAACGCACATACAAATTTAAAAAATCGTTGACGTATAGTAAAATTCCTTCAAAAAGAAGATATCGATTCTATTCACGGTTCGTCATGCACCTCTCAGGCATTAATCGATATACGCTAAAAAGTGAGTTGAAATGATATTGGATTGGCATCGACCCGGGTGGTACCTTTAAATATCTTGTCTCCCACGGAAAGAGCATTACGATTGTAGTGATACAGACATACCTTACGTGCAGATAAACATCGCTCAGATGAGGTAAGAATTGCTTTTCAGAAGAGGAACGGTTATGAAAAAAGTACTGATTTCAGGCGCATCGAGAGGTATCGGGAGAGCCACCGCGCTCTTTCTCGCCGAGCGGGGCTACACCGTTGTAGGAACATCGAGAGATCCCTCGAAGTATCACGGCCTTGAAGAGGGGAACGTGACGTATGTGGCAATGGATGTGAACAGGAGCACCTCGGTGAGAAAAGGGGTGAAAAATGCGGCGAAAATAATGGGAGGTATTGATGTTCTCATCAACAACGCCGGAATAAGCCATGTAACCCCCTTTGAAGAGACATCAGAGAGGGACGGCCGCATGATTATGGAAACGAATTTTTTCGGGCTTGCTGCGGTCATCCGTGAAGCGATACCGTTCCTGCGTAAGAGCGATAACGGTCTTATCATCAATATAAGCTCACTCGGTGGCATTATGGGGATTCCTTTTCAGTCGTATTATGTGGCCAGTAAATATGCCGTTGAAGGGCTCTCGGAATCGATTCGGATGGAGCTCAAATCACAGGGCATACAGGTCGTGCTCATTGAACCGGGAAATATCCGCACCGAGATAGGAAAACACCGCCTCTACCCCCGAAAGGTCGGTGCTCCCTATCAGAAAACCTACTCCATAGTACGGGATATTGTCGACAGCACTGTTGATGAAGCCGAGCCGCCGGAAATAATTGCGAAGCTGATTCACAAAATACTGCAGAAGAAAAATCCCGGAGTACGGTATCCTGCCGGCAAGGGCTCGAGAATGATAAGCTTTCTGATACGGGTTCTGCCCCAGAAAATAACCGAGCGACTGCTTCTCAATTACTATAATCTCTGAAGTACTCAGTAGCTTGTTAAAAAATTATTTTTTATTTGACATAATCTATTAATAGTATTAATTATCACTGAAAGTAAGACGTTTTACTTTTATCTTTTTCCCTTTTTTTGCTTTTTTAACAAATCCCGCTGGCTCGTTTTTCGCTGAGTAGGAGAGAAAGCTTTAATCATAAAACGGTAAATCTCTTCAGCAGTATTCAGTGTAATGAGCATTATACCTGTTAGAATAAACAGGAGCTTCGAAATCGATTAGACACCTTAGAAGTGTATATGCGGTGCATGCATCGCCTCAAACAAACCCAATTGGAGGATACTATGGAACTACCAGTGAGAATGCTCTTTGCGAATATTCTCGTTGAAGCGGGCATCGATCATGTCTTTGGCATGCCGGGCGGAAACACCCCCTTTCTCTTTGATGGCCTTTACGACCAACAGGACAAGATACGAACGGTTCTGGCTCGGCACGAAGGGGGTGCCTCCTGTATGGCAGATATGTACGGCCGTATAACCGGCAAGCCCGCCCTGCTCATGGGACAGGGGGCGTGGATCTGCTCAAGCGGAGTCTACGGCATACTTGAGTCATACCTCGCCGGGGTCCCCATGATTATCATCGCTGATACCAGCGATTACTTTAACCTGCCTCTTCATGGCCCGTACCAGAACGGAACCGGAGATTACGGCGCGGTTGATTTCCCCAATATCATGAAATCAACGACAAAATTTACTACCGTTGCGAACAACGCAAACGAATTCTTACATGGTCTCAGGCTTGCCATCAAGCACGCTACCACCGGCCGACCCGGACCCGCATGTGTTCTCATTAAATGGAATGTCCCCTTTGAGAATGTAGATCCCGAACTCATATCACCGAAACTCTATCCCCTCGAAGGACACCTGAATACATCACCCCCCTGCATATCAAAGAGCGATGCCGACGCAATTGCCGATCTGCTCATCGATGCAGAGAATCCCGTCATGGCAGTGGGGAGAGGCGTGCACAGCGCGAGGGCATATGAAGAGGTTCAGGAGATTGCGGAGCTTCTGGGGATGCCGGTCGCTACCAGCTATATGGGGAAAAGCGCTATTGCCGAAACACACGATTGCGCCGTGGGAACCATGGGCGCCCTCGGGCAAAAGACGGCCAATGATATCATTACCGCTGCTGATCTCATCTTCGCCGTTGGCACCTGCCTTGCTCCGGACAACACAAAGTGGCTCTCCCCTGATTTCATCAATCCGGAGAAACAAAAAATAATACAGATTGATATAGAGCCGCTCAACACCGGCTGGGCATTTCCGGTGGAGATGGGAATCACCTCCGATGCAAAGCTCGCGCTGAAAGAGATACTCTCATCAATAAAAACAAAGTCACCAAAGCTCGATGCGAAAAAGCGAATTGCCGAGCTGCAGAAGAAAAAGACGGAGCTGAAGTATTTCAACGATCCCTGTCGATTTGCAGACAACGTCCCCCTCGCACCGGAACGAGTTGTCAAGGAGTTGAACGATGTCGTAACCGCTGATGATATTGTGGTACTCGATGCAGGAAACAATCGCATATGGATGGCACATCACTTTCAGACCAAAAAAGCAGGTCAGCTCTATGCTGCTGGCGGCGCGGCGGCAATAGGATACGGCGTCACCGCCTCTCTCGCAGCTCAGATGCTCTATGCTGACAAGAGGGTGGTATGCGTATCAGGTGATGGCGGTTTTATGATGCACCTCTATGTCATGGAAATGGCCCGTCAGTACGAACTGCCAATAACCTATGTGATACTGAACAATTCATGTCTCGGGAATGTGATGGATTATCAGGTCCCCGACAGGAGAATCGCGACCGAATACCCGACCGCGAACTTTACGGAGATCGCAAAGGCTTTCGGATTCGACGCAATTCGCGTCGAGAAACCTGATGAATTACATGACGCTCTCAAAAAGGCTCTGGACAGCTCAAAACCTTTTCTGGTCGAGGCTATTGTCGACAACTATCCTCATTTCAAGGTAATGGGGTAAAATCATGGAGGTTCTCTCATGAGTACTGGGACAGTTAAAGAGTTTTCCGTATCCAGAGGATACGCTTATTACGTTTTTTCTCTTCTTTTCATCCTGTACATGTTCGATTTTACCGACAGATACGTCATTGCTTCACTCTACCCCTATATCAAGGCAGACTGGGGATTATCCGATACTCAGTGCGGTCTGCTCATGTCCACGGTAACCTGGGCGGTACTGGTGCTCACCTTTCCCATCTCGATCCTCATCGATCGATGGAGCAGGAAGAAGAGCATCGGCATCATGGCCACTATCTGGAGTCTCGCCTGCGGCGCCTGTGCCTTTACTACGAATTTCGGACAGCTCTTCGTTGCACGCACCATTCTCGGTGCCGGTGAGGCGGGCTATACCTCCGGCGGATATGCGATGATCTCTGCTTACTTTCCCGAGGAGAAACGCTCGACCATGAACGGCCTCTGGAATGCTGCCTACCCCCTCGGCGCCGCCCTCGGCATTATCATCGGCGGCATAATAGCGGTGAAGCTCGGCTGGCGCTACGCCTTCGGCCTCGTCGCTCTTCCCGGGTTAATCATTGCCATTCTCTTCTTCTGGGTGAAGGATTATAAAACGGTGGACCTGGTCAAGGAAGAAAAGAGGGAAAGGGCTTCAACACCGGAGAAGATGAAAATCGCTGATATCATCATATCCTTTGTAAAAACGCCATCTCTCATGATGACCTATTTCGGATATGCAGGCAATATCTTCTTCACGGTGGGGCTCATAACCTGGTTGCCGACCTACTACAGCAGGATGGAAGGCCTTGCCATGGATAAGGCAGGCATGAAGGCTTCGGTTATCATGCTCCTCGCCGTGATCGGGGCCCCCCTCGGCGGTATCATCACCGACTGGTGGCGGAAGAAGAGACTCAATGCACGAATGTCTATTCCCGCCCTCTCATCACTCCTTACCGCAGGGCTCATGTTCATCGGCTTCCTCTTCTTCGAGGGAACGGCGCAGTACCTGATTCTCCTGCTGGTTGGTCTGGTTACACCGATGTTCGTGCCGGGAGGATCGGCCGTAACACAGGATGTTGTCCATCCGGGACTGCGGGCAATATCATACAGCATCGCCGTCATTACGCAGAGCCTGCTGGGTGCATCTCTCGCTCCCATTTTCATCGGTGCCATATCCGATAGCTATGATCTCCTGACAGCCTTCAAGCTCCTTCCCCTCTTCGCGCTGCTGAGTTTTGTCCTCTTTTTTATCGGCTCCTTCTACTACGAACGGGATCTCGCGAAGGTTGAGAAGGTTATACTCGAAGAGGAGAGCACATAAGATGAAATACCGTATGAGCGATTCACCCAATCGCTCATACGGCAATGGCCAGAAGAGATAATTTTATCCGGAAGGAACGACATCCCGTCTACCGAAAGGCCGGAATACCGGTTATGTCCTGACCGAGGATCAGGAGGTGGATATCGCAGGTCCCTTCATAGGTATATACCGATTCCAGGTTATTCAGGTGCCGTATGATCGGATAGTCGAGGGTGATACCGTTTGCACCATGTATATCGCGGGCGATGCGTGCAATTTCACAGGCCTTCTTCGAGGCGTTCATCTTCGCCATTGACGTATGCTGATACCTGCCCTTTCCTTCATCCTTGAGGCATCCCACCCTGAGATTCATGAGCTGTGCGGCGTTAATCTCGGTGAGCATCTCATCAAAGAGCAAAAAATCGTTTATCGGCGAAGCAATGACGAACCTCTCAGCTCAATTTATATTCAGCAACCAATTTGTATAAGGGGACTTCTAAAATCTATTAATACGATGTTCCCCTGGCCGGCGTTGTTTTGCACATACACGCTGGCATGCGCGATGTCGTATCGCTGTGTGCACAATGCATAATACCCTTATTGCAATTTATGTATCAATGTAACTACCGGTTTTGAGAGGTGCCCGTAAATCAGATTTTTATCTATAACCCGTATTTATCAGGTTCGTAATTTCGTATTAAATAATTACACTCCTTATCCCAGCTCGATGCGCTTGAGGCGCGCCCATTCTGTTATCTCATCGGCATCACCGAGCAGAATTATCCTTTCAAGACACTTTTGTGCAAGAGCATGCTCTCCTTTTTTTATATACCCTTCCGCCAGAAAGCGGTTGACCCGTATCTCGATCCCGGGAAGTATCTCATAGCTCAACATTCTGACAATCCAGGGAGAAAGCTGTTCCAATTGCAACTCATTGCTCTCAATCAATTGCACGACCTCTTCCAGCTGCATTATCCCACGGGAATAAACATCGAAAACATCGGGAAGCATTATATAAACAGCACCTGAAACATAAAGCGCGAAGAGCTTAATCAGTGGATGCTGCTCCCGTATCACCTCATTTCGTTTCAGATAACCAATCGCCCTTTTCGCAAGATATATCGGACGCGAAAACCCCGATGTCATACTAAGAGAAAAAACATATGCCAGGGCAGCAGCAACATTCTCTGCCATATACATGGTCGGTTCAGATATCTTCCGCTCGGTGAGATCCAGTGCCGAAGCGATATCCCCTTTAAGCAGATAGGCGAGTATAGAAAGTGAAGAGGGTGTAATAAAAGTTAAAGCGGACGGAAGAGAATCAACAAGTTCCAGAGCAGCATCATAATTCCCGGAACAGAACGCATGTACGATGCGAGAGAGCGGTAAATCATCTCCATCATCAAGCTTATCCCCTTTCAAGGGCAAAAAAGATATAAGCGATACTTTTCCGGGAAGCTCATCCAGCTCACGTATCGCAATACTGCTGATATAACGTCGTATCTTTTGTTTGAAGAGTACGATAAGACTATCGAGATATTCGTCGGCCTCGGTTATCATCTTAACAGCTTCCCGGGTCGGCATATCACCCATAAAGCTCCTGACGAATCGACAGATATCTTTGTCAATGGCCATTCTGAGAGCATTAAAATATATCTCAATAGTTTCAATTGAATAATCCGGCGGCAAACCCGATTCCTCTCTGAGTTTAATCAACTCAATCATTTTACAATCGATAGCATCATAATACCGTTCCCCTTTAACTATCTCCGGAATAATCAAGCCCTTCTTCTCAAGGAGATCTATCTTCTCCTTTTCATAACCGGTATAGTGGCTGATTTTCATCTCGCTGATCGGCTGTATATTTGGCAAGAGCGTATGAGCGGTGAAAATAGTCTCTCCCAGTTCGAGATCTCCATTGGAATAGTCTTCTGAATTGATGAGTCTCCTGATAACATCAAGGGGGAGAAATTTTTCACGCTGCATCTTTTTAATGAATTTTATTCGCTCCACACATGATGGATCATAATATGACATGGTCTTTCCTGTTTTATAGGCCATCGGTATAAGGCCTTCAT
>Ga0180433_10003861_pt1 | contig 21606 bp, 21 predicted proteins | sample SS_ome_8_FD_132980 | JGI IMG/M metagenome (GOLD analysis project Ga0180433, IMG submission 132980) | Hypersaline lake sediment archaeal communities from the Salton Sea, California, USA - SS_1_D_1 metaG | ecosystem: Environmental > Aquatic > Non-marine Saline and Alkaline > Hypersaline >... | reverse complement strand
GAGAGCACAAGTTGAAGAGTAGCATTGTCAATTCTGGAGAAGTTGCATGTGCCCGAGGGTTGGTGTTCCTCAGGGCGAAGAGCGAATGAGTAAACATTGATACCTTCATCAGGGTTGCGGGTGTGAGATTGGTATGGTTGAACCCAAGAGAAGTAAGTTCCTTCACGCTCAGAGAAGCGGTCTTGTCCGTTAAGTTGAAGCTTAGCGGTGACGACTGGGTTTTGTCCCCAACAGTGCATATCCAAAGAGGTTTCAGATAAGACGAAGGTGCCGGCATCAGAGACGCCAGAGTTCTCAAGGTGAGAACCAGTTGGTTGAAGAGCAGCAAGAGTAGCGGCATCAAGATTAGGGGCGTTCAATTGAACAGCAGGTCCACCCAAGTTTGCCTCATTGTAAGGGTTAGAAGGTCCGTGCCAGTAACCAGTGAAACCGGAAACACCTAATTGTGCAGGATTGTAGTCAAGAGCACCAGCATCTTGGAAGAGACCTTGAGCATCAATGTAGGCACGAGAGTCAGCAGCAACAGAAGCAGGACCTCCGAAGGCGTGGATAGCATTAGGAAGAGCATCAATTGCGTCAGTGTAGTTGAAAGGTTGAGCACCAAGAACCTTGAATAAGAGGGCATCACAGGTCAAAGATGAGCAGTAATCAACGTTTTGGTCAGGTTGAACAACCCAGATGAGCTCCTTAATAGGGTGATTGAAGTTGAGCTTAATCTTGTTAGAAGAAGAACCAACAGATTCATCACCAGTGAATTGGAGTTGAGTGATCAAATACTCGTGAGGGTTTTGGGCCATTCTTCTACGTTCATCAGTGTCCAAGAAGACGTAATCAACGTATAAGGAGGCAGCAACCAAAGATTGGTTATAGGCAATGGTGGCAGGAACTGGACGACCAACAGTATATTGATTACCAGCTTGCCAAGGGTTGGAGTTGCAGTTCAATGTGGTGACAGCCCACAAGCACTCATCAATAGGTCTGATATCAAGGTTAATCTTGACTTCGTGGTATTGAAGAGCAATCAAAGGAAGGGCAAGACCAGGGTTGGTGCAAAACCAGAATTGAAGAGGAACATACAAAGTGGTTTCAGGAAGAGCATTTCTTGGGGCACAAACTTGACGAGGAGCCAAGGAGTCGCAAGGGGATTCAACATCAGAGAAAGAAGGATCAGTGATGAAGGTTAATTGAGTAGTGTTACCAATCATCTTGAAGTATCCGCGTTGTTGTTCAGATGTCATTGTCAATTGGTTCCAGATGTGCATCCAGTCACCATATTGACGATCGATTCTTTGACCACCGATTTCGACTTCAACTTGAGCAACGAGTTGCTCACCAGGGAAATCTAACCAACGGGCATAGACACCAGTGTTTTGTCCGGAAGTATAGTTTCCAAGACCCATAAGTTGGTTAATTTCAGGAAGAGTAACTTGTAAATAAGTTCTGTAGGCAAGGTCACCATTTCTGCTGATGACACATTGGACACGGCGACCGAAATCGGCTTGACCGTTGAAAGTTTGTTCAATTGATTCAATGGCAAAGTTAGTGTATCTACGATAAGTAACTTTCCAGAAAGTAATTTGAGGATTACCAGTAAGGTAAACATCTTGAGCGCCATAGGCAACGAGTTGCATTAATCCACCTCCCATTTTATACAATCCCTAAAGAAAAAAATTTTTCAGAAATTAATTTAATTAAATTAATTAATTTAAATTAATTAATTTAAATTTTTAACAACAATGTGTATTTTACTAAGATATAATTTTATTCAAATCTAAATTGGTCTTCATAAATTTTAATAAGTAACTATCTTCGAAAACTTCTTTTTTATTTTCGTGTGGTTTTGAAAATACATATGAACCATCTCTTTTTTTTACTGACCATCCTTGCTCAATAGAATTAAAGAGTAACATCATTTTTTGAAATTTTATTACATCTACTTTTACATTTTCATTTTCTAAATCTTTTAAAGAGTCTAGATTTACTTTTATATCCATTTAATTTTAAAAAAGAAAACATTAAATATGTTTTAACTTGTTTAATTAGTGAGAATATTTATTTTTCTAAAGAATCACGAATACTGTAATTCTTCTTTTTCTAAATTTTTTAGACTACTTTTTACTATCTCTCCATTTTCATTTGAATAATAAATATTTCTTATTCGATAACCTTTTTTTCAGGTAGAACTTTCATATTTTCTATGCAATTAGCAAATGGCTTTGAATTTTGTAGCCTATTATTTTTTGAAAATCTTACAATCAATAAATTCACATTTTGTAAATGTTTCTTTCTCTTAAGAGGTTTTAATCTATTAATAGCATCGTGTTCAGCATGAATTCCAGGTTGATTTCCAGAAATATCACCTAACATATTAAATCCAAAACTCAAAATATTAGCCTTTTTCAAAACACCATTCTTTTCCTTGTAAAATACATCAAGCATGATTATAATTTCCGCACAAGCAAGATGAAATATGAGATATTCCAAACTCATAGGAAGAGATATCAACATCATATGGCAAACAGAAACGCTTAATAAACATTGTATCAAAAATTCGAGACATTTTAATTATATATCAAAGAGTTTAGCGTTTATGTTGTTTAAATAATTTATTTCAACTTTATTTTAAAGCAATTTAAATAAATATTATAAACATATTAGTAGTTAAATAAAATACATAAATTTATATTAAATAATTATGCCATCTTTTAAACCAAAATCGAATAAAAAGATAAAATTCAATAAAAAATCGTCAATAACACTAGATACTAAGCATAAAGATTTTTTAAATGAATTTTCAAAAGACGAAGACTATATAAGAAATTATAAATATGAAATAAATACTCTTAAACAAAAATTATCTGAAGAATTGACTATAGAAGAGAGACTAGATATTCAAGATAGAATAACAGAACTAAAAGAATTAATTAATGAAACTAAATTAAAAAAGAAAGATTATTTTCTTGATAATTCTAAATTTATATTTGAATATTTTGAAAATAAGAAAAATATATCAACTGGTACAAATACACAAACTGTTACTAATAAAACAAAATTAGTTAACAATTTTTTTAAAATTAAGGAAGATGATGAAGTAAATAAAATTATTCAAAAAGATAATAATAACATTGTTCTTAAATACTTAACTAATGTAAGCGATGATTTTTTAGATATAAATAATTTTGTTTATCCAACAGATATTTGTCAAGTATGTCATAAAGGCGAACTAATACCGTTAGAAGAAGATGGTGTTATGGTTTGCAATGTATGTTCAAGAAGTATCCCATATCTTATTGAAAATGAAAAACCTTCTTATAAAGAACCACCAAAAGAAGTTTGTTTTTATGCTTATAAACGTATAAATCATTTTAAAGAAATATTAGCTCAGTTTCAAGGCAAAGAAACAACACAAATACCAGAAGATGTGATTGAAAATATAAAGTTGCAAATTAAAAAAGAGAGAATTGAAATAGCACAAATTACAAATATAAAGACAAAAGAAATTTTGAAGAAGCTTGGATATAATAAATATTATGAACATATTCCATTTATTAAAGACAAACTGGGAATTAAACCACCAATTATGTCACCGGAGTTAGAAGAGACCCTTTGTAACTTATTCATCGAACTGCAATCTCCTTATTCAAAATATTGCCCAGATGATCGCGTTAATTTCTTAAATTACTATTATACAGCATATAAGCTTTGCGAGATTCTAGGTGAAGAAAAATATTTGGAACATTTTCCTATGTTAAAAGATCCAGAAAAAAGAATGGAACAGGATATTATTTGGAAAAAAATATGTGAAGAATTAGATTGGGAATTTATACCAACTATATAAATAATTTAATTAATAAGTATTTATTAAATTATTATAAAATTAATAAATATTTGAATTATTTTCAAAATTTTATTTTTAATAAAATTATCGTGTTATTTGAATACCTAATATTCTTTGATACAACAATAAACCTGCATCTTGAATAGGCAATATATATGCCGTTGTATCACCCTCATTATGATGGGAATGCCACAACCCAGGTGGTGTAATAAACATTTCTGATGTTTTCCAATAAATTTTTTGAGGATTTACAATATCCCCATTTTCATCTAATTTTTCACCAATTAATGTATATATTTTTGTTGGATCATCACAACGAATGCACAAGTCTAATGCAACGGAATTGTGGCGATGATGACGCTGTATTGTTTTAGGTGGCAATTCATTATATAAAGCCCATAATACTGGCGTAATTGTGTTTATTCCAAATTTTTCAGTATCTTTATTACTTAACAATATACCTTTACGATTATTCTTTTCATTTGATAAGTTCAATATATTTTTTTCTAAAAAATCCTTTTTATAAACGGATGGAGAGAAAATAGTATGCGTTGGAGAACAACCTAAAAAATTTATCAATGGACTATCGTTTATATAGTATATATTCAATTCATCTTCACAAATATTTTTAATAGTGAATGAAGTAAAACTAGGACATATAAAAATATCACCCTTTTCTAAAACGAACGAACAAGGGGCATCGTTTATTTTATTATTACTATATATAACATCACATTTTCCATTTATAACATACATTAAATTAGAAACATTATTTATCCACGAAAATCTCGAAAAATCAGGAAACACGATTGTTTCGTTGCCTTTTAATTTTATAAAACTAGCCAATAAATTTGGCGACGTGCATTTATAATCAGCTTTATATACATCAGAAAAATTTATGAATGTAATTCCATAGTTACAATCATTTATATTTTTCTGAAAAATCGGAATATTGCCCAACAGAGGGTTGACGTTGGATTCGTATTCATATGCTGTAATATAATCTTCAATTATATTGTCATTTTTTTTATTCATTATATAATAAATATATACATAGATTTAAGTTATTTTTATGTAAATTTATTATTTAATAATAATTATGCTTTATATGGAAATAATTTCAATAAGTTTGTATTATATATTGAATAGTTAGGGTCGTAACTATTCGCGCCTACCCCATTACCATAACACATTCCGCCTCGTTGTTTTCTACTTTTTATATTCTTTCTTGTCTTTCTTGTCTTTCTTGTTTTTCTGGACTTTTTAACTTTTTTAGAAGTTTTTCTTCTTCGTCTTTTTCCACCAATTTCGCTAGAAAAAGATTCGCCCTCAGAAAATAAAGATGACATAGAACCATCAGAGAGATTTGAATTTCCAACTGATTCATCAGCAATAGTTGTATTTGCTCTCATACTGTCTTGTGTTTCATTTAAATGAGACATATTTAAAGAACCGTCATCATTAAATGATAAATCCATATCGTGAATATCATCTGGAGCGTGTGGTATAGCATCAATATCTTGGGCATTTGGACTTTGAAATATTTGTTCATTAAGAATTTCAACCATTACTTGTTCACCTAAGTCTTCATCAGGAACCTGATTTCTTAATTGATTAACTTTAAATATAACTTCATCAAATGGAATTTCCATTTCTTGTAAAGATTGAATTTGATTTTCTGAAAACTGAGCATCCAGCAATTCTTGTATTTCTGCTTGTGAATACGCACCACCAACCATTTTTCTTGTTCTAGCTATTCTTCTTTTTTGTCTTATATTACGTGTATATTTTTTTCCCATAATATATTATTGATAGATTATAATTCTATCTTATTTCTTTTTTTGTCGTAAATCCATAAATCATACTTATATCCTAAACTTTCCGCAGATGCCTTCTTTTCTAATACACAATTTTTTGGTTGATTAGTCCAAGTTGATTTAACTTCAATGCATCTATTTTGTGACTTAATGTAAATGTCAACGTAATATTTATGTTTTTTATTATTTTCATCATAATACCATATTTCTGGAACCTTGGCTCTAGATGTAATAATATCGTCTTCGCTTATTTTTTCTTCAAATAACAGTTCATCTAATGCAAAGTTTTCATAACCCTGATATTTTATTATTTTTCCTGATGGTAGTGTATACTCCTTTCTCTGGTAAGAGTTATTTAACATTTTTTCTGCTATTTCTGGATTTTGTGAATGATGTGGAACACCATATCTTTCCATATTGGTTTTAATTATCTTTTCTTTTACAAGTTTATCACCTGTGGGTGATTTACAACCAAATTTATCCATATTAGTAGAACAAGTTTTATTTTTGATTTCTTTATTTTGTTGAGGATTTTCTACTCCATATTTTTGTAAATTAGTTTGTTTTATCTTATTTCTTATTTCAGAAGATTGTAGAATATAGTTTTTTCCATATTTTTTAATACTTTTATCCCTCTTTTGTTGTTTAATACTTTCTAATTGAGAATTATGTTCAACACCATATTTACTTAACATAGCTTGTTTTTGTTTATCTTTAAAATCTTGACATTTCATAGCATTATCAACGCCATATTTTTTAATATTTGTTTCTAAAACTTTAATTTTACCATTTTTTTTACTACAGTTTTCACAATATCCGTTAATTTTTAATAGTTGTCTAAATGGTTTACTAAAAATATTTTCACAATCAGAATTTTTACATACTCCTTCAATTATTGTATCTCTATTAATAAATTTATTTGAATAGTCATCTGTTAATAATATATTATTTTCATCGCAAAATTGATTTAAGACATTTATATCATATTTGACTTTTGCGTCACGTATTTTATTATTTGCGATGTTAGTCATACAACTACTACAATAAGCACCTGTCTTAACCAATTGTCTAAAATTTTTATCAAAAGTATTATTACATTCATTATAAATACATTTGCCTTCAATATGACTTTCTCTATTAATTTTCTCATATGACTTTAATAGAGTAATTTTATTTGTATTACAATATTCAATAAGAGTTTCGCTATTAAATTTCATTTTATAATAATAAAATTATATATGGTTATATTATTTTCATAAAAGCATTGATTTAAATTTTTTATGAAATTATTTAATAGTTGTTTCTATTTATGGTCTTAAAATCCCCCAGGAAAACGGACGAGATTGGCTCCAATACCAAATCCGGCACCTGATCTAGCAGTGACACCCATGGATGGAACATAGGTATCAAGAATGCTAAAGGTGGCTGCGGCAGTTAAGGCAATTAAGATAATTTCCTCAATATTCAAGGAACGTTTAGGAATAGCATAAGCGGCAATAGCTACCATTAAACCTTCTACAAGGTACTTAATAATTCTCTTGACAAGTTCACTAACGTTTACTAAACCGTTCATTATATTAAATATCAAGAAAAAATAATTTGTGCGCTAAAAAACTTAAAAATAAATAAAATAAATAATTAAAATGGATCGTTCTAAAACTAAACAATCTGCTAAAAAGGGATTTGAGAGAAAGCAAGCCAATGGTAAAGAAAACCCTAAATATGTCGATATATTAGAAACTGATAAACCAATTGCTGGTCAAAATTTTGTTTGTATGTCTTTTGTATCTCCAGAAAAAGTTCTAAAACAAAAGGAAGTATTCTTTTTTGAAGAATTCCTAAAGAACTGGGAATTTAATAAATCTATGGAAAAATTTCTTCAATTTGTAAATTTTATTTCTTTTAAATATAATCTTTCGTTTGAAGATTTAAATAAGGATTTTAAGGATTTTGTACAGGAAGAAAAGGAGAATTTGGTAAAGTCTTCTTTAGATGATGATTATAAAACTTATTTAGATAATCACGAAGAAGATTTACAAAAGAAATTTGATGTTGCAAATAACTTCCAAACTAGCACAAGAGGTCTTAAAGTTCGTGGTGTATATCCAACACAAGAAGAAGCTGAATTGAGATGTAAAATGTTGAGGGAAATTGACCCTAATCATGATGTCTTTGTTGGACCAGTTGGAACATGGATGCCTTGGGACCCTGAAGCATATAAGACTGGGCGTGTTGAATATATGGAGGAAGAGCTTAATCAATTGATGCATGAGAAGCAAAAGAATGAAGCAAATGCTAAGACTGCATTTGAACAACGTGTTAAGGAAACTAAACAAAAGGCTATTGAAGAGAATGTTAAGAGAGCCGAACAGAGTGGTAACCCTCTAACTCAAACAATTGATGAACAATGCAACTTGATTGGTGTCAACAACGCAAATACTCAAGAATTCGCGTTGAGTGAACAAGAAAATATTTCTACCGCTGACATATGTGCAGAATTGTTTGAAGGAGAGAATGTTGTTATTGGAAAGACTGATAATGGTCAGAGTTTATTGAAGTCTGGACCATTTGCAAATAAGAAATAAATAATAAATAATAAATAATAAAAATCATATAATTAATTTACTAACTATATGATTATAAAGCAAATTTGAATTGATTATCATAAAATATTTTATTTTTTTCATACTCTTTTTTTATGAAAGGGTTAGTATTAATTAATTTTAATATGTGTTTAACAAATTCCTTTGCTTTATTATTGTCATAATAAAATAATGATACATAATTATAAAATAAAAAATCAAAATACAAATCGTATGAAATTTCAATATTGTAATTTTCATATTGATAAATAACTTTACTACAACAATCTATGCACTCTTTATAATAACCCATTGACATATATCTATTTGCAATATATTTTACATAATTTAGTCCTGTTGTTATATTTAAAAAATTATTTAAAATATGTTGGTAGTCACCATATGAGCGATGAATTTTATCATAATACTTATCTAATATTTCAAGATAAAACATTTCTTCGCCATGGCCATAACCTAAAAGGGTATGTTTTATAAATATATTTTGTAAATCATCTAAAATTTGTATACCAATATCTTTTCCTGTTATGAATAAACATCCGCATACAACCCATTTATATGAATTATAATATTCACTCAAAGTTTATTGATTAACATATTTTTTATCATTTACATTTAAAATTTGCAAATGAAATTTATCGTTTGAACATTTATCTAATATGTTTAAAAGCATATTATTTTTATAATTAGTGCAAATTTTTGAAAAATTAACTCCAATATTCGAATCAATCCAGCCAAACTTTGAGGTTTTAAATGGATTAGATTTTATTATTCTCAATACAAGTTCAAATTTATTACAGCAAATTAAATGACTTTCTGCACAAGTTCGCTCATCTTTTGTGGGATAATATTTCTCTCGATTTGCTTTTACCACATCTAAAAATTTAAAAGATTCTAATTCCTCTGGTTGACAAATAATATATTTTGTTAAACTATCAAGATTATTATTGTCTCTAATCTGTTTTATAATATTAATAGTTAAATTATCACCAAATATAACAATATAACAAGGAACCTCTAATAATGCTTTCATTTTTTGAAGTGAATCCTCTAAATTTCTAGATTTATTATTGTATTTTGTTAAATCAAAACAACAAGTAACTAATGTGCAATCAGGTATCATTATTTTATACTTATAATTATATTTATATTCATATTTATTAATAAATAGTATTATTATTTAAATACTATTTTAAATTATTAGAAATGGAAAAAACAACGTTTGTTTTAGTAACAGATAACAATTATTGTTCACGAGCATTTATAACAATTAATGATTTAAGAACTGTTGGTAAATGGAATGGAGATATAGTTTTGATTACAATAGATTTTAATTTAGATGATAATTATAAGAATAATAATAATATTATCGAGAAAAAATTTCCTTGCATTGATAAGACAAATCTTTTAAATAAAATTGGACCAAATGGTTTTGAAAATAGTGATAAGAGAGAATTAAATAAATTAAATCAATGGGAAAAATTACACTCTTTTGATGATTATTTTTTGAACTGGAATAGAGTTATATTTTTAGATGCTGGACTAAGAGTATTAGATGACGTAAAATATATTTTAGAACTTGACTATAAAAATAAAATATTGGCACCAATAGATGGTAAACAATTAACAAGAACAGAAAATGACACTTTTATGCATCAGTTAGACCATAAAAATAATGAAATAATAAATCTTGTAAAAATGGATTTTGGTGATTATATTTTTAAAGAACGTTTTATGTTAAATTGTATGTGGATATATGATACAAATATATTGAAAATATGTAATAAAGACCAATTAATTGAAGCTATGAATAAATATACTGTTTGTAGGACTAATGAAATGGGTATAATGAATTTATTATTTCATTTTAAATATAAGTTATGGGAAAGACTACCTCCAATTGCTTCAAATGGAAAATATTTATTTGAGTGGTGTGAATTAAATAATAATTTTCATACAACTTGGCAAAATTATTGTTTTTTGAAATATCCAATATCAATTTCACTGAATCAAAATCCGTATTAACATTGAGTTCTACTTGGTTTATAAATACTTAATGGATTCGAAATATATACGTTATTTATTCCAAAAATATTAAAAATTCTATAGCAAAAAACACAATCTTCTCTACTATAATATTCGTTTTCTTCTGGATATTTTACAATATCAAATATATATTTTTTTATACTAGATTGAGAATGATGAATATGTTGAATAGGTTGTGAGTTATATTTATGTATTATACAACCACTAGAACATTGGATTAATTGGTTAGTTCTATAGTTAATATTTTCAATATAATTAAAATTGTTATCATTCATTAAAAAATTGTGAAGTATAATATCACAGTTAGTTTCTTGAAAAACTTTTAATAGTATTTCAATTCTTTGGGGATGCATTATATCATCTGCATCTATAAATGTTATATAGTCCATATCATTTAAATAACTAGCTGCTATATTTCTATTTTGGGTAGCATTTTTATTTTCTTCTGTAGTTATAATTTCTAGTGGAAAACTATATTGTTTTGTTTCAAATAATTCTTTTGTAGATGAACAACTAACAACTACTTTATCTGGTTTACAACTTTGATTTTCAATAGAGTCTAGCAAACTATTTAAATAAGAGATATGACCAAAATAGCAAGGAATTGCAACGCCTATTTTCATTATTATTATTTAAATAAAATGTTTAAATAATAATTTGACTAATATTTTACCATTTATTAACTTTCTTAACATTAATACGAGGACCGCCACCTCTTTTCTTAATTTTACTAGGGTCGTATTGTTCTTCTTGGTCTTCTTCAGGCAATCCCTTAGATAATTCCCAGAATTCTTTTGAACCTAATCTAAAATCATTATGATTGTCAGCTTTATAATAGAATACCTGGTCGTTCAATTTATTTGATTTAGAGTTATTATTAATAACAAGACATTCATAATTTTCTGTACATTGGTCCATAACTTGACAAAATGCTTCAAATGTTGGAAACATACCAGCATAGTTCTCATAAATTCTTTTTCTATTTGCAATATAATTCTCTCTAAGAATAAACACATAATCTATATTTGTTCTGAGAGTTGGTGGAATTCCTAGAGGATACTGCATAGTAATAACTAACATAACCTTCCAATGTCTACCGTTCATAAAAAGTAAACGCATTAGCTTATCACGAGACCAAGTATTGTCATATAAACAATCATCGAGAATCACAAAAGCACGTGGGTCAATAGTAGTTCGTTTATAAGTATCCATTTCCTTTTTAACTTGTTTTAATACAGTGCGTTGACGTTTCAAAATATTTTCAATAATAGCTGAGTTATATTCATTATGAATAAATAATCTGGGCACCATTTTGCCATAAAATCCGTTACCTTCTTCAGTTCCTGATATAACAGTGCCAATTGGAATATCTTGTTGATACCACAATAAGTCTCTTACTAAGAAAGACTTACCTGTATCACGCTTACCAATTAAAACTACAACAGGTCCTTTATTCTCATTTGGCTTAAATTGAATACTTTTCATATCGAATTTTTTTAGTTCAAGAGTCATTTTATAATATTTAAAAAAGAAATTTAATTAAAAAATAAACGCTAAATTATTTTAATTATTAAGAAATCTTTAGAGATATTAAATCAATTCTCTCAATAATAAGTTAAAAATACATTAAATTTATATTTTAATTAGCTAAAGATGATGAGCATTAATTATCAAAAGCGAAAGAATACCGAATTATTCAAACGTTTCGAACAACCTGATACACTTTTTCTCTCTAAAACTCAAAACTATATACCTATTTATACCAGGTTTTTTAATTTAAATAATACAAATTATAATAGTATAAATCTCAATAATAAATGGTATATATCAAACATTGAGTCAAAAAGAGATTCACAAGATAATGAAGAAGATGTAAATCATAATTTGTTTAATTGCAGAATAAAAAATATTGAATCTAATAAGGTAAAAGATAAAGAAGTTTTTTTTAAAATGGCACCGCTTTTAGACCCATACAAATATATGATTGGTAAATATGATATATCTAATCCGAAACTATTTAATCTTCCAAAGTTTGGTTCAACAATGGAAGATTGTAATGCTAAATTTATTGACTGTAATAATGCTGGATATGTAGATGGAATGTTTTTATTTTTATCAAGTCAGTTACGTTATACTTATAAATTTATTAATGGTGTTGATTACTATGGTTCATTTTTGGCAATTAAAAATGATTTTAAATTAAATGTTTTTGATGATATTGATTACTTAAATAACTCTGATTTTTTTAATAAGAATAAAAATCATCTGTTTAAAATAGATGACTATGATCATTTATTTCAACAAGACTCTACAAAATTAAAACCTATAATAATTGGTAATAATGTAAGCTTAAAATCTTTAAATTCTGTAAACAATGACTTATTTGAAGATATTTTTGATGATGATAATTCAAACACAGAAACCTTCGGGTTGAATGATTTGAAAGAAATGTCAATTGATTTGGTTGACTTAACAAATTCGAATATAGTAACACAGCATCAAGTAACTCTTAAATCTACTTCGACTTGTTCATCTCGCTCATCTTATACAAATGATGAAGATATAGAAGAATGCGAAAATTGCGATGAACCAGAAGTGTTTGATTCAGGGTCGGAGAAACTAGATGATAAAAATAGCAATGATAATGATGAAGACGATTGGACAGATGCAAGTGACGAAGAATATGAATTTGAAGAAGAGAGAATAGAAGTAACTATTCCTAAATTTCCAGTTCAAGTTATTGCAATGGAATATTGTGAAAATACATTTGATGATTTAATATTAACACAAAATTTGAAAACAGAAGAATGGTTATCGGCATTTTTGCAAATAATTATGATTTTAATTACATACCAAAAGGCTTTCAATTTTACACACAATGATTTACATACAAATAATGTTATGTATAATCATACAGATAAAAAATATTTGTATTATTTTTATAAGAAAAAATACTATAAGGTTCCAACATTTGGTCGTTTATTTAAAATAATTGACTTTGGTCGAAGTATTTTTAAATTTGATGGTAAATTATTCTGCAGTGATAGTTTTCAAAATGGTGGTGATGCAGCTACTCAATATAATACTGAACCATACTTTAATGAGAAGAAACCTAGACTAGAGCCTAATCCAAGTTTTGACTTATGTCGTTTAGCGTGTTCTATTTTTGATTACATTATAGATGATTTTGAAGAAATGAAAGATTTGAGTAAAATAACAGATCCGTTCAAACGTCTTGTGTTTGAATGGTGTCTTGATGACAAAGGAATAAATATGTTATATAAAAACAATGGTATAGAGAGATATCCAGAATTTAAGCTTTATAAAATGATTGCAAGATGTGTTCATTATCATACTCCTCAAGCACAGCTAGAACGTCCTGAGTTTGATGCATTTTCAAAATTTAATATTGGAGATATTAAGAATATGGATGAAGTAATTGATATTGATAAAATTCCATCGCATACTTAAAATTATTTTTTTGGTATTAATTCATAATAGATAATATTTATATATATTATGAGTGATTTATACGGATTTATTATAACCAGACATGTAAACTCGGTAAAAACAAATAGTTATTGGAATCATTGTGTAAAGCTTTTAAGAAGTTTGTATCCTCTTAGAAAAATAGTAATTATAGATGATAATAGTAATTATGATTTTGTTAAGGCTGAATTTGAATACAAAAATATAGAGATTATTCAATCAGAATTTAAAGGTAGAGGTGAATTATTGCCGTATTATTATTTGTTAAAACGTAAGTTTTTTATAAATGCTGTTATACTTCACGATAGTGTTTTTTTTCATAAGAGAATAGTATTTGAAAAATTAAATGGAATCAAAGTATTGCCTTTATGGTTTTTTTATCCGGATAAAGAGGATATTGAAAATAGAAAAAGAATTATGAGACATTTAAAAAATTATCAAACTCTTGATAACAAACTATCTAATGATACTATTTTAGCATTACCACACGATAAATGGTATGGATGCTTTGGTGTGCAATGTTATATAAATTTGAATTTTTTGGAAAAAATAGAAGAAAAATATGGAATAACGCAATTAATATCTGCTGTTAAATGCAGAGCCGATAGATGCTGTCTAGAGAGAATATTTGGCTGTATATTTTTTATCGAATGTCAAAATATAATACATCAAAAATCCTTATTGGGTGACATTATGAAATATCAAACCTGGGGTTATAGTTATGAAGAATATATGGTCAGCTTAAAAAAAGGCACTATTCCGGCACCTGTAGTTAAAGTCTGGTCTGGGCGTTAATTTGTAAATGTTTTACTAGACGATACGCACGAACCACATGTATATTTAACATCATATTTCACACTATTTGGTTTTGTTTTTGTTGTCGATGAATAATCAAATGACCACGACAAGTCTGCATATTCAGCGCCCTTAGAAGTAATACACGTATAAATACTGTCTTCAAATTGCGCAAAAGCACCTCGGTTAATACTTAAATCCTGTGGGAATATGTTAATTGGTTGATTACCTGGACCACCTAATCTGTTAGCTAATATATGGCCTGCATCACAATCTTGAACACCATCATCATCTAAAGAACGTGCATAGTTTTGTGTACATGTAGTAGTATCAGTTCCCTTATCCATATTATTAATTCCAATACGAACGCGTGCTGATATTACGACTGGTATACAATTATGGAGTGAATAATCATAATATCCAGTTCCACCACCACCAATTGTTAGATAGTTAGTTCCTGATGTGGGACAAGGAACTGTGGTGCAAAAACAATTCGACGACATAAGATTTAATGCACTAACAAAATTCGTTAGTAATATTAATAATAAATATCCTGTCATTTAATATTAATCAATATATTATTTTAAAATGTAGGGTTATCTGTAAAAACCGGCGTCACTTTTTTACCTCCACCACTACTTTCCATTACTGTATTTAATTGTTCCATAACAAAATTAGCCACTATAACACTAAAATAAACTATCAGAGCATCTCTAATCAGTAATTTTAATGGCTTACTTTCTTTTTCGACATATCTCATTTCTAAGAATTTTGCCAAGAAAAATGTGACCGCAATCATACCTGCTACTACAAATACACTTGCCATTAATTTAAAATATATAAGAACATTCTTACAATATATTTTACGCATTTTATTCTAAAACCTCAATTTCATCAATCAATAAATCTGGCAATAAATCCAACTTTGGCTCCTCAATATTATGAACATCTAAATTATCTAGACTAAACGATTGGTCAGAAATATTTAATTTAATATTATCATTATCATTATCATCTTCTTGTTCGTGTTTTCTTTGTTCATTTCTCATTGAACTAATCTCTTCTAGACGTTCAATATTTTTTGGAGCAGTTATTTGAGATATTCCATTATCAGTTTGTACATAATCTATATCATTAAAACTGATACCTTTTTGTACTGGTTGCACAGGAATATCTTCAGCAATAGGAGCACTTATTGGTGCTTTAATGGGCTCGTGTGTAACTTCTTCCTTGACTTCTTCTATAACGTCTTCTTCAATAGATTCATCCATATAAGCCTTCAAGATAGCTTCAACAGGAATGCTTTCTCTCAAAGTATTTAAAATACATTCTTGAACAATAATTTCCAACTCTCTATAATTCTTTTGAACTTGCAATGGTTGGATATTTATTTCAAATAAATATACATTTTTATACACTTTTCTAGCTACATTAACGTATACTTTATGTATGAAATCATCTAACTTAGGTATGTTGATATCAATTTTCTTCTGTTTTTGTCCAACACGCATAGTTGTCAAAATTTTAAGCTGAATAATATGAACACATGTTACTAAATCTTCTAAATAATTGCATCCTGATTTTTCACAAATTCTTTTTCTCTCATTTTCAACAATTTGTTGATTCCATTTCGGAATTCGGGAGATTAAATTTTGAAATGTCATAAGATATTTATCCATTTCATTATTATCTTTGCAAAGTTTGATAGATTCTTCAAGAATAGATTTATAACCATCTATAACTAGAGGTGTTAATAAGGTAACCAATCTGGACCCCCATTCATTTTTAGACTCATGAAGCGCACTAACATTAAAATCGTCCATTTACATAAAACTTATATTTTCTAAACATAATTCTGAACTTAAAAAAATATAATTTAAAATAAACAAAAACAATAATTTTTCGTTTCTAAATTCCCTCCTAACCCGATTAAAACAAATCAGTAATTCATATCGTTTTTCTTCTGATATATTTGCCCTCAAAAAATTAGGATTTTCTAACAATGATAATATATCTAAAGCGCTATAACCTTTTTCATATAATTTTGTACATAAGTTTATTAATTCTTCTAATGTTATATTTTTATTAATTCTTGACAACTCTTTTGTCAACGCTAAATTTTTTTGGATTTTTAAATCTTTCATCTTAAATACCTCATTTAAATTGTATCTGTACAAATTAATTATTTCACCATTAAGAACTGGTTCAGGGACATATATCTCGCAAAATCTTGATAAAATTGGCTTCATCAAATTATATTTATCTTCAGCCACAATAAAAAAACGTGTATTATGACTAAACAACTCAATACATCTTCTAAGAGCAGATTGTGCATCCATAGTTAGTTTATCTGCATTTAATAATATAATACTTTTAAAAGTGTTCCCTCCATTTGAGTTAATATGTGTTTTTGCAAAAAATTTTAATTCTTCTCTAATAAATTTAATACCTTTACCGTGTGAACAATTTACATACATAACAAATGACTTTATTTTATCTCTGTCGTCGTCGTAAATTTTATTAATAAATTCATTAACTATAGAACGCTTTCCACTTCCAGATGGTCCATGAAATATAATATTAGGAATTTTATGTATTTCGTGAAAGTAATTTAATTTTTCTTTTATAGATTGATGGATATTTAATGACATTAAGTTACTATATTTTAAGTAGTCTTTTTATATTTAAATAGAACGTATTAATTTAAATATAAATTAAACTCACTGCTTATTTAATAAGTATGTTGTTAAAAATTTATAATATTGTTCATAACTCAAATTTGGAGCTATTTTATTTTTATCCATTGTAACTGAACAACCTCCTGTTTTTAAGTCAGAAACATCAAATTCATTTATTCCATAATCTAATGCCGAATGAAATATTTTTTCAATATTATTTTCCCTTTGTGGTATAACGTGTAAATGCAATGATAATCTTTTCATATCAAATCCTAGTTTTTTCATATTTTTCACGATATTAATAAAATCATCGTGTGTTAAAGTTCCACAAGTATCAGATAAACATAGTTTATCAAATTTTAGTAAACTAAGTGCAAATATTTCACCTACAATTTTTTCTGTATTAATTTTACCTTCAATTGGACACTCATTAATACAAGAAACATATAGTTTTACATTATATTTTTGTATATGACTATCATCTAAATATAACATCATATTACATAAATTTAAATAAGTGTCATCTAGAGACATTTTTGTATTTTTTAGTTGAAAACTATTTGATACAGAAGTAATAAAAGAGAAATTTGTAACACCAAATTTTATAGCATTTTGGAGTTGTTCGAAATTAGGAACCAATATAAAATTATTATTAGATATATTATTTAATTCAGCATATTTAAATAATTCTTCTGTATCATTAAATATAGGTAATACCTTCTTATTGACACAAGAACCAATTTCTAAATTTCTAGGATTATATTTATTTACAATTTCATCATAAATTCGTTTTTTAATATTAATATCAAAATTTTCTTTTTCGAAACGAGTCAATGCTTGTAAACCATCCCTCAATGTTACATCAAATGGCCTTACTTTGATAATTTTATTAACATATAAATTTGTTAATTTTTTTTGTGCGTGTATTAATTCCATAAAAGAAGTTGTACATTTTGGATAAATATTCATCTTACTAGTTATAATAATTTATATTTTATATTTTAAGTGGTTTTTATAGATAATTTAAATATATAAAAACTAATATTTTAACCCATTTAGAATTGCTGTTTAAACAGAACTAGTCAATGAATGAGTATAAGGATTATCTTTGAATGCTGTTAATATATCAGGATTGATTCTATCACAACCAGCGCATTCATTATAATATTGAGGAGCATGAATGGCACCATAGGTCTGAACCGAGGGTGGTAATCCCGTTAGCCTTGAGAATGCAGGATTAACTCTACCTGCAAATCTATCACAATCATCCCTACAATGGATATTCATCTGTTGATTAAATATTTGTGTTCCACCTTGATTAGGTCTATTATAAATTGTTTGTGATTTGATATCATTATTATGTTGTCTATAGGCTGCATCATAATTCATATCTCCATATCCAGTAGCATAACCACCCGCAGAAGTAAAATACTCGCAACTAGTTGTGTCACGTTGTGTCAAATCCGGAGAAGTATAGTTGTTAACATATATTCCTTCTTTTTGGTTATTAATATTAAAATCGAGTGAATGTAAAGTAGTTTCTTTAATTGTAGTGGGAGTAGCATCTTGAGGATTATAAACATAACTCTTAGGGACAGAAGTTCCTACATCTCCGTAAACTCTTACACTATTAATAGTCTCATCTTTTCTTGTTGGACGCAAGATATCCATTAAAGGAGCAATAACAGCTCCAATTGCACCACTAAATCCACTTCGTATTGTCTCAGGTTGTTTAACGGTTGAACGGTGATTCTCATAATTGGTGTGACTTTTTAAGAAAGCATCTTTGTCTGTATGATCTCCTTTACCTACGGCACGCGAATGATTAACCATGCCTTCAATTGCGTCATTGCGTTTTGCGGGTTCATAATTTTGCGGAGCAGTTGATGCCTTTACATCTATCGCTCCAGCTGGACCCATGTAATCGATAGGAATATCATTTCTTCTTATAATACCCATCTCTTGAATTGGTCTCAATGTTTCGCCTTTAGAAGCACCTGTAGTTGTTAACCATCTGTTTTGAGTATTAATGAAAAAAGTATCTGGACGTTGTTTTTCAACACGACCCAACATCTGTGTTGTGGATGGAGTTTTAATATATGAATCAGCCGGACCTTCATGACCTAATAATTCATATTCTAACTTAGGATTAGTTTCAACTCTTAATTGGTCAACAGTTTTTGGCAACCATTTGTCTCTTGCCTCCATACCTGCATTATAACCATTTGAACCGTTAAAACCATAACCTTGATCTAAACCTGGACCAACCATAATAGTATCAAATGGCTTAACATTGTTATTTTTCAAAACTGGAACAACACGCGATTGATAAAAATCACTTTGATTCGGCATACCATATGCCCACTGCATATTTTCCTCTGGTTTGAAAAGTGGTGCTTGTTCAATTTTTTTGATAGTTTGAGAACCAGTGCCAGCCATATTATCAAGCACAGTCTCTGCTATATTAATATCATATGGTCGACCCTTTACTTTGCCTCCATTAAAAGGAATCATATTGTTATGTTTAAATTGATCTGAACTTAAATAATTACCAGTTAGAGAGAAAATATCTTGTGGATTTTTACCAACTGAAACACCTTGTCTTTCTTTTTGTTCGTATAAATTTTGATTAAAATATTTATCTGTTGCTGTGTTTGGATTTGGATATTGCTGAACTGTATCGACTAATTGATTTATATTGGAAACAGGAAAATTTTGAGGAGGAATATTGGTATTTGGTAAATAATTACCAAATTTATCACTTTGTCTTGTAGCTAAATTAGTTCTTGTTCCCATATTTACAAAATTTTCTTGAGTTAATTTTCTAATTTCTTTTTTAGTGCAATCTTCGTTTTTTTGATTTGATATTACATACATACCACCTAATGCTATTAATGGGACTGCTATTTCCATATTTATATATATAGAGTATTATATTTTAATTCATATATAATAATCTTAAATTTATAGAACATTTTGACAAGAATTTGTCTGATTGCAAGTTGTAGGACCGCCTACATATCCGCCTCGAATTAAATTATAACTGGATGGTAACATATTTTTTGTTTCATTTACTACACAATCCCTCTTTGGAGTGAAGTAATCTTTCTCTAAAATTCTTGTACTTAAATTATTTTCAAATGGTAGACAAACATTAACTTGTGGATTTAAAGGAGGATATTCAAAATTATTTTGTTCTAAATCTCTATACCACCAAGCTGGATTAGTTGCTCGTGATTGTTCCGTTGTTAAATTTACACACGTAGGATATTGAATAGCTTGATTAGGAACATTATAATTCTGGTAATTATCTTTTCCTAAACAATCTCTGCTCAAATGTCTATTTACACCTCTTAAATCGCTTTCTAAATTGATTGTATTTGTTCTTAAATTTGCACCCCATTTTTGAATAATAATTTGCGGATCTTCCATATAACAAGGATTTGCACCATTACCTGGAACATTTAAAATCCATCTTCCAGGATCTGTTGCTTGTTGCAATGATTTTTTTGTTCTACAATCATCATATTTAAATCTTGTAAATGCCATTTTATATATTTATAATATATATTTTAATTTAAATACTAATTTATTTTAATTACTATGGAAATAATACTTAATGAATACGAGACAACTGCTCCATCATTATGTTTAAATATGATTGTAAAAAATGAAAGTAAAATTATAACTAGACTTCTCGATTCAGTTATTTCAATAATTGACTGTTATTGTATTTGTGATACTGGATCAACAGACAATACAATTGAAATTATTGAAAATTATTTTAAGGAAAAAAAAATTATTGGAAAAATAGTTAAAGAACCTTTTAAAAATTTTTGTTATAATAGAAATTTTGCTTTACATTCATGTGCTGGTATGTCGGATTTTATTTTATTACTAGATGCTGATATGATTATCGATTGTAAGAAATTTAATAAAAGTATATTAAATAATGGTGATTGTTTTAGTATTATTCAAGGAAATGAATCATTCTATTATCAAAATGTAAGAATAGTTAGAAATACTGATAAAATTAAATATGTTGGAGTTACACATGAATATATTAATATTCCTAGAGAATTTTCTGTATCACCAATTAATAAAGAAAACATTTTTATTTACGATATAGGAGACGGTGGCTGTAAAAATGATAAATTTCAACGTGATATTAGTCTTTTGCTAGACGGAATAAAAGAAGAACCTAATAATGAGAGATATCATTTTTATCTTGCAAATAGTTATCATGATTTAGGGCGCTATCGTGAAGCTATTAATGTTTATAAAAAAAGAATAGAGATGGGTGGGTGGAAAGAGGAAGTTTGGTATAGTTATTATAGAATTGG
>Ga0180433_10003860_pt1 | contig 21608 bp, 40 predicted proteins | sample SS_ome_8_FD_132980 | JGI IMG/M metagenome (GOLD analysis project Ga0180433, IMG submission 132980) | Hypersaline lake sediment archaeal communities from the Salton Sea, California, USA - SS_1_D_1 metaG | ecosystem: Environmental > Aquatic > Non-marine Saline and Alkaline > Hypersaline >... | reverse complement strand
TTACTAAATGTTTTAGGATTAACTTCACCACATTCTATATATTGTCTACAATTTTTACAGATGTGACTTCCTTCACTATATTCATTTGTACCAAAACACTTCATCATCTTAATGTTCAAATATTGTCTTTTGATTTCCGCCCTCTTTATTTTGAACCATGTGGTCTTTATATTTTTGTAATGCAAAGTCATGTCCTTTTTCAACTGCTAAATCAATCATATCAAAAGCTTTCAATATTTTATCTGCTAAACTTGGTTCAAAATTATATTGAACAAACTCCTTTAATTTATTAGGATGATTAACAATTCCTTTAACATAATTATTCCATCTAATATTAAGTATCAAATTATGTACACTAATTAATCCGCCTAAAGCCGGATGATTATTTTTTATCATACTTCCCAACTTATCTCCAATAGACCTACAAACAACGCAATCACATATTTTACTTGCATCTTCAAAATACACAATATCATTTTTATTATGCACTTGACTATCCTCTCCTAAATTATGTTCACTAACAAACCTAAGTTTCCTATTCATCATAAACGGAAGTAGATAACTTCTATATTGTGTTCCAATATCATAACTACTACTATCAAATGTTATAGGAGATTTAATATGTTTATTAGCATAATAAATAACAATAGAACGACTTAGGTTTCCAATGCCTAAAAAATGTACTGGCTTACTTATATTATTAATAACAAAAATACACGTCTCAGCTAAAGTCATAGGATTTACATTAGGAGCTTTAACACAATAACCATCTAAATAAGCATCATCTCTTATTATTTCTAACCATCGTAAATATTCATTATAATTCCTTCCCTGTATAATTCCATAAAAATTAAAGTTAGGGAATTGGTCTTTATCCCTATGCTTCTTTGTTACCTGTATATTATTGCCACTCTTTTCAGCATGCTTATTAAATCCTGCTTTATCAAATATCCAACCCCCGAAACTTCCTGGTTTATTTGTCCCATCTTTGGGTGTTATAAAAGGAAGACTATCAACACTAAAACCGATATGTGTATTCTTTTGTTGCCATTTAAATACCTCTTCAGGAGTCATCTTCTTTTGATTTAAAGTTATTTCTTGCAACCCACCACTATCTGCTAATATAGTTCCATCATCAATTAAAAGGTTCTTTTCTTTTATCTTTTCAAATAACTCAGCATGATGAAAAGGATTAATCAAATATACCTTATGTTTAAATATACCGTCCTTTGTATAAAATGTTGCTCTCTTCCCATCTATAAATAAATCTTCTCTTAATGCACAATTAAGTACACTTCCATTTAGTACTGGAACGTAATTTATCTTTTCTAGTTTCAATGTATTGCCTCCTAACTTTTAAATGCTGAATGTATAATTCCTATTATTATTAATATCCACGCAATAACATTTACAACTCCTTTAAAAGGAATAGCAATATGAAATATATTCAAAACAATTGGAACACAAAATACTAAAATTCCTAAAACTAATATTGGACTAGCTCCTGCCATATTTGTTTGCCTCCTCTTTCAATCTTCTTAACTCCCAATCATATATACATAAACAATATTGTTGAAACGGTCTTTGATATTTACAATATCCTTTTTCAATATCACATAAACTTACGATGGCTCCACTTAGATTTGTCTCCTTGGCATAGAGTTTTGATTCTTTTAGCAAACATTCTTCCACTCTACGTTCAATATCCTTTTGTACATTTTCATTCATCCTTGCATAAGTTTAGCCATCTTAGTTATGCTATCAAATGATTGATTAATTATATATCTTTTATTTTTTCTTAATTTAATTTGTAATGTCTTATCATAATAATTATCAATAAAATGCTTTATCATATTTTTTGCCTCATACATATCATTATATTTGAATAATTCATCATATAATTCAATATAAGACAATCTATTTGGAACAACAGGTATTGCTCCTAAACACATAGCTTCCACTGTTCCTATTCCAAACGTTTCTTGTAAACTTGCACTAAACACAACCTTTGCTTCTGCAAGCAATTTATAATAATCCTCTTTATTTTTTGTAACCTCAATAGTAGTTATAAATTCATAATTAGGAAATTGTTTCTTTAATTTATTAAATACATTAGGCTGTTTTTCTTTATCAACTCTATGCGGAAACACAATCAAATTTCTCTTCTCTGTTTTATATTTGCCTATCCTCTTTTTAATTTCTTTTTCCCAATCCATTGGAAACCCAACAACGTGTATTCTATTAGATGAAATATCCTTTCCAAAATAACTTACCATTAATGTTTTATGAAATTGTGTTGAAACAAAATTACCATCAACAGCATTAATCCATCCTGCTTCATTATACGAAGCCCATTTATTTAAACCTGCTTGTGATATAAAATCCCATTTATCCCAAGTTCCTGCGTGCCAATAAGCATATATTTTTACAGGTATATTATTCAACTGTGACATATACTTTAAAGCAGTTATTCCAAAATGCCAGCCATCCATAAATAAAAATTTATCTCCCTTTTTTATTTTTCCTTCATTAAATAATTTACTAATTTTATATGACTGTTCTGATTTCCAAATATTTGTTTTATTAATATCTAAGAATCGTCCTTTATCTATTTTATCATCAATTATTTTACCATCAATATATTTAACATCAAAATATTTAGAAAACTCTTTTTTCCAACTTTGATACCACTGTTTGGTATACCTCTTTTCTATTGGCTCTAATGTAACAATGTACAATGTTTTTTTCTTCATGATTTTCCCCTGATTACATATCGAATCACAACTAAAAAAATAAATAAAATAAAATATATATTTACTGTTTTTCAGTCAACAAAAAGTTAGCATCATCCCAACTATACTTCTCCCATCTTGCTCCTTTTTGTTTCTTCACAAGATAAATAATTGACTTTACCTGTTTCTCAATTTTATCCTTATCTCTTCCAGGTTTCCATTCATCTACCTTTGCAACAACACTTCCAATATCTTTTAATGTTTTTGTTGAAAGTGCCTTTACAATTAGCATAGTATAGCTATCTTCTTTTGGCTTTCTTCCTATTGCCTTTTTTTCTTCCTCAGACATAATATCCTCCTCCTGCTTTTCTTCTTGTTTTGCGAGTCTTTCCTCGTCAGCTTTTTGCTGTTGTTCCAAATGGATACGTGTTCTTTCTTCTATTCTATTTTCAATAGCTTCAAGCCTTTTGTTATACGTTTCTTCATCAAGTTCTTTTCTATCAAATTGTCTTAAAAGTTCATGTTTTTGTCTTATAAGTTCGTTTGTTTCATTATTAGTTATTGCCATTTTTATCTTTTATTAAAACTAATCGATATTTAAATCCTTTGGATAACTTTTTATGGCTCCATTTTCACCATCTTCACTAACACTAATTTTTATTTTTCTATCTGGATATTTAGCTTTAATTTTCTTAGCTAAATAATCAGCCATATTTTCACAACTTTTGGATAACAACTTCTGTTTAACATCTTCAAGCCATTCTTCAACTTCCCTTTTAAACATTATAAACTCAATATCCCTATCATCATGAAATACTTCTATATATACTTTGAACTTAAATAAATGTCTATGTATATTTCTTAAGAAATCAACTTCATCAGGAGCATCAGGATAATAATGTACCATTTCTTTTTGAGCTGTAATCCATATATAATTAGTCATGTTTATTCACCCAATCCATAAACTCTGCTCTTGCAGCAGGTTCACTCTGAAATGTTCCTATTAATTGGACAGTTCTCATTTTACCCTTCTTTTTAACTCCTCTCATTGTTTTACATAAATGTTCAGCTTCAATAACTAAACCCATAGCAAGTGGTTTATAATTACTTGCTTTTGATATTCTTAATGTTGCCCATAAATCCTGTATAATATCATTAACTAAACGTTCTTGTATCTGTAATTTTGCAGCATGATAATCAACTACTCTTGCTACTTTACTCAAACCTAATATTCTTCCTTTAGGATGTGGTATATAAGCAAACCAATATCTTCCGAAAAACGGAACCATGTGATGTTCACAATGTGAATAAAAATCTCCAGTATCACAAATCATTTGGTCATATACAATCCCATCATCTCCATTATTAAAAACAGTAACATTAGGCTTTTGGTTTTCATCATAACCTCTAAATATTTCCTTCCACATCTTAACAACTCTTTTTGGTGTATCTTTAAGACCGGGTCTTTCTGGATTATCTCCTATATGTCTTATTATATTAGCTACTTCATTCTCCATTTTCTATCCTCCCATCATCATTCCATAAAAACTTTCTAGCATTTGGCGAAAAATTAAATCCACATTTTTTTGCATATCCTAAAACTTCATTAAAAATAATAGGATTTTCAGGTGATAAAAATACTTGCCTTTTCTTTATACCAAACTCTTGAGTAATAAGATTTACTTCATCAACATCATTCCTATCTACTATCTCAAATTTGAAATCCGCTCCAACTTCATTATACCAACTTATTGCTTGTGAATTCATTCTTTTATCCTTATCAATACCTGTCCTGCTTAATTGTATATGGACATTATATTTAATATTTTTAAATTCTCCCGCTTTTAATGGTTTAACTATTCCATTACAGTTTATTTCAATAATTGCATCCGGATTTCCTTTGTTAATCTTTTTTACTAATTTGGAAAGTTCATCTCTTTCAACTAAAGGGTCTCCTATAAGAATAACCCTAGGGAAATGAATTGCTTGCCTAGCAATTTCATCTACCCCTAGGGACACACCCTCTCCGGCCAAGTTAAGGAAAAAGCCAAATCTCCCTACGTCAATTTCTCCTGTATATGATACAAACGTTTCTTTAACTTTCATATTATTCCTCGTATTCAGCATAGCTTGTTGGTGTCTCATATAATATAATTTTCTTACAAACTAAATTATGCTCCCCAATAGCAAAATGCTTGTTAAGTTCATCGTAAATATATTTAGCCATATTTTCAGCAGTTGTCCTAAACGGAAATGCAAAAATTTTTTGTTTAATTTGACCTTGCAATACTTTAGCTATTGCTTCACTATCTTTGTCATCTTTGTTGTAAACAAAAGCATGGTCAAATGGTTCAACGATAACATTATTCACAATCTTTTTCAAAATCTTAAAATCAGTTACCATTCCCTCATTAGATTTATCAAATAATATTAGTCCTCCGTTTGACCTTGCTATTGTTACCAAGAGTTTATAGGTATGGCCATGGACATTATTACAAAGACCATTATGGCCATCTAATCTATGAGCCATATCCCAACTAAACTCTTTAGTTATCTTTATCGTCATCCTCTGAATCCTCTTCAACTTCCTCTTCATCGACAATCTCTTCATCGTCGACAACTTCTTCAGAGTCTTCTGATTCATCACTTTCTTCTTCAGGAGTTTCTTCTGTAGATTCTTCTGTAGATTCTTCTGATGTTTCTTCTGCTCCTTCCTCCTGTGTTTCTTCTGTTTCTTCCTGTGTTTCCTCAACTTTATTTTCTTCTTCCATTTTTCTTCCTCCGTTTTTAGGTTGTCTTCTGTATAACATAACTTCTTCCTCAGCTATGCCCAACTTTTTTAAAAGACCATTAATATCAATTAATATACTTTTTGCTTTCGGTGTTAAAACCATATACTTTTTTATTCCATCCTGTTCTATTGTAACCCAACCCAATTCAATCATTTCATGTTTTAAATTATGTAAATGAGCATATGTCATTTTAGTCTCTAATTGAATATCAGATGCTGTCTTTTTTTCTTTTTCCAGACACTTTAATAAAATAAAAAAATCTGGAATTATTAATAATCTTTCACTCATTCAAATCACCTACATACCAAAGGCGCCTAGTCCTTTTTGTGCATTATCAACTTTCTTATTATACTCTTTAATTAAATTAAAATTAAGATAATATTTCTTCCAATACTTTTTAGGTACTCCATAAAAACAAAACCATGATACCATATCCTTTTTTATTTCTTTTAATATTCGTTCTTTGTTTGTATTAAAATCATTATCTGAAAGTTTAAAATGTTTTCTAATTTTTGATAAAATAAAATCATACTCTTCTTCTTCATCAGCTTTTTTAATATATTTTGTAAATGGTGTTTTAGGTAACTTAGGTATTATGCTCCAAGCTAAACTCAAATACATTTTAGGTGAAAGTACAAACACATATTTATCAAGCCATCTAGTTTGTATCCTTAACTTATCATTCATAGCAAGCCATCTTTGAATAACATACGGTTGAATATCAGACTCTTCTATCTGCTTTATCCAATCACATTTTTTGTTTGTGTACAAATTTTTGATAATTTCTAATATATTCATTTTTTCATTTCAAAATCTTGTATTGTTTTCTGTTCATCATCAATCTCAATTTTTAATTTTCTTTTATAAGGATTAATCCATCTTATAACTTCTTCTCCTTTAATAACCATCTTACGGTTATATCCTTTAACATCAATTATTTTATATTCAATCTTCATTATTATCACAAACTTAAATCTTGCAAGGCACCTGGTTTTTTGTCCAGAGTCAGCCAATCCGAAATGGCGTCGTTTCCCCAGTTTTTAACTGGGCAGGTCACCAAGCCAGTGTTCCCCGTTGCATTCAAGTTTGTATTCCTAATGTTCTTTTTATGAATATAAACTCATAAGCTAACATACCAATCATTATAAACAATGTACCACACATTAGCCTAGCACTTCCCACAATCATTCCTATTATAAATAATAATCCAACTAATATTCCAATGATTAATTTTAAAATCATTTTACCATCTCCAATAGTGATGTAACCATAATTATTTTTGGGTCACTGCCCCAGGCAATATCTTTTTCATTCCTACAACAAAGTTGCAAAATTTTTGTATTCACCGGTTCTTCTTCCATTGATTTCATCCAGAAAAAAGTATTTAGTTCACGAGGGTCTATCGTTGTAGCCATAACAACCTTTTTAATTTCCATCCATTTTTTATCTTTTAGATGTTGCCACATTTCTTCAAACAACTCATTAACTGGTTTTACAGTATCTTTATTTACTGGAAGTTCTTCCGTATGCAAATCCTGTAAAGCTAGAACACAATTTCTTATACTAGGATAATTTTGTTCTATAAGAAGTTTAAGACCCTCTTCTGTAAATTCCATCTGTTCACTTTGACAAACACCAACTAAATAATTATATATTTCATCTTTCTCTGGATAAGCAAAAGGTATTGTTATACATCTAGACTTCAAAGGTTCTATAACCTTGTTTATATTATTACACGTCAATATAAAAAAGACATTACTACTATATGTTTCCATTACATTTCTCAATGCCTCTTGACTTGCCTTTAACATACCATCAAACTCATCTAAAAAGACTGCTCTCTTTAATCCAGGTTTACTACTCTGTGTTATAGAAAACTCTTTAACCTTTTCTCTAATAACTTCTATTTTTCTATCATCAGAGGAATTAAGTACTAAAGCATCACACCCCAACTCATTTATTATTGCTTTAGCTAACGTGGTTTTTCCAGTACCTGGCGTTTTACTATAAAATAAAAAATGTGGAAGTTCTTTTGAATTAGCAATATACTTCATAATTTTATCTTTAAAACTACCAACTATATCACCAACTTTTTTAGGTCGGTACTTCTCAGTCCAAATTGCATTAACAGGATTCATACGTATCTACCTCTTTATGAGTTTTTATTCATCCTCTACTCTAGGAGCAACAATTATTGTTATAACAGAATCTTCATCCTTTTCCATTACCTTAATAGGATAATCTGATTTAACACTTATCTCCAAATTGCCAGATAAATTTCTAGTTGCATCTAACAACGGTTCAGCAGCTTTAACTTTGACTCCACCCTTACAAGTTGGCGCCTCAAATTCATTCTGAAATTTATATTTTCCGCTGTTGCTAAATTTGACTTTCTTCTCTGATGTTTCAATTGTGATTACTGCATCTTTATTCATTTCAACATCCTTATATATCTCTTTCAACTTTGTCGCAGTTATATTAAAGGTGTCATCAAACTCTAAATCAGGAGCGCCTGTATCAGTCTGTAAAAATGCCTCTGCTACTAATTCAACATCAACCTTTTTACCTTCTCCTTTAATAGTTAAAAGATTACCTTCTTTTGTTATTGTGACAAACTCTCCAAATCTATCTAGAACATCAATAACTTTGCTAAACTCATTAACTCCCACATTACCAAGTTCTTCATACTCTTTAAATGCTCTTGTTGCCAACCAGCCCATTACTCTAGAATGTTGAGCCTTTGCATTCGCATCAATTTTCAAACCATCTTTTTCAAACTTTAGACAACACTCATCAATCATCTGAGTTTTATCCATTTTCACTTTCTTTAGAAATTCTATTAACTTCTTTTTTGCTATCTTCATTTTCGAACCTCCGTTTTTATATTAACTAAAATATAATCATTATATAAATGTTGTGACTTTTATTAGTCGCTCCAAATACCATTTAGCCTTTTCTAAATCCTCACCTTTATTTTTATCTTGGTATCTAAAAAGGTATTTAAATATGTTTCCCCTAAGATAACCAATATATTGTTCTTTTGAAAGCTTATTCTCCAAAATATCAATAACTTCTAATCCTCCGCTTTTATAATAATCCGGATTAATCTTGTCTTTGCCCATATCTATCTTCACATAACAACCCACAATCATCATAAAGTTTAATCCTAACTTCTTTATCTTCGATTGGAGTAATATCATAACTAGGTTGTGTTGCAAACATACAACCTCTATAACAGCTTGCTTTCATATCAAACCAATATATATCATTTGCTTCTTTATCTTTTTGTTTATTTTTTAATTCAGCTATATCAGCTAAATACACCATAAGACAAACTAACGCAATTAAGACAAAACATAATATCACAACAATAAAAATTTTTTTAGGCTCTTCTTTCATTTTAAATAATCCTCAAATTTCATCAACTGTATATTATGTCCCTCGGTTACTAAAGCTTTCCTTCTAGCTAAACTTGCTCCTCGAAAAAAATTACTCTCATCTAAAAAGTCTATATATAACGCTCCTTCCTTACCTTCCATCTTTCTAAGTATTCTTCCTAATACTTGAATTGTTTTAACATCACCTTTATTTGCAGCAGCATTAATAACCATATCCAAAGCTGGAATATCAATACCCTCTGCAAAAATACTTATTGTACTTATAAGAACATTTAATTCTCCTTTAGTGAAATCTTCAAACATTTTTTCTCTTTCTGTTTTGTTTGTACTGCCATGTAAATATTTACTATCAGGTATAAGTTCCTCTAAAATATTTCCATGTTCTATTAATTTAACAATAATTAAAGTTTTCTTTCCTTTATGTTTTTCTGTTACATCATAAATTAATTTATTTCTATTTTCATTTTTTACAATAAATTGAGAATAGAAATCAGCATAATTCTCAGTTTCATTAATTAAGCCTGTTTTACATTTATTAGTTAAATCATCAATTTCATTTTTATCCATATATTCTTTAAGAAATACTATTGTTGGTCTTACAAGCCATCCTTCATCTATTAATCTTTTGCTACTTAAATCAAAACATTTGTAACCTGTAACTGCATTAATCATCATATCATTTCCATCATCTCTGAAAGCAGTTCCACTAATTCCCAATCTATATTCACTATTTATTAAATGCTGTGATATTCTCAAATAACTTTTAGCAGCAACTTTATGTGTTTCATCAAAAATACATAATCTAACATTGCCTAAATATTTAGAATATTCACCTATATTTTTTATAAGCGTTTGGACCGTAGCAACTGTTATTGATTTAATTTCCTTTACTCCACTTCCTATCTGTCCCACTTCGATACCTAATGCTTCTTCAATTCTTTTCTTTGTTTGTCTTAATAGCTCAATTTTATCTACAACAAATAATGTCTGTACTCCAAGCCGTCGTATTATTTCAATAGCAATCTCTGTTTTTCCACCGCCTGTTCCTATTTGTAATATGCCAATTTTTTCTTGTAAAAATTCTTCTACCGCTTCTTTTTGATAATCTCTCAATACCCGACCATTAACAAACATATCTGGCATATCAATTTTTTCCTCATTAAAATTCCTATGTTCAACAATATTTATATCAACAGGTATTCCTTTATAATCTCCATAATCATTTAATGTCTTTTTTAATCCTTTCAAAAATCCTAAAGGTAATAAGCGTTTAGTCGGATTCCAAAACTTAACCATTGTTCTAGCGTGTGGATTATTCTTTTTCATAAAGTATGCATTCTTTAATTCATAACTAAACTTTTTTTCCATTCCTTTATGTAACAGTTCAGATAATGGTCCATCAATCTGTATAGTATTTCCTAATAAATGCAACGTATAATTTAAACCTGCATCACTACTACCACATAAATTTTCATATGGACAAAACATAAAACATTCATCTGCTTTTATTGGTTTTTCTATTTTATTCACAATAGCTTCCATCTTCTTTCTAGTATTAAGATGCCATTCTTCCATTTCTTTAATATCATCTTCTGTTGGTGTAAAACTTAATGACCCTTTTGTTCCATCATATTTTAAATAATATACCGTAGCTTTTTTAGGCAGTCGTCCAAACTTTCTTTTATATAAATAACTATAAAACTTTAATTGATGAGTATATTCAGATTCATTTTCTGGTCTACGTGTACTACTTTTCCAATCAACTATTTCATCAGTATCTGTATTAACTGCATCAATATATCCAACAACATCAGGATAAAATATCTTAAGTTCAGTACTTGTAAATGATAAATCAAGATTAACTGCGTTAAGAATCATTAGCCAGTATTCATCTTTTTTTAATCTTATTTTACTTTTATCAAGTTTATATTTTAACCATAAATTATTAAACATTTCTTTTAGTTCTTCTCTGTTCCTATTGTTAATATAATGTTCAACTACCTTATGCATTACGCTTCCAGCATCAGCATAACACATATCATCAACAACAGGTATCTTTTTAATATACTTATAGTACCAGCAGAGTTGACACTTGTTAAACATTGTACTTTGACTAAATGATGTTGGTTTATCCATTTTTTCCTGTTAATAATCTTATATGATTCTTTCTAAATTCTTTATGTTTTTGATGTTCAAAAACTGCTTCTAATATCTCTTCAGTTCCTATACGAACAGCATTTTTCATATTTTTTATTTTTGTCCATCTTTGATATGTATAAGGCCTTCCTATTCTATCTCTATGACTATATTTTCCAGAACATCCTCTAACACATCTAAGTTTTAATCTAGGATAACATCTTTTAATTATTCTAGCTATTGTTCCATTAGGGAAGATAAATATCTCACCCTCTAAAAATTTATCAAAAGCCATTTTAATAAAAGAAAAAATTATTTAACAAACTCGCCAACAAAGTTTTTCTTTATTGATTCGCCTGTTTGAGGATTTGTCACACCTTCAGATTTTATCCTTACCTTTGGCTGTGAATTAAGGAACCCCATAAACTCTCTAAGATTTACCTCATTTATATCTTTAGCCTTAAAGTCTGCATAAAGTCCTAATAGTCTACTTGCTTGATTTTTTCTATCCCGTGTAACTGTTGGATGTGAATATTTTCCGCCGTCTCTCTTAAATACTCTAACACCGCTATAATATTCCTGTTGTCCATCAACATCATAAAATAGAATAAATGTGCAATACTTAAAATCCTTATCTCCAGCTTTTGTTTTTTCCCAAGGTTTATCTGGCGGTGGCAATATAATATCTGCTTTCTTTAATATTGTTTCCTTTCCATCTAAATCTATCCTTGGTGGAGCCTTAACTCCCTCTGGAGCCTTTGTCCAATCATACGCTTGTCCTGCTGGTCCTGCATCTACTAAACTATCGCCTTGTTCAGGAACACCAGAGAATTCTTGTTCAGGAGCTGCCTCCTCATCTAAACTTTCAAACTCATTCAATTCTTCTTCTGACATTTTATCACCCTTTACGTTTTTTGTACGTGTTTACTAACAATAAAAAATGAACTATTATATAAAGTTTGTGAATTATATTTTTTCTGAAATAGGAACCTTTGGTTTATAAAACATATCTTCATCTAAATTTTTAACCATTCTATTAATTGTCTCTTTTTGCATCATCTTATTTTTATTTATCCTTCCTACTAATACTATATCATCTTTTGATAACATTTTTATTCCTCTATATATTTCCAAAAATTTTCTGTTTTACTTTTTGTTCTTCAGTCATACCATTAACTGTTTTAACCATTTTGCCTAACATTGTTTTAGCATCAACTCCTACTTTATCTGCTTCTGTTACAACAATTGGTTTCGGAATTTTTCTTGGTCTTTTTGGTCTAGCTTTTTGTGGTTTATTTGTTTGTAAAAAACCTTTATCCATTTCTTCATACCATGTAGCATTTCTCGGACGATACCTTCCTCCATATTCTACCATTTTATTCACCTCAATGAAATTCTATTCTTGGAATTCTATATGGTCTATCTTGTGAATCAGTTTTAACTAATCTAACTTTATCAACTTTTTTTGCAAATCCTGCTCCTATTGCTGCCATAACTGGTGCAGGCAGTACCACGGGGACAGCAATTCCACTTGCTGCAATTCCTGCCCCTACTGCTTTACCGGATACATCCTGCACTTTACCGTATTCCTGTAAATTTGTTTTCATAACTTTCCTTCTATATCTTGGGTCAGTTAAATCATAATATTCATTCATAGTTTTGCCTTCATCAATTTAGTATAATATTTTTTATCTTCTTTTAAATGGTCTTTAGCAATGTTTTTAAACACTTCTTTATTAATTGGGAATCGTCCATATTTTTTATGGAATCGTTTTAAAAAATCAATAGTATCTTTATGTTCACTTTCTATCTTAATTCCTTTTTGTAATTCAGTCTTTTTCATTTTTAGTCCTCAAACTCTTCTTCAACTTCTTTTCCCAAAATATTTTTAACTATTTTTTCCGCTAATTCATTTTCTTTCTCCATTTATTTTACCTCCTTGCAAATACAACATATTGTCCTTTTTTATTTCTTCCATAACCAACAACTATATATCCTGCCATTTCAGCTTGTTGTTGTGCATCTGCATGACTTATGACAGATATAAAAACCGTTTTTTGTACCATTTTATACCTTAGCTATTGTTATATAAGGACTATTATTTAATTTCTTTTTGATATAATTCCAAGCCTGGCTTGCATATTCAAACCATGGAGCAAGATTACCTTTATTATCTCTAACTCTTGTTCCGTTACGTTTGTATATTATTACATAGCCCATTATTATACCAACTTTTTATTTGCCCATCTTTGTAAATTGGTTGCACCGCCTTCTCCAATAAAATCTTGTCTCATAGGATTATTTGGCTGACAATCCTTTTTATTAGGAACTCCATCTAAGTCTTTATCTTTCTTTGAATCTTTTCCTTTACCCATTATATTTTTTATTCCTTTTTCTGGTGTCCATGTCATCTTTATTTCCTCCTTTGAACATATGGAACAACTTTAAAATATTCTGGTTTTTTATATGTTTGTTTTATATAATTATCTGCTTCCATTGCTGTTCCAAAAACCAAAATCGTTTTTTTATCTTTTGGATTTTTTAAATATGTTTTTCTTATTTTTCTCCAAATTGCAAACAACATTCTATCACCTTATATAATTTCATCAATTATGTCTTGTGCAGTCTTTACAACTTTTTTAGCAGCTGGTTTTTTAAATCTGCCCATTGCAACTACATCACCGTTTGTTTCAACAACTGTAACAGTTCCAAGCTCTTTATATTTACCTAACTTTTTTTGTGTAATTCTTCTTGTCATTCTTTTTACCTCCTTTTAAAATATCCTACTGTCCTATGAGCACCTTTTGCAAATTGTGAAGCACGTCTTGCTAAATCTTTATCTCCGCCTTCTGACATTATTTTCCATTCTTTTTCTTCTTGAGAAAGCCATGGAGTTCTCATTATTCCTATAGCTTCTTGTAATGTCATCTTTTTCTTCTTTAAATAAAAAGCTTCTTCTCCTGTAGGCATATTAAATTTAAGCCATTGTTCTCCTTCTCTTGCTTTTCTTCTAGGTCCAAAAAACTTCGGTTTCTTTTCCTTTAAGCTTTGTTTATTTTTATCATAAGGGTCACAATCATATCTATCAGGAACATTGTCTCTATCAGTATCAGGTAATAATATTCTAGCTATAGCTTTATCTTCAGCTTCTAAATTTTGCCATTCTCTATGTCTCTCCTCTGCCTCATCAACAAACTCTCTCTTTCTATATCTTTGACTTTGTATCATTAATCTATCTTTAAATCTTGGGTCTACATAATGTTTTATCTCTTCTGGATTATAACCTAATATTGCTCCCATTCTCATATGATATTTTGGAGAACTTTTATCTTTAGTCATTAAAAAATGTCTCTTCATTTCTAAAGCTCTACTTTTTTGTCCAGAAGCATAATAAATCCTGTCTCTATATTGCATACCATTCTTTTCATAGTTCATTTCTATATAAGGAAGTTTAGTTTTATATTTTTCATATTCCCATTGTTTTAACCAAACTATTGGTTTAAATCCATACTCAACTGATTTAAGTTGTTCTCCCTTTCTCATACCAGAAATTCCATAACCGTACTTATGCATTACTCCTTGTTTATTTGGATTATTAGGGTCACAGTCCATTGCATTAATTACTCCGTCACCATCTCTATCACCCATCATCTTCTGTTCTGTTTCATAAATATAATCTTTATCTGTTTCAACAATATGAACTGGCATTTTTTCATATCCTAATTCTCTTGCCGCGATTGCTCTATGTCTACCTTCTTGTCCTTTAAATTTTCCTCTTCTTGTTTCCAGCCAAGGAGCAGGAACCGTTCCCTCTTTTTTCATTAAACCTGATTTAATACTATCATATCCGCTTTGTTGATATTCTTGATATTCTCGCATCTCTTTTAGTGATGGTCCTTTCATACCACGTTTTCTAAATCTCTCTGTTGCCTCTTTATGTAATTGTTTAGTTGAAATTAATCTAGCTCCAGAAATAGGGTCTTCATACTCTTGTTGCGTTCCTTTAAAATTATGTGATTTCATAGCTAACTGAATATATTCATTAGGTGACATATATACAGTCTTTTTTCTAACCCCATAGCTTTCAGGATAATCAACTAAAGGTGTATTAGACTTTAACATAAAATCTTGTCTCATCGGATTTTTAGGTTGACAGTCTTTTTTATTAGGAACACCATCAAAATCCCAATCGTTTTTTCCGCCGAATGACTTTAGATTAAAATTCTTTAATACCTTATTAGAAAAATATGATGGGAGTTTGGCGCCTCCCACCACATTGTTTTTGTCGGTAACACTCTTAGAAGTAGTAGGATTACCTATAATCTTATTTAATGCTTTATCTATATTTAACATCGTTACCATCAATACAAAATCTAGTATATAGAGTATCTAAACTACTATCCTTTATATATATATTTGTTTTTCAATCATAATCAAAGAAGCGTTCAAAGATATATTTTTCATAAAATTTTGTTTTTTCTTCACCATACTTTTTAATACAGCCTTTTATAAAACTAGAAATCATTTTTACCTTTATTTCAGGGTCAGAATGTTCATGGTTATATACACACTCATCATATATAACTTGTTTAAACTTCTTCATATCTTCAATTATTTCTGTATCATTATCAAGTTTCATTGAATTAACAATATCATCATAATGATTTATATATAATTCCCAATTAAAGTTTCCATAAACTATTATATGTTTGCCACGTTTAGGCCACATTTCATATATAGGCGGAATTAAATTTTGAATACAAAAACTATTTACAATATTTTCATCAAATTTAAATTTTTTATCTGGTAAATTCAATGGTAATGCACCATGTTTCTTTTCAAGTTCAGCATGAAGTTTTCGAAAAGATTTACTATTTAAGTCAATCTTATTGTCCCGTAAAATACATTTTAATTGAAACCATAAATAATTATTTCTCATACCTTCTGGTAAATCATGCTCTAACATAAATTTTACCAATCTATGACTACGTATATTTCCTCCTTTTACTCTTGCTTTTGGTGACCCACTAGCTCTTATAAAAATATTTTTACTATTAAATTGTTCTTCATTTTCATCTTTAGACATTATATAATCTGTCAACCCTGTATTTTCATCATCTCTCAACTCTATTATGCCTCTCCATCTAGAAGTATTATATTTAAAATTCTTTGTACAATGTAACGCTCCAACGACACTTAATTTAAAAACATTTTTATCACATATAACCTTTAAATCATCTTTATATTTATTACAAAACTTTAATATTTGTGCTCCTATGCCTTTCGTTATTATTTTTTTCATTTGTTCAAATTCATCATTCATAACAAATGTTTTAGTTTTACTTTCAAATACTACGGTAGGCAAAGTTAGAGAATAATCTAATTTAACTAATAATTGAACACCGTGTCCTGAACATATCTTAATATAACTTTTATTCCATCCTTGAGTTCCCAATCTTTCGAGAATATTATTAGCTAATTCATCTGCATTTTTTAAATCCTTTGAAGAAGCAGCATCTCCAGTATTAACTCTATCAATATCAATAAATAAAAAATTTATTTCATCAACATTTACATCCTTTCCACCAAAAGATTTACCGCCCCATTTATTCCAATTTTTCTTTCTAGGTTGTATTCCAAACCATGCTGTTATATTTTCTTTAGCCCTTATAGAAGAAATTACAGCTTTAAGTTCTTTTTCATTAGAAACATACACTCCACTAGGCGAATACGGAATTTTATATTTTGAAGCAATTTCTTTAATTGTTATATAATCTTTTATTCTAACTTCCATAACTCTGGGCTCTCGACTACTCCACCAATTCCAGAAATCTTTAATGGTATATTTAGAATAAATCTCTTTTACTCTTTGCTCTTCCGACATTTCATACCATTTCATTTTTTCTCTTCTGAGACCTCGGGAATATAATAATATCCTTTTTTATCACGTTTATAAAATCTTTTTTTCCTAAATATTGCCTGCCCACTAAATAAATTAAAAATTGTATTATATTGGTCTTTTAATATGATTGTCATAGGATATCGTCCGTGTCCGCAACAACAGGCTACCGTTTTTAGTTTATACATTGCGATGTTTAAATGTTCTATGAATTGTTTTAAACACGGGTCTATTCTACTTCTAACTTTTTTAACATTATGGTGACACATTTTATTTCGCCAATTGCTGTTTTAATTTTACCATCTTCTCAGCTTCTAATCTTTTATATGTTCCAGGTTTATTAAATAAAATTTTCATTTCATCTAACATCATTTGTACATCAACCAACTCCTCTATAATATCATCAACTTTATTCCTACCTCTATAATTTTTACAGATAGCATCCTGTAACTCAGACATCTCTTCAAACAGCATTAGTATCTGACTGTCCTTCCCCCACTTCTTTATCGCCTGTTTTAATATTTCCGTTCTCGTCATATTCTTCTCCCTCCAAAAATTGAGATGACATATCATCACAAAAATAGAACAGTTTTGCAAGTTTATTATTGTTATATGCTGTTGCTAGATATTCTATTGGATATTCACCTTTAAATTTGCCGAATTCATTTGTACCGTACATACCCATATGATATTTAATCAACTCTTCTTCTTGTTCTGTTAATTCTATAAACTTCTTCAACCTAGATATTGAAAGTATTGCATGCCCTTTGGGTTGACTTACATTCCATTTGAATGGTCTACTCTCTCCTAAATAAGCACCTACTTTACATAAGTCATGCCCATAAGCAACTATTACTATACTTTCATCTGGTATTTGTTCTTGTAAACCAAATTTCTCTATCATTTCTCTAAATAATTTTTCTAATTTATAACAATGAATCAATAATCCACTTTTACAACTCCCATGAAATCTTGTAGAGCCAGGGGAATCAAAATATCCATTGCCCTCTAACGCCTCAACTAATTTATTCATTCCTTCTCTCTGAACGGCCATAAGTTTAGCCTTAACCTCTTCCTTGATTTTTTGCATTCTTTTTTCCTCCTTTGTTCTATTGCTCCACATGATTCATGACTGCTACGTCCTGCATAACAATCAATAATCCTTTTATAATGTGGTCCTAACGGTATGTCAAGAGCTTTTGCCAGGCCTATAGCAATGCCATGTGCTATATATTCATCATGTTCCCGACAGCAACCGTATCCATAAATAACGTGTCCTATTTCATGTAATAACGTGTAGTTGTTTGGTTTATTTCCTATAATTATTTCTCTTCCATGTGTATATGTCCCTTGCTCATTTCTATATTCAGGGTCTAATATAATTTTTATTCTGAACTTTTTTATTAAACTTTTGATTTTTTTATTCATTTCACTCCACCTAATAGTGCAAGATTGCCTTTAGCAAACTGTCGTTCTTCCCAACATCTCTTACATAAAAAATGATGTGGACTATATTTTGGAAGTTGATTTCCACATTTTTTACATACAGTAACAACTTTATAATCTCTTAGGTTATTCCCTCTTCTTTTCATTCTTTTTGAAAAACTCTTCCAACATCTTTTTTCTTTTATATTCTCGCTCTTCCGGAGAAGGGTCCTGACCTAATTCTTTATTACAAGTTAAACAGACCTTTACCTTATATCCACTATAATGTCCAGGTGCCCACCAGTGGTCAAACCATTTAGTAGACTTATGAGGACAAGTATCCTGTAACTCCTTAACCTTCCGTTCAAACTCTGCTTGGAGTCTTTTATAAGTTGGTCTTTTTTCTTTTACCATTTTATTTCCTCCATACATTTCATTAACATATTTTTCATTTAAATGATAAGGAAGATTTTCCGGATGATTTATTTTATGACATTGTTCACAAATTTTAACATAGATGTCAATAGGAAGAAACACTTTTTTCTCCTTGCCCATACCATCTTCCCAATGTACCCAAACCTTTCTTTGGGCTAAACTCTTCCATCTATTTCTAACTTGTGTTCTAAATAAATGATGTTTTTGTATTGACAGTGCTCCTTGACATAAACACTTAGGTTGATTTCTTCTCGACATCTTTAAACCACTTCTTTATTTTATTTATCTTCTTCTCATTTAAACATTGCATACATTGTGGATTGCATCCGTTATGTCCCGGCTGACGTATATGACATTTATTACAAAAAATAACAATATTCGCCCAATAATTTCTTTGCGCTAAATATCTAACCTTGTCTAAGAACTCTTTAGTGTCCCTAGTAATTAAATGATGTATTGTAAGGAAATTACTATTGCCACATTTTTGACATTTAAAATCTGCATAAAAGATAGCAAGTTTTAATCCTGTCTCCTTTACACGTTTTAAAATGCCAAAATTTTCATTTGCAACGGCCTTATCTATCCCTGCAATTAATTTTTTATGTTGTTGCAATAGGCGATGCCATTTTTTGTTTGTTATCTTCATTTTTTGATATATACTTTCTCCCAATTATATTGAGTACTATTCTCCCAATGGTCTATTGAATTATTATACACTCTAATAGTATCACTGGTTAAATCTATAATCATATACTCAGGCTTATATGAATCAACTCTTTGATATGGAATTTTACTGACACAATGATGATACTTGCTACTACAATCAATAATTGCTTCATATCCTATTGCTCTCATCATCCCTACAAACATTATAGCTGAATGTTTACAATCTCCTCCTTCATAAAATGTTTCTAACACATCATGATATGTATCATATCTATTTGACTTAACATATCTTACTCTAGGAAGATTACTTGCCAAATCCATGGCAAACTTGAAACCATCATATCCATCAAAAGTAGTATAATTAATCGCTATTGCACGAAGCTCTTCGTTATGTTGCATCGCTAAATAATTACGATGTACGCCGGTTACTCCATCTGAAACCATATCTAATATTTGCATAGGGCCTATAACAACAACAGCAAACAAAGCACATAATTGACCGATTAAAAGCCCTGTCGTAATTGTTTCCAAAATTAATGTTTTGTTCTTTTTCTTTTCTTTGTGCCCACATTTAGAGCAAACGTATTTATGTTTTTTTATCAACTTCATTTCTTCACCTCTTTTAAAATTTTTCTCTTATTATTTCCTCCCCATTATCTTCCAGCCAATTCATTTCATATTCACCAAAACCATATTTTCTTAAAAACTTCCGTGTTAATTTATGGCCTAGTTTTTTCATATCTGAAAGCATCATTTTTTTCATATGCGATGGTTCACTCTTCATTGATTCTGGATACATCATATCCTCTTCATCTTTTGGTTGTGTCTTATATGGTAACTCACCAAATATTTTTCTTAAATCATAATATCTACGTATTGCTGTTGTTTTTTTTACCTTGTGATTTTTTCGAACAAGATAAACAAATGCTTCTTTATCTTCTGCTGCTTTGTATTCTATCTCATATTTCATTCAAACTCACCATCCGGCAATCCAAAAGTGTCTTCTGTTTCTTTTGTTTCCTCCTCTATTTTCAAATCTATCTCTTCCTCTTTTTTCCTGTCGGGTGGACCAACAATTTTAAAATCTGCTGTATCAGCAACATCTAATTTACGATTAGTTTTTTCTATTATCCATCTTAAAAGCTGAAAATCTTCTTCCTCTGTTTTATTCCTTTTGTTTATTATACGTGATACCTTAACAAAATTATAATAAAACTCTTTCATACGTGAATCAGCTTCAATGCCATATTGTTCTAATATTATATCTACTCTAGAAAAATTTTTTCTGTCATCTTCACTATCTTTATATTCACAAAGCTCCTTAAAAAATTGTAAAATACAATCAGACTTTAAAACTTTGATTAACTGTAAATTTTCACTAATTGTATCTCTCGCAACATTACCTTTAACAACTTCTGAAAGTGCTTCATCTTTTTTCTCATTGACTAAATAAAAATAAAATGGAAACCTTTCATGTAAAGCATAATCATATCCATCAATCCAGAATTGTTGTTTTAATCTATACTCCGTTCTTTTTTCTTTTATTATTTTTCTTAAATAAGGATTATCATACATATATAAAGGAAGATGTAAATCCCAATTTTCATCCCATGGTTCTTTTTCCTCATCTCCAATTTGAGCAGTCATATCTTTATATGCCTTTCTTATTGCTCCTCTATATTGTCCTAAATGTGTAAAATCTAAATTTTCACTTATATTAATATGTGCTGTCCTTTTATTAAATACGCCGGTTGCTCCTGCTTTATCATATCCATAATTATCCTCAAAAATAAAAGATTTTAGATTTTGTATTAGCTCTCTATTCTCGCCTGCTTCATCTATATGTATTGAACGAAATGTTCCTAAATATCCTGTTGTTATTAATTTTTGGTCTTTACCCATTAAACTTATTACATTCTTTGTTCCTCTTAATCCTGCAACTGAAATACTTAAACCATTCGTTGATAAGTTCATATGCCCATTTAATAAAAATCCATAATATTTGAGTATTGTGCTTTTTCCTGTTGAAGCATCTCCTACAATTTGTACATTTGATGAAAGCTTTAATCCTAACATATTAACAACAGTCTGAATTATCAAACCTACTTTAATAGGATATAATCCA
>Ga0180433_10003858_pt1 | contig 21610 bp, 16 predicted proteins | sample SS_ome_8_FD_132980 | JGI IMG/M metagenome (GOLD analysis project Ga0180433, IMG submission 132980) | Hypersaline lake sediment archaeal communities from the Salton Sea, California, USA - SS_1_D_1 metaG | ecosystem: Environmental > Aquatic > Non-marine Saline and Alkaline > Hypersaline >... | reverse complement strand
CAAAAACACCGGTTCTGAAACTGTCATCTAAAGAATAAAATTGGCCTAGCTCAGCAGGTTAAATGAAAGGCCCCCAGCACGCATTTCCCCGAGCTAACGAATTGGTTGAAAATACCGATCGCTTTATCTGACTTTTCTGCATGAAGGACAATGTCTTTGCTCTGGAGGTATTCTTTCACTTCTGAACTGATGGCCATCATTCCGAACTTGCCTCTTCCCACGACGACATCCGCAGGATTGGCTTCCTCAATGGCACTCACTATGTCATCAAGCTGAAGAAGATGCCCCTCTTTGCGCCACCAGTTCGCCTGGACTCGGTCAGGAAAGATGATCACATCTTTCGTATAAGGCTTTCGATTGATGCTGATGCGGCCGAAGCGATAAGAATCGATCATACTTTTCTACTTGAGGTTTCGAATGCGCACCTCAATTTCAGGGATGTCCCTCAAAAGAACAACAAGCTGCGAGGTATCCGTATTCCCGAAGTGATAAGGGTAAAGAATTTTTGGCCTGAATGCTTTGGCTGCGTCAGCCACCATTTCCGGTGTCATCGTGTAAGGGAGGTTCATGGGCAAAAAAGCCACATCGATATCTGTCAGCGCCTTCATCTCAGGGATGTTTTCCGTGTCCCCAGCCACATACACGCGCTTGTCCCCAAAGGTCAAGATATATCCGTTTCCCTCTCCCTTTGGATGAAAGGGAGTGTTTCCGCTGCGCATGTGCTTGACGTTATAAGCTGGGACGGCTTCGATCTTGAGTCCCTGGACCGTTTTTTCCTCTCCATTGGCCATGGTGATGGCTTGTTTGATTTTGGATTTCTCCAAACACGCTTTGGTGAAAACAACGGCTGTGTTTTTTTTGGTTAGGTCTTGAATAGCGGCATCATCCAAGTGATCGCCGTGTTGATGTGTGACAAGGATTATGTCGGCATCTGGCATTTTCGTATAATCCGCATACCTGGAGACAGGATCAATATGAATAACCTTTTCGTCAAAAGCAAACATCAGCGTGCCGTGTCCAATACAGGTGATCGTTAAATCGCCCCCTGAGGTGGGGATAACATCCCTTTCAAAATCGGTTAAGGCGGCTATCATAACAACCATTCCAATCATCATGACTCCAAAAAACCATAAAAATCGACACATGATTATCTCTCCTCCTCAGTATTTTTTGAATGCGGCGTATCTTTCTCTCAATTTTCCCATCACACATCTATGAGAAATATAATTCGGCATGAAAAAAGTGTCAAGGTCAGCTTTGCGATAGGATAAGTCAAGCATGAAAAGGGGCTCTCATTCAGGCCAAAGCTCGACCTCTGTGGCGCCCCAGCTACCGCCGCTGTAATGGGCATTTCTGAAACTTGCGACATGGGGATTCTTCCTGAGGATACCATGAATGATCTCCCGGAGTGTTCCCATTCCTTTACCGTGGATGATACGAACCTGATAAATACCCAGGCGCCGGCATTCCCTCAGATATTCCGGAACAAGGCTCTTCACATCTTTGGGGTGAAATGCATGCAGGTCCAGGATTCCATCAACAGGAACATCCACTGGACCTTTCTCTGTCAAATGACTTCACCTTTTCAAAGGATTTTGTCTTGTTTATAATTATATATCAGAAACACCCTTACACCAATTCTCTTAGGCCATTGAATGAGAAGTTTTGTTTTTTGTTAAAAAGGGTTATCATGCACAAGCTCCGTCAACGCAAAGACTCGTCCATCGACTCGAGGTTCCAGAAGAAAAGATTACTCGCTATCAGAATGCCCTGGAAATATGGGTTCAGAAGAGGACCGCAGCCCCAGGTTATATGGTTGAATCCATTGATTACGAATAAAATTGGAACATGAGGAGAATAAAGGCCATGAGACTATCATCATTCGGAATTGGTGCAGCCGCAGCTCTAGCTCTTCATCTCAGCCTGGGAGCACAGGACTTCAGCCAGTACGAGAAGCTGAAGGCCCCCCAGATCAGCACAAAGCCCAACCAGAAAATGCTGGTCGTGGAAGCCAAGGGCGATCCCACAGCGGTAGCTAAGGACGCTTTCACCAAACTGTTTGGCTCATATTTCAAACTTCCGGGAGCAAAAATGGCTGCACCCAGAGCCCGCTGGATAGCTGACTTTGCAGGCCCCAGAGAGGATTGGATAGGCTTCTACGCCCTCCCTCTTCCCGATTCAGCCACCGCCCTCCCCGAGGGAATGGAAGGGGTCAAGATCCAAGAATGGGAATACGGCGAGGTGGCGGAAATTCTCCACATCGGCTCGTACAGCAACGAGACGCTGACCATAGAAAAACTCCACGCCTTTATCACAAGCCACGGGTATGAGATTTCCGGCCCACATGAGGAGGAATACCTGAAAGGGCCGGGCATGGTCTCCGATTCTTCCGATTACTGGACCGTCATCCGCCTCCAAGTCAGGAAAAAATAAAAACAAAAAAAAGGATAAGACACTCCACATCACAGGTACCATGCACAAAGCTTTTGTGAGGTCGATGAAGCTGGGACTGAAGCCGTCGCTGCAACAGCCGTGGTTGTCGCTGTGAAATCGGCTCTTCCGATCAAAGAGCCCCCTGTGTTCAGGGCTGATCATCCCTTTCTATTCCTTATTCGTGATAATGAAACCCAAACTATACTTTTCATGGGAAGATTGACAACACCTGCAAAATAAGCAGAAAATAATGTTATAGCTTAATGGGATCGGAACAGGGAGGTCATCACATGGTAAAACGTCTATTTATTGCTTTGATCATTGTCTGGCTCGGGACAAGCATTTTCCTCCTGTCTCAAGATCGGGACTCTACCGAGATCAAGACTCATCAAGGAATACTTCTGAAAAATTGCTACGTTTTCGATACGTATACCGGTAAAATGAGCTCACCGATGAGCATCCTCATCGAAAGGGAATGTATTAAATCTGTCGAACCGGATATCGGCTCATCACAAATAAAATACCAAGAGATCGATTGCGCGGGAAGATTCGCTGTCCCGGGTCTCTTCGATTGTCACACACACCTGGCTTTTCTCACCACGATGGGAAAGGCGACAATGAAAGGGGTGCTCGCTAAATTCGTACAAAACGGTGTCACCCAGGTCCGCGATGTGGGAGGCCCGATTAAAGTGCTCCACGACATGAGCCAGGCCACTTCCAGTGGAGAGATGTTGGGGCCGGAGTTTTTCTACACAGGACCAATGCTGGAGAAGCCACCGCTCAACTGGGAGGAGCATAATAAAACTTTACCTGGCTTTACTGTTCCCGTAGACAGCAAGGAAGATGTGGATCAGGTCATGGCAGAGCTCGTCGCAGGAGGAGCCCAACTGGCCAAAACATTCAACAATTTTGACCTGGATGTGTACAAGTACTTGCTGGCGCAAGCGCGCAAGCATTCCCTTCGCGTTGTCCATGACCCGGGAAGGCCCCTGTTCCAAAGTGTTCCCATGGACAAGGCTATCGATCTGGGTGTCACAAGCATCGAGCATGCCATGGCACTCTGGTCCGTTTCTCTAAAAGAGGAGCTCAAAGCAGAGCACGATCGCATTATGGCAGAAAGCGATAATGATCCAGCAAGAAAGGCCTTCATGGCAAAAATCATAGAGCTTGGAATGGATTCAATTTCCACCGATAAACTTGAAAAAATTATCGACAAAATGCTGGCCAATGATGTCTATCTCTGTCCGACGCTCTATGTCATGGAATTCATGGCAAAGCAACCTACATCCAAGGACACGCCCAAGGAAGAATACGAGCAGCGGAAAAAGTTTTTTACCTCTGCACTTGAAGTAGCCCCATATTTTGTCTCTGAGATGGCCAAACGAAAAGTCAAAATCCTGGTCGGACAGGATAATATGAACCCGATGGGAACGCTTGTCGAAATGAAACTGCTGAGCGATTCCGGAATGGAAAAATCCGAAATCATCAAGGGAGCTACTCTGTATCCAGCGCAGTGGCTGGGAGTGGAAGAGCGCTTGGGTTCTATCTCTCCCGGAAAGCTAGCAAATATCTCGATTGTTGAAAAAAATCCTCTGGAAGATATCAAGAATATTCGCGATCCGTACATGGTCATCAAAAACGGAACAATCGCCCATCACAAATCAAAGAAATAAATGACACACGAGATATCATTCGCGTATTGATCGAATCAAATACCTTTGAATCCCAAACAGTAATCTAACCGCGGAAATTGAGTATTGATTATTGAATGTCTTAAAATAAACACACAAGCACTAAAAGAGAGGAAAGATGGAAGGCAGAAAAAGTGGCGCAGGAATTATATTTTTAATGGCCTTGGTTTTATTCCTGATTCCTATGAAATCAGCATTGACCAAACTAAAAGCTGAATATCCGGTTTTTGAACAGCGGAAAATCCAATCGGTTCCCGAGGCATTTAAAGATGTGCAGGCCCTCATCCAGAACCTCATCGATGAAAAAGGAGTCATCTCCATCGCGATTGCCGTGGCCAAAGACGGAAAGATTCTATGGGAGCAGGGTTTTGGATGGGCGAACAGTGAAAAAATGATAAAGGCGACTCCTGATACTGTCTATCATCTGGCTTCAATATCGAAGGCCATGACGGCAACAGGGCTGATGGTTCTCGTGGAGCGAGGCCTGCTCGATCTCAACAAACCCGCGAACGAATATTTGGGCGAGGCAAAACTGATCGCTTACAGGGGTGACGCCAAGGATGCGACAATCAAGCATCTCATGTACCATACAGCAGGCCTTCCCATGTACTGGAATTTCTTCGATATGGAAGGGCCCAATCAAAGGCCCTCCATGGAACAATCTATCAGACGTTACGGAATCCTGGTCACGCCACCCGGTGAGACCTACACCTATTCCAATTTTGGCTACGGCATTCTGGATCACATTATCTCCCGCGTATCAGGAAAGGACTATGCGGAATACATGGAAGAGGAAGTGTTCGCCCCTCTGGGCATGTCGCGGACATCGGTCCAAACAGATTCAAGCCTGAGCTCAAACATGGCTCAGATGTACGCGGGTGGGAAAAAGCCCGTTCCTCCTTATGATTTCGATCACCGCGGCGCTTCCGCCGTGCTATCCAGCGTCAGAGACCTGGTCCGTTTCGGACAATTCCATCTCAAAAATCCTCTCCCCGATCAAAAGCATATCCTCAAAGACGAGACTATCGACAGGATGCACAATGAAACCTACACCCAAATTTCCAACCTCAAAGACCAGGTAGGGTTCGATTACTTATTGGGAAGCTTTGGTGGAGTGGATTATGGTGGATATCATATCGAGATCACGACAGGTTCGATGCCCGGAGCCGGATCACGATTGGCACTGGTGCCATCAGAGAACATCGTCACTGCCGTCTTGTCCAATGGAGATAACATCGATCTCTGGGAGATCGAAAAAGCTGTGCTCGAAGTGATACTGCCCGGCTTCAGGGAAAAAACAGAGAGCCCAGATAAAACGGCTTCCAAAGGCAAACACTTCGATCCCAATCCACCCGAACCTTTCCTTGGCATCTGGGCAGGCAGCTTGAAGACACAAGCCCGCACGCTGCCGATGACGTTGACTATCGCCAAAAACAAAAAAATGCGGCTGGAAATAAACGGTAGATCGGCCACCCGGCTCAATATCGCCACGCCCCTTGGAGAAATGGGTTATAAAGACCGCGAGTTCAAAGCTCTTTTTATGCTTCGCCTCACAACCCCGGATGCGATGCGGGCACCGCACATCCTGCTCCTGGAGTGCCGCCTTCGGGGAAACCGCTTGACCGGTTATGCAGCCGCCGTCGCTATGAACCAGACCTTTTGTCTGCCACATTGGATAGAGCTAAGCCGTGAAAATGGAAGGGATTGACGAAACATCCCCCTCCCCCGCTAAAGCTTTCTCAAAATTATTCACACGCACCTGAAATCCACAATTAGCAGGCTAGGTGCAGACATCACAGGTGGCCTGCATTTTTTCTTGATACAGAGCATCAAGATTGATATATAATGATTCTTCTCGCAAAAATGAGCTTATCGCGTTTTAATCATCAATTTTTCTGTACCACAACTATTTTGGGAGGCTGTTATGAAGAAAACATGTCTATGGTTTTGTGTTGCAATCCTTGCTTTATCCATGACTGGGTGGAGCGAGGAAAAAAAGGAAGAATCAAAATCCCCCTTGACCAGTTCCAGAACATACTCGGGATTGCGGTTCAGGGGCATCGGTCCGGCTCTGATGTCGGGGAGGATATCGGATATCGCGATCCATCCTGAAGATCAGAGTGTGTGGTACGTGGCTGTTGGATCAGGCGGTGTGTGGAAGACAGCCAATGCCGGGACGACGTTCGCCCCGATTTTTGACGGACAACCTGTCTACTCCATCGGATGTGTCGCCCTTGACCCAAACAATCCAGAAATCGTATGGGTAGGGACAGGCGAGAATGTGAGCGGCCGCCATGTGGGTTGGGGGGATGGTGTCTACAAAAGCCTCAACGGCGGCAAGACATGGATGAACATGGGACTGAAGAAATCCCAACACATCTCCAAGATCATAGTGGACCCTGAGGAATGCAATGTCGTCTATGTGGCTGCGGAAGGGCCACTCTGGTCCGCAGGAGGCGAGCGGGGGGTCTACAAGAGCGAAGATGGGGGCGCGAACTGGACGCTTTCTTTGGAGATAAGCAAGGACACTGGCGTGACAGACATCGCCATGGATCCAGAAAATCCCTCCATACTCTATGCCGCAGCCTATCAAAGGCGGCGCAATGTCGCTGCGTTCATAGCTGGAGGGCCTGAGTCTGGAATCTACAAGACTGTCGATGCCGGGACAAACTGGCGAAAACTCAAAGTGGGACTTCCCAAAGGAGATATGGGTCGAATCGGACTGGCCATATCTCCTCAAAACCCGCGAGTAGTCTATGCCACAATCGAAGCTGAGCCAAAAAAGAGAGGGTTTTACCGCTCAGACAACAAGGGAGAAAGTTGGGAAAAGAGGAACAGCTACCTCAGCAACGGCACCGGGCCGCATTATTACCAGGAAATTTTCGCCGATCCCCATCACTTCGACAGAGTGTACCAGATGGATGTCTGGATGCATGTCACCGATGACGGAGGAAAAACGTTCAATCCGGTCGGTGAAGACCACAAGCATTCCGATAACCACGCCCTGGCCTTCGATCTGAATGATCCCAATTATCTGCTTTCAGGATGCGACGGCGGGCTCTATGAGACATGGGATCTGGGAAAAACCTGGAAGTTCTTGGCGAACTTCCCGGTGACCCAATTCTATAAAATGGCCCTGGATAACGACCTGCCCTTTTACAATGTCCTCGGAGGCGCACAGGACAACTCGACTCAATTGGGGCCGTCCCGGACGCTCAACGAGAACGGGATCCGCAACAGCGATTGGGAGGTGACGACGGGAGGAGATGGCTATGCCTGTGCCATCGATCCTGAAGACCCGAATATCATTTACTCCGAGTGGCAGGTTGGGCGCATGTCCCGTTATGACAGACGCAGCGGCGAGCGCGTTTTCATTCAGCCGCAACCGGAAAAAGGAGAAGATCCTCCGCGCTGGAACTGGGACACGCCTGTAATCATCAGCCCTCACTCCCGCACAAGGCTCTACTACGCCTCCCAAAGAGTCTACAGGAGCGACAATCGCGGTGATTCCTGGACAGCCATCAGCCCGGATCTCACCCGCAATATCAAGCGATTGGAGCAGCCGATCATGGGAAAGACACGGAGTGTCGATGCCTTATGGGACCTCGGGGCCATGTCCCTTTACAGCACCATCACCAGCATCTCTGAATCACCGCTAATGGAGGGATTGATCTACGCAGGAACGGATGACGGCCTGATCCAAGTTACCGAGGATGGCGGTAAGACCTGGCGCAAAGTTGAAAAAATCCCCGGAGTGCCGGACTATTATTTTGTCAACGAGATCCGCGCCTCCAAACATGACCAAAATACAGTCTACGCAGCCCTGGATAATCATAAAACTGGCGATCTCAGGCCATATCTACTGAAGAGCACGGATCGAGGCCGGACATGGACATCCATTGTCGGCGATTTGCCCGAAGAAACCATTGTCTGGGCCATAACACAGGATAACATTAAAAAGGATATGCTTTTTATTGGAGCAGAGTTCGGGCTCTATTTCACACTCGACGAAGGCAAACATTGGGTGAAACTAACAGGCGGCGTACCGACAATTTCCTTTAGAGATCTTGAAGTTCAAGAGCGGGAAAGCGATCTGGTAGGTGCTACGTTTGGGAGAGGTTTCTACATACTGGATGACTATTCACCATTGCGGCAGATCAATGCAGAGGCTTTGAACCAGGAATGCGTTCTTTTCCCTGTAAAAAAAGCGTTGATGTACATCGAAAAACTGCCGTTGGAGTTGAAAGGGAAAGGCTTTCTCGGAGATTCTTTTTATCTCGCTCGCAATCCTCCCTTCGGCGCGGTCTTCACTTACTATCTGAAAGATTCGCTCAAAAAAGCTGCAGCGAAGAGACGCGAGACAGAAAAGAAGCTGGACAAAGAAAAAAAACCGATCCCCTTTCCTGGATGGGAGAAACTCCGGAAGGAACAGCGTGAGGAAGATCCAGCTATTATTATCAGCGTCAAGGATGAAGCCGGGCAGATTGTGAGACGTATGACTGGACCGGGGAATAAAGGCATCAACCGTGTGGCCTGGAACTTGAGGTATCCATCTCTCAACCCGACACAACTGGAAGAGCCGCCGCGGAACCCCTGGTATGAGCCGCCCGAAGGACCGCTTGTCGTTCCAGGAACCTTCACGGTGAGCATAGCCAAGATAGTGGACGGTGAGTTGACACCCCTGGCAGAATCTCAATCCTTTGCCGTGGAATCGTTAGGTCTGCAGAGTATTCCAGCAAAAGACAGGAACGAAGTCCTGGCCTTCCAGAAAAAGGCGGGAGACCTCCAAAGGGCAATGATGGGAGCCGGCCAGGCTGCCCAAGAGGGCTTGAAAAACATCAACTTCATGAAAAAGGCCCTGATGGATACAGCCAACGCCGATCCCAAACTTGGGGATCGAGTCCGTGAAATTGAAGAGCGCATCCAGGATCTTTTGATCGACCTATATGGAGATTGGGCCAAGATGAGAAAAGGAGAAATGCCGTCACCCGGCATGATGAGCAGGGTAAGCGCCCAATTGAATACGACTGCCTCCATCACAGAGACTGTCAAGAAAAATTACGAGATTGCGGCCAGTGAGTTTGAGGAATTCCTCGAAAATCTACGACAGTTGGTCGATGTGGAGCTGAAGAAACTCGGGGAAGAGATGGAGGCCGCAGGCGCACCCTGGACCCCCGGCAGAGGCGTTCCCAAGTGGAAAAAGAAATAAACAGAAAATTCCCCGTTCAGACGGATTGAATAGAATTAACTAAAAACGAGGGGTTTTCGGGATTAATCGTCGTCTTCGAGGATTTTGTTCAGCACATTTTCTGCTGGATTGGGGGCATCCTCGGGAAGATAGATAATGACGCCGCCCTTGACAGGCCGCGTGACTATTTTTCCCTCGCTGACCAGCCTTTGGGTGACCTCGACAGGATTTATTCCAAAATATTCTTTGAAAGCGCTGTTGAATCCCGAATAAACGCTGTGTATTCCTTTGTAATTTCCTCTGAGCTTTTTCACAGCTCGACGGACAAATTCTTCCTCAGAGAGTTTGGGTTTTTCTTCGGCCACCATAGTCTCCTCCTATTTAGAGCCTGTGATAAATATTTTACCAGGAAATGCCAGGTAAAAGAAAGCGAGAAAGTAAGAGGGAGTTGACAAGACAATGGACATGAGTAAAGATTTGAGGAGTGAGACAAGGAGAGCTACCCATGAAAACTGAGCCGTATTACAGAGGTCTGCGGTTAATGAGAAGTTTTGTGGTGACGGGAATTATTGTCTATCTCCTCACAGGAGCGGCCCTAAATGTGTCATATGCCTGCACAGACCCGGCAAAATCTGGCCAAATCAGGATTGTTCACATCGCCAATCAAGGATACCTGATAGAGATCGGTGACACAAAGATCCTGATCGATGCTCTTCATACGGGAGTTTCAACTGAACTGAGGGCCAAAATGACGAGTGCAGAGGCTTCCTTCGACAACGTAGATATCATTCTGGCTACGCAAAGCCATGCCGATCATTTCAGCCCTGATCTTGTCGCCAAACACATGGACAAAAACAAGAGAGCCATGTTCATATCCAATGATGAGGCGGCCTCACATGTCAGAGCCTATATCCATGACTTCGCCAGTGCAGCTCAGAGGATCAAAGCCGTATCTCCCATGGAAGGGGAGAAGATCAAGGAATCCTTTATGGGTGTGAACATTCAGGCGATGAGTTTTCCACTCAGTCAAGATTCCTATATCACCAACTTGGGGTTTCTGGTCAAAGTCGGAGGTAAAAAATTTCTTCATATGGGTGATTCAGCCAGACCCCTAGACTACTTGAAAGGCTATAAGCTATCCAAGGAAAAAATAGATGTGGCCTTTATCCCCTATTGGTATTTCGCAAACCCGGATTTGCAGAGCGTTATAACAGAAGGAATCAAGGCGAAGCATGTGATCCCCATGCTTTTTGGCCTTGAGGAGGGATCCAAAGAGCAGGTGTTGAAGGCTCTAAAATCAGAATTCCCCGGAGCCATCCTTCTCCTGAAGGAGTTGGATTCAAAAACTATTCAATAGGTTCAAAACTCCTGAATCATTTCTTCTTGGAGACGCGGTCAATCGAAGCAGGGCGGGGTGTGTGTTTGACTGGATTTTTCTCGAGGAGTTTCAGCGCTTCCTCTACAGCCCTCTCCAACTGCGGATCCTGACCTTGAATAACCAGCTTAGGTGTCATCTCGACCTCAATATCCGGAGCAACACCCTCATTCTCGACAGACCATCGCCCTTCAATATCATAAAAAGCAAGGTTTGGAGAGGAGATGAAGCCGCCATCGATCAAATCGCAACCGCCGTGGTGTCCGACGAGTCCGCCCCAGGTGGTCTTGCCGATAAGCGGCCCCACCTTCCTGAAACGGAAAAAATAGGGCAGGGCATCTCCACCGGATCCAGCAAACTCATTGATAATCATCACTTTAGGTCCGAAAATCTGCGCCATCGGAGTCGTGCTTACCTTGCCATCTCTTGTCGCAAAATAGCTCATCAGAGGGCGCGACATCATATCCACAAAGTAATCTGCGACCGAACCGCCTCCGTTAAAGCGTTCATCGATAACGGCCCCTTCTTTATGCTGCTGGGCAAAATAATAGCGATTGAAGTTTACGTACCCTGCACCTGCTGTGTTGGGGAGGTAGACATAAGCCAGCTTTCCGTTGGAAAGCTTGTCCACTTTGCGGCGGTTGTCTTCGATCCAAGCGTAGGCTCTTAACTGGAATTCGTTACCTATGGGGACAACTGTGATGAGGCGTGAACCTTCAAAGGAAGGTTTATCATTGACTCTCAAACTGACTTGTTTATTGACTGTTCCTTCAAAGAATTTGTAGATGTTGGCCGGGGCATTGATTTTGCGGCCATTCACTTCAAGGATGTAATGCCCTTCGCTCACATTCAACCCGGGCGCTGTCAGCGGGGCCTTGAGATCGGGATTCCAGTTTTCACCCGTGTATATTTTTTTGATTCTGTAATAACCATTATCAACGACAAAATCAGCTCCAAGAAGACCAACGGGAACGTCCTTAGGAATAGGCATGGCGCCACCACCCGCCCACGAGTGCCCGATGGTCAACTCCCCGATCAGGTTTGCCAGGATATAACTCAAATCAGACCGGTGCGCCACGTGAGATAGAAAAGGTTTATACTTTTCGTACATGGCATCCCAATCCGCCCCATGCATCTTCGGATCGTAGAGAAAATCCCTGTTGATCCGCCATCCCTCCCGATAAATCTGCTGCCACTCAACCACCGGATTGACTTTCATCTCCAGATTCTGGGTATTGAGCTTTCCGTCTCCGGGCTTGGGCTGTCCGGCTGTATCCACAATCCCCAGCAATCCTCCCTGACCAAAATAGAGCATCTTCTTTCCGTCAGCCGACACTTCATAGCCCATAATTCCCGGCAAAAAAGGCTTGGATTCCCTCTTCTTAAGATCGTAGCGATGGAGGGATAATCCCGGAGTATTGGGAAGACTTTCAGCATAAAAGAAAACACCGGCAGGACCAGCTTTCAAAAGGCTGTAGTTCCTCAACGGCACATCGACGGCGAGTATCCGCTGGCTAATTCCATCGATATCGATACGGACCTTGATTCCGTTGTCCTCCTTTTTTGCTGTCTCATCAGTTTTTTCCGCTTTTTTTGCCGGTTCTTTTTTCTTGATCTCCTCTGCTTCATCTTCTTTCACTTCTTCCTCGTCACTCTCAGGAAGGAGCGGCGAGGGATCCTCTGAGCTGAGAACGACAAGATAGATTCCTCTTGTGAAGGGCCGTTCATACGAATTCATATCCAGCCAGCTTGTGTTCAAGCCAAGGTTGGTGCTGGCCAAGAAATAGAGATGCTTTCCGTCTCTGTCGAATGCAGGGGAGACAGTATCGGAAAGACCATCCGTTATCTGATGGGATTTTCCCTCTTTGAGGGAATAGAGGAATATGGCATGCATCCGATTGTCAAGACGCTTGGAATAGACGATCCATTCGGAATCAGGCGACCAGCCGTGGTCTAAGGATCGCTGTGGATGGTCATAGGTGTCTTTATCAATTTTCGTCGCTTTTCCGCTGGCCACATCAACAAACCAGAGGTTGAGCCGTTTATCGGCAAAGAGTATTTTTTTCGAATCCGGAGACCACACTGTCATGTAATAGAAGGATGGATTGGCAAGGGCAATGCTTTTAGCTGGCTTCTCCCCCTTCTGGTCGCTGATCATCAACTGGTATTCGCCGCTTTGGTCCGAAAACCAGGCGATTTTTGTCCCATCAGGTGACCAGGCTGGATAGCGGTCGTTGGCGCCCGGAGTTTCGGTCAGGTTGCGGTAATCACCCTTTTCCGCAGGGACGGTGAAGATATCGCCACGGGCAGAGATCACCGCTCGCTTTCCTGTCGGTGAAATATCAGCTCCCCTTATCAGTCTGGAGACATTGGCAAAATGAGTCCGTCGCCCCGGCAAATCGCCTTTGATTTCGACATGAAGCTGAGACGATTGGTTTGTGCTGGGATCGTACAGATGAAGATAGCCCGCTTGCTCGTAGATGATGATCCCATCTCCGGCAGATGCCCGTTTGATATCAAAATCTTCGTGAGATGTCAGTTGCTTAACCTCTTTAGTTTCGGGGCTGTAAGAAAAGAGGTTCATAGTGTGATTCCTGTCAGAGATAAAATAGACGGAATCCCCTATCCACATGGGATCTGTGTCGTTGCTGTTTGCGCGCGGGATTTTTTCCAGATCATGGTCATCGCAATCAATCAGCCAGACTGCTGTCGTCCGTCCTCCCCTGTAGTGACGCCAGGCATCAAAAGCCTCAGGCACCCGCACATAGGCCATCCGCTTTCCATCGGGTGAATACACGCCCTTGTTTGCCATAGGCAAAGGTAACGATTCAGGCATCCCCCCTTTAATGGAAACAGCCCACAGCCTGTTAACAGGTATGGGAACATTCACTCTTCCCGAGGCAAATATCACACTTTGTCCATCAGGCGTCCATCCCCGGACCACATCTGCATAGGGATGATACGTCAAGCGTCGGGGTTCTCCTCCTGTCGTCGGTACAATATAGACATCCGTGTTCCCGTCGTACTGGCCCGTAAAGGCAATGTGCTTCCCGTCCGGGGAAAACCTTGGATTGGATTCGGTCCCGATATGAGTGGTGATCTGATGGGCCCCGCCCCCGTTCCGCGAGACAACCCAGATGTCATTGGCATAGACGAAAGCCACATGGTTCTGACTCACAGTTGGGTCCCGCAACAACCGCGCCTCTTCAGAAACACTAGGCTGCACAAGAAAAGCCAGTACCAAAACGACGAATAGACAAAAGCCTTTAAACTTCATGGTGGATACCTCCCGTTGGTGTTGATCTAAGAACGAAAAAATTTAAAGCCACTTTATTCAATTTCACAAGGCTACTATCATAGTCAAAACCATCCTTCAATACAAAGGATAAAAATTGTCTTCTACAGAGGCTTGGGCATGAGGATGGCGCCATCTTTAAAATTGCCGAGCACTTCGGCCTTATCTTGGAGAAAATGGAGACCGACAAGGGCTCCCGTGGCAGCATCCAGTTCATGATCGCTAAGGTCTTTCTCAAGCCCCTTTATCCCCAATCTCTGCAGGCCGGCCCTCAGCCCATCCATATCACGGCGAGCACGGGGAATTCCCCACACGTCCTGCGCACCTCCGGGATACATCTCGATTACGTGGAACCCTCTCTTCTCCAATGTTTGTTTTAGGGCCATCCCTCGTACAGTCAGCATGCGCATCGGTCCCAGTGTTATCGGGAAAAAAGGAATTTTACGCTGTCTGAGTTCAATATCGCACACGCGAAAATGAGCGCCGTTTCTTTCCTCGATGGATTTCCTGCCCGGAGGAAGGTTCAAGGGAGCATCCACGGTTATCAGATCGGGCTTTTCTTTTTCAGCACACTCGAGAATCTCATCATCGGAATGGCTGATAAAGGTTGAAGCGTTCATGCCCTTCAGCACACACATGCCGGTGGGACGATGGGCAACACCAGCCAAATCCACACCGAGAACAATGAAAGAAGGCATCTTTTTTTGTGATTGCATTACAACACAGGTTGAAACCGATAACCTTGTTCAATTCCCGATAGCTCAGGTTATAAGTTACTCTGTCTCTCGGTTCGAGTGAACTGGAAACGGCAGACCGAGCCTCCGTAACCGATCGTTTCCGGCCTCTCGAATTTCACGCCAAAGCGTCCATCCTTGAGCTCATCTCCCCAGACATTGTCCCAGTCACAGAAAACTGGCGTCAGCTCAGGTGCGCCGTGCGCAGAGAAGAAATCATGATAGAAGCATTTCTTGACGTTGAGAAAGTAATGGGTGTCATCGTCTCTTTCTCGCTCAAAAACAAAGGTTTTTCCGTACTGTTTTTCCTCTTTGGACTTAGAAATTTTAACCATCATCGTAAAGGGATCAGGTTCTTTCTCTACCATAGAGACAAGGTACGCCTTGACTGCTTTGTGCTGTTGGGCTTCAAAAAAAGCGAATCGAGCGATATCCATGGCTGTATCCTTGCTATTCGTTTTCCTCACTAACACTTGATATGTGGCCAAAACGAGTGATGTTAAAAAGAGATGAAATTCTGCGGGGGGATCGACAATCCAGGCCTGGTTCTTTCGAATGATATCCTGGTGCCTTTTATCGATATCATCCCCAATAGAATTTGCCTGCTCTGGAAAAAGCTCCTCCAAACGCCGATTCAATGCGCTGAAATACTTTTTCCGCAAATTTTCCATGAACCCTTTTTCGCTCTCCTGATCAAGCCTTGGAGCCAATATAGAATTGTCTTTCAAAGAACGGAAGAACAATCCTTGTCCGCATAACTCAAAAATGCCGAACAGGGTGATTCCAGAAATTCCTTTGCCAAGAAAATCCCTCCGCGAAAGCAACATATATTTCGTCATCCTGTCTTTCTCCTTAAAAGGCGACACTGCGCTTGAGTTTGACATCTTCAGCCTTGTAAACGAAACCAATGCCTCCCCGGCTCAATTCCTTGATGAGCCCGTACTTGCCGGCAATGATCTTTTTGTAAATAGGTTTTTGGTCAACAATGGATTCGGTCTGGTCTATACTCTCCTCCGCGAATTCAAGCCTCGTTCCACACGGGCGACAAAACACCGCATCAGGGGGATTGTCATGCTGACATTCATGGCATTTCATGGGAAGAGAAACCTCAAGACTTTCGGTATTAAGATAATCATGCAGCCAGGATAAGTCAAATAATCCTGCTTGAGCGTTCGCATCTTCAGAATGTGATCATGTTCGTGGATTCAGCAGTCTCTGGAAGAAACACTATTGGAGATGTCTCAGACAATCGATATCCGATTATTTGATGATTCAAGGCCATGACGTTCGGCACATTGTGGATATAAGGAATCAGGGAAAACACAAACTCAATGAAATCGCTCGGATCAAAGGCAGGATCTTTACCTATCCAACCGAAGAACCACAGCTTCCTTTTGATTCCACCTCATAACGGCCTGATGAGGAAAAACCTGTTTGGACAATTCTATTCGTAGCGGATTGAATCGGCTGGATTGGAGGTTGCAGCCCTTACAGCTTGGAATCCTACGGATAGAATAGCGACACTCAAGGCGACACCAAGTGCGGCCAAAAAAAAGACAATTTCCAAATTGGTGCGGTAGGCATAACTCTGAAGCCATCCCTTCATAGCGAAGTAGGCAGCAGGCCAAGCAATTGCGTTAGCCAGGATCACCAGCAATAGAAATTCTCGGCAGAGCAGAGTCGTGATATTGCTCACACTGGCTCCGAGAACTTTGCGGATACCGATTTCTTTGGTCCGCTGTTCGGCTGTAAAAGAGGCCAACCCGAACAGCCCAAGACAGGCAATAAACACAGCCAGGATGGCAAAATACTGCATCAATGCTCCAATTTTCGCTTCCGCCCTGTACATCCGCTCGAAATTCTCATCCATGAAGTAAGATTCAAAGGGATACGCAGGAATCACCTTTTTCCATATGTCCTCGATGGCCTTGATGGAATCGGATATTTTTCCTGGAGAAATTCGGATGAGCATATAATTTGTCCAGTTTGGTTCGACGATGAGCGCCAGCGGCTCGATTTTATCCCTTACCGGTTTGAAGTGAAAGTTTTTCATGACGCCGACAATGGTGCCATCCACCCCATAGAAATGGAGACGTTCGCCGACAACCGAGTCCTTTCCCATTATTTTGGCCACTTCTTCATTGACGATGAAGGTTTTGCCGTTATCATCGGCGTAATCACGTGAAAAACTCCGGCCCTCAGCCATCTCTATCCGCATGGTCTCCACAAAATCAAAATCAACACAGTTCTGCCCGACCAGGACAGTCAGCTCAGGGTCCTTTCCGTCCCAATCCACGCCGCTGGAGTTACTCCCTATGTGTGAAGGAAGCTCCGCTGTGGCTGTAACGCCCAAGACATGAGAATCCTTGACTAGCTCGTTCTTCAAAACGTCATAAGATTTTTTCACATCGCTCTCCAAGCGTACATAAACCAGGTGTTCCCGATCCCAACCCAGCCTTTTCCCCTGCATGTAATTCAGTTGCCGATAAACGACAATCGTTCCTATGATGAGGAGAACGGATAGGGCAAATTGAATGACGACGAGTATTTTACGGAAACGGGAGCTCGCTGCCCCTGATTTTAGCGAGCCACGAAGAACCTTAACAGGCTGAAAAGCCGACAGGAAGAGGGCCGGATAACTTCCGGCGATAACTCCCGTAAACACGGTGATGGCTGCCAAACCGACCACGATTGTTCCCAATCCTGAGACAGTCCATGACAGATCTTTAGCCGTGAACTTGCTGAATACAGGGAGCAATGCCGTAACAATGATTCCAGCTAAGGCAAGTGCAATGAGAGAGAACACGATGGATTCACCGTAAAACTGGCGGACGAGGTGAGCTTTCATGGCTCCGACGACTTTCCTCAGGCCAACCTCTTTAGCACGGGTCGCCGAGCGGGCTGTGGAAAGGTTCATGAAGTTGATGCAGGCAATCAATAGGACGAATAACGCAATCACAGAAAAAATATAGACGTACTGAATCGCGCCGGGATTCCGTTCGTAACCGAAATATCCGTGGAGGTGTATCCTGGTGAAGGGAAACAGCACAAGGTCGGTTCTGCTTTCTTCAACTCTTGTCTTGATAAATCCCTTTATTTTTTCGTTCACCTGGGTTTCATTCACATTTTCTTCCAACTGAACGAAGGTGAAGATTGAATTGCTTCCCCAGTTATCACTCGTCGCTCCGATCTTTTCCAAAAACGCATAGGGAACAGCCATATCGAACTGGAGATAAGAATTATGGGGAATGTTTTTCATCACCCCGGTCACCGTGAACTCGTATTTGTTATTGACAGTTAGCACCTGACCCAAAGGATCAGCCTGGCCGAAATACTTTTCCGCCAACTCTTCGGACATGATAAGCGAATAGGGCGAATCAAGCGATTTTTCTTTATCCCCTTTGACCAGGGGAAATGTGAATATTTTAAAAAACGAAGGATCGACAGCTCTGACGTTGTACTCAAAAAAAGCATCCTCGCCGTGCCGGTACAGCCCCCCTCCGGCCCAGACATAACGAGTTGCCTCTTTTATGCCCGGGATTTCTTCTTTGAGAGCCGGGGCTATGGGATAGGGTGTCACAGTGACATGGTATTCTCCCTGAGAATAATACTGGTTCTCTTCAACCCTGTAGATATTATCAGCATTCTCATGGAACCTGTCATAGTTCAGCTCGTCCAGCACCCAGATGCTGATAAGAAGGCAACAAGCCATCCCGATAGCCAGTCCGGTGATGTTGATGAAGGAATAGCCCTTATGCTTTTTGATATTGCGCAGAACAACCTTCAGATAATTTTTGATCATAGCACTCTCCATTTAAACGGACGTTCAGGTGATCAAAAAGGTTGTCTATAGAAGTCTATTGAATATAAGACAGATTTGTCTGTGTGCGATTACTCAAGAATGGAATACATCATTCCAAGAATAATTACTCATCATCCTTTTTTCTGTTAAGCACCATCTCCATAGATGAACCGGCTATTTTGACTTTCATCTGGTCGAAGTTTCCCTCATCTCCCTGAACAAAAGTGATGAATATGCCGCCATCAAGATAGACAAACTCTGTCTCTGACATGGGCAGCAGTTCCATTTTTCCTGTAGCCATTGATTTAACGACAAGATGTCCCTCATCTATAGAAACAAGAACCGGCATCTTGGGTTGATCGGCGAGGCGAAAGTCTCCGACATAGGCATTAAGTACAGATGGATCGACGTCGACGATGGCCACGTCCTTGGATTGATAAGCCGGCCAGTCATAGACAGATGCAATGCTGCGAAGGATCTCAGCCGCGATTTCACTTCCTCTGTCCGAGTTCGTCATCACCGCAGCCCCCCGACCTCCTTCAATAAATGCGAACAACTGGCAGCGGAATCCTTCGTTTCCGCCTCCGTGGGAGAAGGCTTTCGCCTCACCCGATCCGGAAAGGCTCGGCCCTAAACCCCAATCCCCTATACCTGGGGTCAACATCTGCTGGGTCATCTTCTGAGAAATGACTTTATTCAATTTCCCGACAAAAGATTTCTGCAGCTCAATGGCAAATCGGCAGAGGTCTGTTGGCGTTGTCCACAATCCGGCTGCAGCCAGCTCGGGATAGACATGCCACTTTCCGGGGATCACTTTTCCATTACTCCGATGCGCCGAAGCAGCTTGAACCGCCATCTCTGGAGAAATAGGTTGTTGATAGGTGCTGTTGACCATCCCGGCCGGATTGAGGACTGTTTCTTTCATGTAGTCCCGGAAAGGTTTGCCAGAGACATCAGTCACCAGAAGTTGAGCCACAGTATAGCCACCCCCTGAGTATCGCCATTGAGATCCAGGGATGAGGTCGACACGAATGGCAGGCGTATTGGTTGGCTTCTCTCCATCCAGAACCTGGATAGTAGTCGGAATTTCCTTAGTAGTTTTGTATCCAGGAAAACCATGGACCGTTAATCCCGCGCTGTGGGTCAAGAGGCGGCGGAGGGTGACTTTTTCTTTTTCGGTGAATTCATTTTCAGGAACCTTCCAGGACCGAAGCTTATCATTGACCGGCGCGTCGAGATCGAGAACACCCTTTTCCACAAGATGAAGCGCACCCAAAGCGGCAACAGGTTTGCTGATGGAGGCAGCCTGGAAGAGAGTCTCAGGCGTGACGGGATCGTTACTGCCGGCTTCCTTGATCCCATAGCCTTTAGCCCACTCGATTTCTCCGTCGTTGATGACAGCCACACTCACTCCCGGCACTTTGTAGTGCGCCATCCTGTCCAGAATGTTCATAGCAGGAACGGACTCGCCCTTGATGTATAACGCCGGCTTCAGATTATTTTCAACAGCCTGGATGTGTACCTGACTATCAACCGGGGCCTTAGATGAACATCCACACAAACAAAGACTAAAAATGATGCAGAGAATACCAATAAAATAACAGTTTCTCATCACTCCTCCTGGGCGAATGTAACAGGTCCCCTTCGCAACCAAATTGGCTACGTGCAGCCATAAATTCCTTTTCAAGTCATCTGCAGTCATTCGCTGTTCGATCAAATTGATAAGGCCCTTTATAACACAAGGACAATCAGAGTTCAATTTGTGTATCTTTTTGGGTTGGCAGGTCTTTGCCTCTGTTCGGCAGGGATCCCGCCGCACCATTTAGGGTGGCTTATTAAGACACAGAATGGCCCCAGGAATAGGCCTCTTGTTATTGGACACGAAAAATTTTGATTGCGGCGGAACATTTCTAACCTTTCTAATGCTGACGACAGGGATAAAATATGGTATTCTAATCGGCGTCTCATGTGTATCCAAGCAGTGAGAGTATTCATATTTAAATGGAGGCAAACCTTATGTCTAAAAAATGGCTGAACTGTATCCTGGTCTTCATCGTCTGTTTTGCGACTGGCATTATGACCGTGAGCTGCGCGAAAAAGGAGCCAGCAGACTTGGTTTTGAGAGGAGGAAAGATCGTCACTGTGGATGAGGACAATCCGGAAGTTGAGTCTCTCGCAGCACGCGGCGACACAATCGTGGCCGTCGGATCCAATAAAGAAATCGAAGCCTACATCGGTGATGCGACCAAAGTGATTGACCTGGAAGGGAAATTGGCTATCCCCGGACTTATCGACAGCCATCTGCACTTCACCAGCATCGGACAGGCACAAATGGCCCTGGATTTGATGCACGTAAAAAACTGGGATGAAATTGTGGCTATGGTGGCAGAAGCCGCTCAAAAAGCTAAACCCGGCGAATGGATTTTAGGCCGAGGATGGCATCAAGAAAAATGGGATGAGGTGCCGGAATCGAACGTGGATGGACTGCCCTATCATGACGAACTGAGCAAGGTCTCACCGCTAAATCCGGTAATGCTCACCCATGCCAGTGGTCATTCCTGCTTGGCCAACGCCAGAGCTATGGAATTGGCCGGGATCACGAGAACGACCGCCAATCCACCTGGGGGGGAGATTGTCAAGGATGCCAAAGGCAACCCGATCGGTGCTTTCAGGGAGACAGCCCAGTGGCCTCTCCGCGAAGCCTATTACACGGACCATGAAAAACTCACCCCTGAACAGAAGGAGGCCGAACAGCGCGACATCATTGAACTGGCCGATAAAGAATGCCTCTCCAAAGGCCTGACTTTCGTCCACGATGCGGGTTCATCCTTTGCAACCATCGATCTTTTCAAAGAGCTAGTCGACCAGGGAAAATTGGGCGTTAGACTCTACGTGATGATCAGGGTAGACAACGCCGAGTTGCAGAAGAAGCTCGCTGACTACAGGATCATCGGAAGGCGTGACAATCATCTGACAGTACGAGCCATAAAACGCTTGATCGACGGAGCATTAGGGCCGCACGGAGCCTGGCTGCTGGAGCCCTATGAAAGCCTCCCCACCAGTACGGGATTGAACACAACACCGGTTGATGT
>Ga0180433_10003856_pt1 | contig 21622 bp, 16 predicted proteins | sample SS_ome_8_FD_132980 | JGI IMG/M metagenome (GOLD analysis project Ga0180433, IMG submission 132980) | Hypersaline lake sediment archaeal communities from the Salton Sea, California, USA - SS_1_D_1 metaG | ecosystem: Environmental > Aquatic > Non-marine Saline and Alkaline > Hypersaline >... | reverse complement strand
AGACCTTTGCATAACCTCGTCTCGCTCTTTGGTATGAGGTTTTTGACCCATCAACGTGCTCACTTACTAAATCGCAAAAACTCGGCCTAAGGGCCTCAAACAGTTTGCGATTTGCCCACTAAGGTGGGCCGTTCGTTTCGCCCGAATGGGTACCCAAAAACCTCATAATTGTCACTTTCCGAGGTTGTGCAAAGTTCTTACACAGTCGACAGTGAGGAGAAGGAGTTTTTCAAAAGTCCCGTGATATTATGGCTTTTCTTACAATCAACGCCGGAATACTACTGTCAAAATGTACAGATTTAGTTTAGAGGACATACATTTCTATCCGGACAATCCTCTTGTTTTAATTGCGGGGCCGTGTGTTATTGAGAGCGAATATCACTCTTTGTTTATGGCGGAAAAGATCAAACAGGTGTCAGATAAGTTTGGAGTTCCATTGATATTCAAGTCATCATTTTTAAAAGCAAACAGAAGCTCGATTGATTCGTATATTGGCCCTGGGCTTGATAAAGGGCTAAGAATCCTAGAAAAAGTGAAGCAGGAAATATCAGTGCCCGTGATCAGTGATGTTCATTCCGTTGAACAGATAGAGCCTGCTGCCGGAGTCTTAGATATCATACAAATCCCAGCATTTTTGTGCAGGCAGACACAACTCATTGTTACCGCAGCTAAGACCAAAAGAATCATTAACGTAAAAAAGGGGCAATTTTTGGCTCCTGGTGATGTTGAGAACGTAATCAAAAAAATACACAGTACTGGCAACAAGAAACTGTTGATTACTGAACGTGGCAGCACATTTGGATATAATAATCTGGTTGTTGATATGAGGTCCTTGGAAATAATGAAACATTTTGAGGTACCGATAATTTTTGATGCGACGCACAGCGTTCAACTACCAGGCGGTCAGGGTGTTTGCTCTGGGGGGCAAAGGGAATTTGTTGGTTGCTTGGCCAAAGCGGCGGTTGCAGTTGGGGTAAACGCCCTATTCCTAGAAATCCATGATAGGCCAGACCTTGCCAAGTGCGACGGGCCCAATATGATAACGCCAGAAAAGTTGACGGAGTTGATGCCTCTATTGCTGAAAATAGACAGTTTCGTCAAAGATGGAAAGTGTGATGCAAAATCCAGTTGATGTCGCCAAACATGTTTTGAAGCTTGAAGCTGATTCTATCTACAATTTAATGGATAACGTCAATCAGGATCTTCAAGAGGCTATAAACCTAATAATTCATCGAAAGGGCCGAGTTCTGGTTTTGGGTGTTGGAAAATCAGGGCACATAGGCAGAAAAATAGCTGCTACCCTCTCCAGTACCGGCCAGCCTTCCTTCTTTATCCATCCAACAGAGGCTGTGCATGGAGATTTGGGCATGATGATGGGGGGAGACATCTGTTTTATGATTTCTCATAGCGGAAATACTTCAGAACTCATGGAGACAATTCCTGCCATTAAGAGGATGGGGCTACCAATCATTTCAATGACCTCAAACCCTGACTCAAAATTAGCCAAGTATTCAGATGTTGTTTTGAATACCCACGTTCGTCAAGAAGCCTGCCCTTTCAATCTGGCACCCACAAATAGCACAACTGTAACCTTAGCCTATGGGGATGCAATCGCAATCTGCCTGCTAACATTGCGGGGCTTCAAGGAAGAGCAGTTTGCCAAGCGCCATCCAGGCGGCATCTTAGGTAAACGCCTGTTAACAACGGTTGCTGATATTATGATTACTGAGAATCTTCCTATCAACAATGAAAAGGATTCTTTCAAAAAGGCCTTGGCAACAATGACCAAAGGCAGACAGGGGGTCACTATAATTGTTGACGACAATGACAAATGTGTTGGCATATTAACTGACGGAGATCTCAGGCGTATACTTGAAAGATTTGACAAGGTCAGCGAAATTCAACTTGAAAAAATATTCACTAAGAATCCTAAGACAATATCCCCTGATGCGTTGGCCACGGAAGCCCTAAAACAAATGCAGGACAATAAAATAACTTCCCTGGTTGTCGCGGATGATGAGAAAAGTATCATTGGATTGCTCCACATTCATCATTTGTTAGAGCAAGGTTTCTACTAAACAGAGTGAGTCTCACCGCTTTTTAAAATTCATTAGCCCTCCAACCGCTGAAACCTCTTTATGAAACCAAATCTTCGTTAGGCTACCTAAAGAAATCGAACTTGGACTTTCTAGTCACTTGACTTTTAAATGATTTCCAAAGAACTCAAGTTTTTGCTCACTCATTCCAGCATATACGGATTGGGTACTGTTGTTTCCCGTATGGTGGCCTTTATTCTCCTTCCGCTTTATACCAGATATTTGACGCCTGCTGACTATGGTCTATTGGAAGCGATTGACATATCTACTGCCGTCATTGGGATAGTTGTTACAGTTGGAATTGCCATGGCACTATCTAGATTCTATTACGAGTCGGAGGAGATGGAACAGAGGAACAGGGTTGTTAGCACAACATATGTCACGTATTCAATTATTGCTGTTTTCTGTTTACCTCTTCTCTTTTACTTGAGTTCGCCATTGTCTCAAGTTCTATTTGACACGCAGGATTATTCGTCTTTCTTTAGGATATCATTTGGTTCATTATTACTTGGTGGAATCATTGATATAGGTGTCATGTATCTTAGGCTGATAAAAAAACCTCTTGTATTTATAACGGTAACAACTTCACGTTTAACACTATTAATAGTCTTAAATATTATCTTCATCGTCTTTTTTAAGATGGGTGTCTTGGGTATACTTTACAGCTCCCTAATCGTAAAGGCTTTCTATGCGGTATTAATTACAGCCCCAATATTGTGGAAAACAAAGGTCAGAGTTTCTATGAAACTGTCCTTAGCTATGCTCAAATATAGCCTTCCCATTATTCCATCACGGTTAGCCAACACAATTGTCAAACAATCAGATAAGTATTTTGTTCTTTACTTCATATCCATTGCGGATATGGGCATATATGGTCTTGCTCTAAAATTAGGAAATGCTGTACATAACTTACTCACAATTCCTTTCAACATGGCATACATACCCAGGCGTTTCGAGATAATGAAAAATCACGAAGCAAAAGAAATATATTCTAAGGTTTTCACCTATTACATCTTCGTCATGGTCTATGTTGGATTGGCCATATCACTTCTTATACCGGAAATACTTCAGCTCATGGTAACACCTAAATTTTTTCCAGCTGGAAAGTTTGTTCCCTTGGTTGTTTTTTCAATGATCATATTCGGCTGCCACTATCATTTCAATTTTGGGATACTATATTCCAAAAAGACAAAATACTTGGCCTATATCGACCTTTCTTCCGCATCGGTGAGTCTTGTGCTAAATATCTTTCTGATTCGAGCGTATGGTCTTTGGGGGGCAGTTTACTCTTCTGTGATTGCCCTCACATTCCAAGCATTGCTGCTGTATTATGTGTCAAACAGGTTGTATCGCATAGAATTTGAATTTGGTCGCCTTTTTTCATATCTTTTAACGGCCGGAACGTTTTGTTTTCTCATACGGCAGATAAAAGTCGATATGCTAGCTCTTGATGTGGCAATTAAGGTTTTGTTTCTCATGCTTTTCCCCTTGTTTCTGATTCTTTTAAGAATCATTTCATCTGAGGAAACGAGAGAGTTAAGATCGTTTTTCGCAAGACGCCTCAAACCCCTCCTATTCAAAGATAAGGCATTTAGAACAAGTTAGCACACAGAGACAGTATCAGGTGAAATACTGGGACACTATTGATACCCTTGCGACATGTAAAGGATTGTTGAAGAATGAGGTCTGTTTATTAGAAAAAGACTTCGTGCAATATATCGGGGGTAAATTTGCCATTGGCACAAGTTATGGAAGGACTGCTTTGTATCTGGGTTTGAAGGCCATAGATGTTCAAAATCTGGATGTCATTGTTCCTGCCTTCACTTGCACAGTTGTAAGACACGCTGTCGTCATGGCCGGTGGCAATCCTAAATTTGTGGACATCGATATGGAAGACTTCACTTTTGATTTGCACGATCTCAGACAGAAAATATCAGAGAGAACGAGGGCAATAATCTTGATACATTATTTTGGCCGTGTTGCTAGAAATATGGATGATGTGATTAAGATCGCCAAACAGAATAATATTGTATTGGTCGAAGATTGTGCCCATTCCCTTGGAGCTGAATTCTATGACAAAAAAATAGGAACATTTGGAGCTTTCTCCGTTTTTTCGCTCACAAAAAGCACGATAAATTTTGGTGGAGGCATCTTGGCAACGACCGAAGACTATATATACCAAAATGCGAGAAAGATCTTAGAACAAGAAAAAAACTCCATAAAAAGAAGGATCGTTGATTTTCCTCTAATATTAGCATATGGGCTCGAGCAGATCGCTGACAAGCTGGTGTTTGACAGAGTCAATAAGAGCATTTTTAAATGGTGGCTGATTAATGTGCCCAAATTGTTGGTGACATTGAGACGCTATATAATAAAATCTATTAAGTTTCCCTCGTCCATAATAAGGCTTGGGCGAAGAGCACATAAACCGCCTTCGCATCACGACAAAAGGAAGGCATCTAGTCCTTATGACCAAGGCATTCACATGGAACCAATTATCGCTGCTCTGGCGAGAACGCAACTTAGAAAACTCGATCGTCTCATAGAACAAAGGAAGAATATTTACAGCGATATAGCCAAGGTTGGGAGTTACCATTTCAAGACTTCGGATCAATTTCAGGGTAGGGATGTATATACCCATATGGTTACGAGGTTTCCAAGTACTGATATTTTCAAGCTTATAAAGAAATGTAAAAAGCGTGGAGTCTTATTGAGACCTACTTGGCCGACCCATCAAAGACTATGGGAGCACCAAAGTACGGACAACGTGAGGGCAATAGAAAGGCAAATTGTAACTTGGAACGTCAATCCCATGTTGAAACCCACGGAGATAAATAACTTCATTGCGCTTTTGAATGAATGCCAAAGCGGCACTTTTTAAAGGATGGCCTATGGACGTTTATAAACCAATTTGTAAGCATATTGTTATACCACTGTGGGCTAGGTGGGAAAGTTCTCCATATTTAGAAATCCTTAAATATTTGCAAAAGTCACAATACTTGAGTGAAGAGCAGATAGCGGAAATACAGTGGAAAAAGATAAGCCACCTACTGTATCATGCCTACAACAATTGCCCCTTTTACAAGAAACGTTTCGATCTCCAAGGCATTCACCCCAATGACATACGATCTTTTGATGATTTTTTGAACGTTCCCATTCTGACAAAGCAGGATGTGTACGAACATCGGCAGCACTTAATCGCACCTGGAGTAGATAAATACAAAACCTTCCTCACGTCAGGGTCCACCGGCAAGCCCTTGAGCGGATACATAAACAAACAAAGCTCTGAATTTAAGCGGGCCTGCGGAATGAGAAGTCAATTATGGAGCGGATATGATTTGGGGGAAAGGATCTATCACCCCTACGGGAACCCTGAAAAAGAAATGACCGGCTTGACAAGAGTTAGGGCGAAATTCCGAAGGAAATATCTTCAGAGAGTACAAATACTTGATATGCTTGAATTAACTGAACAATCTATGCTTCAATTTGCAGATCAGATGCGAAAAAAGCCACCATCTCTTATTTGGGGGCATGCTCATGGCCTCTATCTTCTGGCAAGTCTGCTCGAAAGCAAGGGTATAGATGACATCAAGCCAAAAGGAATGTATTCTGCTGGCATGGTTCTTCATGATTTCGAAAGAAGGAAAGTGGAGGAGGTTTTTCATTGTGAATTGCAGGACCGATATGGATGTGAAGAATTCGGGTTGATCGCATCGGAATGCAAGAAACAAGAGGGACTCCATATCAATACAGATTCCCTTTATGTCGAAATCCTCACAAAGAATGGCCACCCTGTACCTCCTGGACAAAGAGGTCTGGTTACCATCACAGACCTTACGAATCTTGCCATGCCTTTCATAAGATACAGAATGGAGGACATAGCTATTCCGGCACAAATGACATGTTCATGTGGCAGAACGCAACCCTTAATCAAAAATATCGAAGGCCGAATTGCAGACTTTCTCATTACCCCAGACAGAAAACTGGTTTCGGGCATTTCCCTGACGGATCATTTCGCCGGACATATACCGGGTGTAGCTCAAATGCAGATTATTCAGAATAAACCTGATAAGCTCACATTGAACATTGTAAGAGACAATGGGTTTACAGACATGAGTAAAGAAAAGATCTCATATCTGGTGAAAGAGTTTTTTGGAGAAAAAATGCATTACCGACTAACATATCTTGACGAGATTCCTAGAGGACCCTCCGGGAAATTTCGCTTTACCATATGCGAAGTGGACAATGGGCTTATCTAAACAAAAGAGAGTAAAGATATTTGGTGTTCCAATAGACCTCGGGTCCGAGCCATTGGGTGTGGAGATGGGTCCTGAGGCTATAAGGCACGCAGGCCTGCATCAAGCATTAGAATACAATAATATCGAGTATTTAGATTATGGAAATCTGGAGGTTGATCGAGAGAACACGCATAACGGTTCAGTTCAGCAAATCTCAGCTTTATCAGAACATCTGGCAGAACTGGTCTGCGGAGCAATACAAGACGGGTATATTCCGATGATCCTGGGCGGTGACCACAGTGCGGCCATAGGAAGTATAGCTGGAACATCCAAGACATCCGAAAGACTAGGCCTGCTCTGGCTAGATTGTCATCCTGACGCCAATACACCAAAAACAAGCCCTAGTGGCAATATTCACGGCATGACGGTGGCTATCTCACTAGGTTACGGTTATCCACAATTGGTCAATTGCGCTAAGTTTAAACCTAAGGTCCTGCCACAAGATATTTGCATACTTGGAGCAAAAGATATTGATAAGAGCGAACAAGACTTTATTAAAGCAATGGGCATAAATATGTTCACCTTGTTCGATATTGAGAAATACGGCATTGTTCAAGTCTTTGATGAGGCTATTAAAATTATATCGAAACATACCGACCGGATTCATGTCAGTTTTGATGTGGATGTTCTCGATCCGGTCATAGCTCCAGGTACCGGCATTACCTCCCGGGGGGGGCTCACCTACAGAGAGATATCATATCTTATGGAAATGTTGGGAAGGCTCGATATAGTCGGCGCACTTGACATTATAGAGATTAATCCTCTCCTTGACTTTCGAAATCAGACCTCAGAACTTGTAGTTGAGCTCGCCTTATCGGTCTTAGGCGGTTGTTACGGTGATTACCATAGAACCTATTTAAGCCACAATGTTCCTAATCACAAGATTCAATCTCCTGGTCCGCCTCAATGACACAAACTTTGGAAACCAATCTTCCGAGAAAATACAGCCAAGTACAAAGCAGTAATCTGCTATTCTATGGCTTGCTGATATATACAGTAATATTTTATTCCCAGCTTGGATCGAGATTTCCGACATTAGCACCATTTCGACCCGAGTTTACCATCGGCACACTATTGCTCATTGCTATATTTTTCAAAATATTTAATAACGAACTAGATATTAGGCAGAATGGTATTAATGGTGCCGCTATCTTTTTTCTAGTTTCTGCTTTAATTACCATACCTTTTGCCTTCGTCAAGTCACGTGCTCTATTTTCTTTTTTAAGCTTGCTTAAATTTTGTTCTATTTACCTGATGATTATTTCAGCGATCGACAGTGAAAATAAATTAAAGACATTTATGTATGTGTATTTAGCGTCTATTAGCCTTTTGTTTGTGCAACCATTTTTGCTTTCTCTTCAAGGAAAGGGCTTCATTCAAGCGGCTGGAGTGATGAGACTTCAAGGGATTACCGGTTACTTTGCTCATCCCAATCAACTCGGGGGAATTACGGCTGCTAACCTACCCTATTTCTATTATTTTATGAGATATGAAAAGTCAAGGGCGGCAAAGGTCATTTTCTTTTTATTGATCATTGTAGGCTTGAGAGTTATCATGCTTACGCAGTCACGCACCGCCTTCGTTGGTGTATTTTCGTTCGCATTTCTTGTCTGGCTTTTTGGAAAAAGAAAACTTCTTGGATTAGCTATAGGCCTAGTTTCATGTATAGTCCTGTGGCACGTCGCTCCGGAGCAGACAAAATACAGATTTCGCAGTCTTGCTTCTACGACTTATGTATTATCTGTCGACAGGTCAGAATTGACAGAAGAAGAACTACAGCAAGTAAGTTCCATGGCTAGTAGGTGGACATTGATAAAAAGAGGATTGATAGCTTTCAGCGAAAATCCATTTCTTGGCCTGGGTTTGAATTGCTTTCCAAGCTTTAACGGCCAACGATGGGGTTTGTGGTTTCCTCCCCATAATACTTATGTTCAGGCATTGGCAGAAATGGGGCTTGTGGGATTTACGGCGTTCTGTTTTTTCATATTTACAATCTTCCGAAATTTGAAGGTAGCTGGACGTTTAGTTGAGCGGACTGGTGTGCCAGATAACTTTTTGCGGTCTATGATTTCAGCAGTGATCGTTTATCTTCTCACCCGTTTGGCCGTCAGTCTATTCGGTCAGGATCTTTATGGTAACTATTGGTGGGTGGCAGCTGGCCTATCTGTAGTTATTTTGCGTATTATCAAAATGGACTCTCAGAACCAAAGTGACAAGAACATGAAGAGCGCAGAGGTTATAGCGTTGTGCCCTTTATCGTCGTAATTCATTCGGTAAACCTCTTAATGCTTAAAGCATTCATGACCATCTTATATTATGTTGTTTTATGATTATAATTCTATAGGAGGGATATTTGGGGTTTCCCATTGTTGAAATGACAGGGGTCTATTGCTGATAATAATGCCTCGTCTATTTCAATAAAACCTTATGTAGGTATGAAGTTATTTCTAGTCGAGACTTTGGGTGACGGTGGTATTGCTCATTATACATATAATCTAGCCAGTGCGTTGGCGAAAAGAGGCCTAGATGTAGTACTGTGTACGAACAGAAAGTATGAATTTTCAGATGTTTATTGTACTTTTAAGGTTCACCGGCATATGTTTTTGTTAGCGCATTGCCTTATAAAGTTTCTGCCCTTCTTTGACAGGGAAACTGGTTTTGAGTCTTTTTTGAGAAGATTGACCAAATTGATTGAGTACCCATTTACTACCTTAGCAGCCATATTGATTGCAAGAAGAGAAAAAGCAGATATTGTACATATGCAAAGTGTCAATGAGACAGAGCTATTGATGATAATGGCTTTACGAATTACGGGGTTTAAGGTTGTTTTTACGGTTCACAACGTCATGCCAAGGCATGGTTCATTGAGATGTTATCATTCTATAATTTATCGTCTAATGTATATAATGTGTAACCATATTATCATTCACAGTCAAAGTGGAAAAAATGACATAGTTAATTTGTTTGGTATCATGCCTGGCAAGATATCCGTTATTCCACATGGAGACTACAAGTTTTTTTTGCCAGACGTTATAGTCAATAAGGCTGAGGCAAAAGCATCAGTGGAGTTGCCTGGGACATGTAGAACTATTTTATTTTTTGGTGCAATAAGGGCAAATAAGGGTTTGGACACAATGTTATTTGCTTTAGCGAACATTAAAAAAGACCTCCCGGACATCAGATTGATGATCGTAGGCGAGCTATGTGAAGACTATAACAGATATAAAAATATTATCGAAAATAAAAATATTCAAAATGAAGTTTTTGAGGTATTAGAATATATTCCAAACGAACAGGTAGGCAACTATTTCTCAGCTTCGGACATTGTCGTGCTGCCATACCATGCGGTAACCCAAAGTGGCGTACTCCAAATTGCCTACGCATTTAGAAAGCCCGTTGTGGCAACTGAAGTGGGCGGATTTAATGAGGCCGTAGAGAATGGTAAAAACGGTTACCTTGTGCCACCAGGCAATGTTAAGGCCCTTTCAGAAAAAATAGTAGATATTCTTACCGATGAGAAGAAAATGGAGAGGATGGGGCATTATTCTCGCTGGCTGTGTGATTCAAAATACTCTTGGGATTCGATTGCAAGGCGAACTATTGAAGTGTATTCAGATATTTAATACTCTTGGTTCTTCTCCAATTTAGTCGGAGAAGAGGGTCCAAGGATTCAAGGGTCCAAGGATTCAAGGGGTCAAGGATTCAAGGGTTTGTTTTCTAAAGACTTTATCAGCGCTTTCAACATTCTTTCGATTTCGACTATATCTCTAAACAGAGTTCGTATGACTTTTGCCAGGCTTTGAAGACCCTGCAGCAAGCTGCAGGGAATCTTCGACCGTAAGGAATAATACTGATTTTATATACGCTCGCTAACCCCGCAGCAAGCTACGTGGAATGCGCTCGCTTAATCGGTTCAACTCTTTGTAATTCTTTAGCATTTCACTTGAACCCTTGAATCCTATGGGATAGCGACTGTTCAATTGGAGATAACCCATTTATTTTGCCTTAATGAACTACAACTAATCGGGAGATGATCCATACTGTTTTAGTTTGGTTTGCGGTGGTGTTTTTTACAACACGGAGAAACACTTCTTTTTAACTATAACAATGATTTGTTTAATGACCATCCAAGGCGCAGGATTATGTTACAGACAAACCTAATCATAGTGGTTCTTGATACAGTTCGGGCTAAGAACATGTCATGTTACGGTTATCATAGGGAGACGACTCCTTATCTGTCCGAATTCGCATCTAATTCTATATTTTTTAAGAATGCGTTTTCTCCTGGTATTTGGACAATACCATCTCACGCCAGTCTATTTACAGGCACCTATCCATCAAAACATGGTGCCTTGAACTTGCATCGGCACCTCGATACCAAACTAATGACCCTTGCTGAGGTTCTATCATTGAACGGATATGACACCGTTTCGTTTTCGAACAACCACTTCATCTCAGTCAAAGAATTCGGCCTGTCGAGAGGCTTTCATACTTCCGAGGGCCGTGTGTATCCAAAAAACAACTTGAAAAGAATGATATATAAATATGGACGATGTTTGATGGGTTCATCAGATTGCGGCGCCGCAACCACAAATATATTCGTTAAGCAATTCATTAACCAAAGATCTAGGTCTGATAAGCCTTTCTTTCTGTTTTTAAATTATATGGAAGCCCATGCCCCTTACAAAAATGTCCCAAAAAAGTTCTTGCAAAGATTTGTTTCCAGGGAGGGTCGAAGAAGAATCAAAACAACAAACCAGGACAGACAGAAATATCTTACTCACTCAATTGAAATGACAGAAGAAGATTTTGATTTATTGAGGTCTTTCTATGACACACAAATATCATATCTTGATTTCAGAATGCACGAACTCTTAGACTTCTTAAAGCAAAAGGGTGTTTTCGATCATTCAATGATTATTATAACTTCGGATCATGGTGACATGATTGGAGAACATTGTTTAATGCATCATTCGTATTGCATATACGACGAACTTATTAAAGTGCCTATCATTATTAAGTTGCCAGGAGCGGCAAATCAGTCAAGAAGCGTTGAGGATATGGTATCCCTCATAAACATAACACCATCCATCATGGAGCTGCTCAACATTAAGAATGCTTTATTTTCAAATCAAATGCAGGCAAGCTGTCTACCGGTAAGCGGAGGATGTTCTGATAATGGTTATATATTTTCAGAATGTGAGTGGCCAAAAAATGAATTCGAAGAGACATACCCTGAATTTGATTTTTCCGTTTATAACAAACAATATTTGACTATTAGATCCAGGGAATTCAAATTTATACAATCATCTGACGGACGCCATGAATTATATGATATTGAGAACGACCCAGAAGAACGAATTAATTTGACCAGAGAGAAACCTGAAAAAGTAAGTTTTCTTCACGATCAGCTCAATCAATGGTACAGTTCCTTTGACAAGGTAACCTTTCAAGAGTCAGAATGTCCGGATTTGGATGAAGATGTAAAAAGTCAATTAAGGGCACTTGGATACTTCTGAATGTTAGTTCGACTACTGCTCCAAATAAAATGAGGCAGAGATGAGTAAGGTATTGTTCATTCCGTTGAACACGAACCACGTTGCTATATTTCATGGTATAATAAGATCACTTTCTTGTGATTACGCCGTACTATGTCACGATAGAATTTCGGATTCTATGCGCTACCACACGGAATATATATTAAGGAATTTGGAAATTGATTATCATCATTTCGAAAAAAGAATCTCTCGATCACCCGACGATAATGTTATACTAAAGATTTCTAAATTTGTAAAAATGAGAAGAATAATCAGAGATGTTCTGAAACACATTTCAGCGGATGTTGTTGTATTAGCTATGGATAACGACCCAATAGCCCAATTAGTGATAGAGCAGTGTAATGATCTTGGCATGAAAAAAGTTCTTGTTCAAGAAGCATTAATCCGACCTTACGAGTATACCATGCGTCAGACTTATTTATCGGATTACGCGTATAACCTATTGCGACTATGCAGGATTTATTTAAATTATAGTCAATATGGAACCGGAGGATGCGATAAAATACTGGTAGGTGGTGTCATAGCCAGGGATATTTTAAAATCACGTGGGGTTTCAGTAGATAAAATTGCTGTCGTTGGTTTGCCAAAATACGATGAATTTTTTAATAAGATAAGGAAAATCCGACCAATTAATAATGAGAAAAAAGTCTATTTATTCGCGGCTTCTACTCGTGTTCTCGACGACGCTTCCTCCATAACATTTGTTAAAGAGATGGTTCAGTCGACAAACAAATTACAGGTATATCTCATAATCAAACTACACCCCAGGGGACCAGTCGAACCTTCAGATGTTTACAAACTTATAGATTGTAATGATACGCCATTTGTTAAAATTACTAAAGAAGGCGATGACACATTTTCACTCTTGACAAAATCAGACATTCTGATTGCTGTTTCATCAACGGTAATATTGGAAGCGCTTATGATGGATAAGGAATGTGTGGTAGCGAGCTATTTAGCTGGTGAATCGCGACTACAATACGACGAATATGATGCGTTACATTCAATAGAGAGTCAAAAAGATATATACAACGCCATGAAGACCGCTATGATGTTTAAGAAGAGCTGGGATAATAAAAAAAGACTGCTTGAGGACGAACTTTACAAATTAGACGGAAAGGCCGGCGAGAGAGCCGCCAATTTGATTGAGTGTATGATTTCTAAATAATAATGATTTTTGTTGCTGAATAGCAATCGTATCACTCCTCGAAAACCAATAGTCTAAACAGGAACCAATACTTGTAGAATGCGAAGAGAACAAAATAAACGCCTTCAGTCTTATGGTGGAATTCCATGCTCAGAATTGTTGGTATACTTGTAAGCGCCGTTGCCGGGATTGGACTATGGACTCCATTATTTATGCCAGTCTTTGCTTCTGACAAACCGAATATCCTTTTCCTACACCACTCAGTTGGCAATAGTTTGATTAGGGATGGCAGCCTTCGCCAGATACTGACGGAAGCTGGCTTTGATTTTTGGGACCACGGATATAATCATCCGGAATTTGGACTCAGAAATGAAAAAGGCGAACCTGCAGGTTGCTACTGGATACCAGATAATAACACAAATCCAGATGGCCTAGCATCACTCTTTAGTCAAGATCCAAAAAATGAAAATGCTTTCAGCAAAATTATTGAAAACCACGACGTTACCGTTTTCAAATCGTGTTTTCCTGTGAGTAAGATTGAAAGAGATAATAAACTAAAAGATATAATCGATTGCAAACGCCGTTCAATTTACAATTATAAACGTCATTACACAGAGATAAGAAAGAATGTCGACAAATACCAAAAAAAGACGTTTATCATAGTTACGCAACCCCCTCTCCACCCAGATTTAACTAATCAAGAACAAGCTATCCGCGCCCGATCTTTCACTAAATGGCTCAAGTCAGCAGAGTATTTGGCGTATCGCAAAAATTTATTTGTTTTCGATCTATTTGATTTTTTAGCTGATAGAGAGACCAACACACTACGAAGTGATTACATGATTGGCAAAGGAGAACCCAATTCCCATCCCAATTCAATTGCCAGTATGGTGATCGCTCCCTGTTTCGCGGATTTCATTTACAATATTGTTCAACAGAAAAGTAATTCCAATTTACCAAAAATTACGTTTGATCTTCCAAAGCGGGCTACTGACTTGATGAGATTGCGCAGTTCGACCATTAGTTTGCGTGGGAAGGTCATATCCAGCCAACCCCTGAGAAGGCTCTTTTGGAGTGATCTCCTTGGTCGACGCGGTGAGTTGGCACCTGCTAAATCGTGGACTATTGATGATCTAAGAGTAAGTCATGGTGTAACAAAATTGATTATAACAGCTATCAATAAACAAGGTTCGCGCTCTAGTTCGGTCTTGGGATTACAGTATTATTCCGGAGAACCGCATAGAGCCATCATCTTCGATGGAGTATTACTACATGGGAAGATCTCTAAAGGTTTGTATTTAGAAGAGGACCCTGGTCTTAGAAAGAAATGTCTTGTTATCAGGGCAACGGGAAACCACGGGAGAGTTGCAATTAACGGCATTGGACTAGATGTTTCAGATTTTGACCCAGAGACGACCTATTTGGAACTCCAATACGATCAAGGTAGAGACACAACGAAGCCTAAATTGTTTATCTCCGGAATCGGGTCACTCCGTTTAAACGTTGATCAAAAAACGGGATGGGAGAGAATCGTGATCCCTTTTAATAAATTTACATATGTCTATAATACTCTAAATCAGCTAATCATTAGAGGGAATTGGCAAAAAGGCTCCAAGCCATCCATATCCTCTATAAGATTGATTTCTGGAGGTTACGCAAACATCTCAGGATGATGCAATACACAACTCTTTTTTATTAGATTCGTCATTTACTCAAAGAAACACATGGAGAGATCATTCTTCTTTAAAAGCAGAGATTACAGACTATTCGGTGTCCTTCATGAACCCGATATCACTAAATCCAGTGAATCCAGCAAACATCCTCTCGGCCTCGTTTTCTGCAGTCCTTTTGCTGAAGAAAAATTGCTTTCCCATCGAGTTATGGTTAATCTAGCTAGAACTTTTGAAAAACGAGGCATCTGTTGTTTACGATTCGACTACATGGGACATGGTGACAGCGATGGAAATTTTGAGGATTCGACTATAGAAACACGCCTAGCTGACATCCGGAGTGCTGTCAACTTCTTAAAAACGACAACCGGATGTACAAAAATTGGACTCTTGGGAGTTCGACTGGGCGCAACGCTGTCTGTTTTAACGTGTGCGCATGGTGCCGCAATCGATGCATTAATTCTTGTATCGCCTATTGTCAACGGAAAAGCCTATATTGAACAATGCCTGCGAGCCAATCTGACAACTCAGATGGCACTGCATAAGAAGATCATCAAGGACAGAAAGGCCCTGTTAAATGATCTGATGGCAGATCACAATGTGAACGTGGATGGTTACCTGCTGACACGGGCCCTGTATGAACAAATTGCGGCTATTGACCTAATCGCTGACAATGTTATTCCGCCCAGGAATGTCCTGCTTCTGCAGGTTTCAAAAAGACAAAACCAACCCTTCGAAAAGAAGCTAAGCCAATTGCATTCAATATATTCGGAGTCAAGATCTACAGCCCAGCTACTCATTGTGCAGGAAGACTACTTTTGGACTGACGTAAAAGTATATAATCCATATGCGTCGAATCTTGACAAAACTATATTATGTTGGCTTAACAACACTTACCCATCGCACCAGCAACAATCTCATAGACAACTTTGTTAATGGACACCTGATAATAACCACATAATAACCACCGAAAATGGGAAGCGGACGAAAAAGTTGGAGCCCTGAAAGCCGTTGTTGAGACCAACCCTACGACGTTTAATCAAACGGTGTGTCGTTCGAGCGTCTAATACTGATATGGCGCAGAAGTTTTCGAGTCATCTCAATAGAAACAAAATAGCTCTTCTCGCCTACCATGGCATTTGCCGTGACGATGAAAGATTTAAGTCGTGGACACTCCTTCCTGAAAGTCTATTTCGAAGCCATATGCTTTTTGCCAAAAATAATTTTGATTGTCTTAGCATAAGCAAGGCTGTTTCTTGCGAAAGAACGAACAATGCAAAACCCGGTTTGGTAATTACTTTCGATGATGGATATGCCAACAATTTTCACATTGCTCTTCCTATCCTAATGGAATTGGAGATACCAGCCATAATCTATATAACGACACAAAATGTTCTCGAAAATAACTTATTTTGGTCGGATATTATATGGATGGCAGCAAAGTACACTTCTCAAAAGACAATTAACCTAAAAAGCGTATCACCCTGCTTGGGCATTTACTCTCTAGATGGTGTTTTAAGCCACTGGTATACGGAAGTTCTCAGATTACTTGAAGACATTAAGAGGACGCCACCTAATAAACGAAAAGATATAGCAAAAGAAGTTGGTATCAAAGTGGGAATGGATGAAATATTTTGGCTTGATGGTCAAAGGCATAAAGAGAACATATTCAGTCCACTCACTCCAAAACAGATATCTAAGCTAGCTTCTTGTCCTCTCATTACCTTGGGGGCACATTCCCATTGTCACAATCTACTCGACCAATTATCCATAGTTGAAGCACAAAGTTCAATTCAGAGATCCAAGGAGATTCTAGAAACTATGACTGGTAATAGTATAGAACATTTTTCATATCCCAATGGGAACTTCAACAAGCGATTGCAACGCCTTGTTCGTGAAGCTGGGTTTATATCTTCGGTGACCTATAAACCAGGCTTCTTTCATCCCGGGGATAACCTCTACACGGTCAATCGATTTGGTGTTGGATCAAATTGCACTTTGGATTTATTAAAGGCCCTTCTTACAGGGGTTTTTCAAATTAAGAACATTGCTCATGGTTGAGAATAGTTTTAGCTTCTGTGAAGTAACGCCATCTGATTTTCATCGTGTTGCTGCATTTTTTCACAAATACGGACACGGCCCTAGAAATATTGACTCTCTTCGTAGCAAATATGTTGATAGCCCACTGGGACCGGGACGTATTTTTACAATAGAAACGCCAACACAAGAAATTAAAGGAACACTTGGATATATTCCTCATGTTCTTTTAGATAACAGAAATATCCCTATCCCTGTAATGCAGTGTGTGGATCTGTTTTTCACTCATGAAGTGAGGGGGCAAAAGCTATATCCTAAATTTATGCGGTTTTCTTCGCAGCGTGTTACCGGACCCATTATTGCATTTCCCAACAAGAGGTCCCAGAAGATCACTATCGATATCGGCTGGAAAATTGCCGCGCCAATATATAGATGGGTTTTCCCAATCAGTTTAGATTACAATAAATCTTCGAAGGCGCTAAAGCCCTTGTATTCATTTATCAACCGTTTTTTTTATTTTTATAGAAATATTTTTCTAAGACACCGTCAGCGAACCATAACGCTAAGGTTTGTAGATAGCTTTGGTCGTGAGTTAGACAGAGTGAGTCACCCCAGACATTTGGTTCTTTCAGCAGATTTTTTGAATTGGAGATTCGCTAGACACGACACTACTGAGTATAAACTAGTTGAGTTTATGAACCAAGGCCTGCTTTGCGGGTACTGTGTTTTTAAAATCGAGGAGCCAACAGCTATTATATATGATTTATTTTCCCGCAAGCATTTACACGCTTGCTCTCGCGCACTGGTTGACTATTGCAGCACCCGTTCGATTCACAGCGTATTCTTTCCAGGTTCTGGCCATAATCTTTCACGCCTTGGGTTTGTTAGGCTATCTCCGGACGCTGGTATGTTATCTTACAGATTGCCAGACCGACGTTATAAGTTCAGCCTCAAAGATAGTGATTGGTAAAAGCTCCGATGTCATTATGGAACTTTGGATACTATTCGATAAAAAAGTAACTGCCAAAGAGACATATGAGTACTGATAACTTTAATAACGCAAAAAAACCGGTTGCAAAGCGAACGACAGTCGTTTTCATGATCGATTTTCTATACGGCCTTATAGGAGGCACTGAAAAACAAGTATATCATTTGATCAATAATTTGCCAGATTACAAGTATGACATTCACCTCTTCTGTCTTAGAAACACACCATGGATACAGGAAAACAAGGGCTCTTTGAACTGTTCGACGAAAGTCTATGATATTGTAAAAATTAAAAATCCGATAAATATTGCTCTCTTTTCGTCAATATGGTTCCAACTGCTCAATATTAAGCCTAAAATTGTTATGACTTTTTTTCCTCTTAGCAATATTTTAGGGGTTTTTCTGGCTAGTTTAGCAAATGCTCCTTTTATCATTTCAACGAGGAGAGACTATGGACTTTGGTTGTCTCGTATGGATTTTTGTTTAGTGAAAATCGCGAACAGATATGTAGATGCAATTATTTCAAACTCAGTGGCGGTCAAAGAGCTCACCAGCAAAAAAGAGGGCTATGATATCAACAAGATTAAAGTTATTTACAACGGCATCAACGTGAATGAATTTTGTCGTAAGAATATGGATTCCAAAAAACTGAGAACAACACTTGGTATCCCACCGCATGCGAAAATCGTCGGTATTGTGGCAGGCTTAAAGCCAATGAAAAGACATGCAACCTTCATTAAAGCCGCCCACTCTATCATTGAACAGCGCGACGATGTTCACTTCGTAATCGTTGGAGACGGTCCTATGAAAACCCAGTTAGACCAATTGACGTCTTCCTTGGCGCTTAGGCAACACGTTCATTTCCTTGGTTTCCAAAAGAATGTTTTCCCGTTCCTAGCCATATTTGATGTTGGAATAAACTGTTCTGCCAATGAGGGACTTTCAAACGCTATTATGGAATACATGGCTTACGAGGTTCCCTGTATTGTAGCCAGGGCGGGGGGCAATACGGAGCTGGTTGATAACAGTGTCAACGGATATACCTTCGAGCTGGATAACGTTCAGGAACTGACAGAATGTATTCTGAGCCTCTTGGATGACGAAAAGACCAAGGAAGATTTTGCATTGAGATCTAAGAAAAAAATTATGAAAGAGTTGACGTTGAATAAGATGATCACCGCATATGACAGCTATTTTGAAGAGATTTTAAAAACTCTTTAGTGGAGGAAAATTAAGGTGAAAGTATTTATACTGGGTCTGGATGGAGCCACGTTTGATATCTTGAATCCTCTCATGCGGGACAATGTGATCCCCAATATTACTGAGCTATGCTCCAATGGAACTTCGGCGCCATTACGGACCATTTTTCCTCCCGTAACCGCCCCAGCATGGCTTGCCCTGGCTTCCGGTCTAAACCCAGGCAAGACCGGTATTTTTGATTATATTAATAAAATCAGGACTGAAAGCAATACCTTTGCCCCAATCTCCTCGTCATATTACAAAGAAAGAGCTGTATGGGACTATCTTGGAAACCAAGGCTATAAGGTAGGTATATTCAATTATCCGACTCTTTGGCCTCCTCCACACGTCAATGGCTTCGCTGTCAGTGGCATGGGAGGCAAAAGTGGTAATATGTGTTATCCCCCTGAGTTAGAAGCTGAATTGCATGAGGCCACCAGTGGTTATGAGTCGAAACTAAACCTTAGAAATCCCAAATACAAGAGAGACATAGACCTTTTCTTTGAAGATATAAATAGAATTATTAAGAAGCAGGCATCCGCTCTGCAATACTTGGTCCAATCCAAGACATGGGACTTCTTTTTTGCGGTATTTTCCTTCACTGATTGGATGGGCCATGTGTTATGGAAGGATATCGATGAAAAGCATTCGTTATATGACTCTATGAAATCGCCAAGGGTAAAAAATAGGTTCAAGGAAACCTGGAGAAATATAGATGAGGTTATTGGCACATTGTTGTCAGCTCTGCCTCACAATACTAATTTTATTTCTGTATCTGATCATGGAATGGGCCCGCTTGAATCTGTCTTTTTCCCCAATACGTGGCTTGAAAGAAAAGGTTGGCTCAAGAGGAGGCGCCTGGGATGGAAAAAGCTTTTTGTTGAAAACATGACGCTTTTTTCAGAAGGCTCTGACAACAAATACTTTAACTGGCTTGTACGATTTTTAAGAAACAAACTATTAAAAATTAAGGGGACTATTGATTTGATAGACTTTGACCATTCTTTTGCTTATTCCCCTGAGCACAACACCATGTTCGGATGCATAAATCTAACTAAGACAGGCAAGTCTGCCAATGGATTCAAAGATCTATTAATCGAGGCGATAAAGGCTTTGCCCAAAACAGTTAAAGGCGTAGAACAGGTTGATATTTTTCTGCCTGAAGAGATTTATTCTGGACAATTTGTCAATTTGTCTCCTGATATACTATTTATTGTTAATGACTATAAATGCACCGTAGAAATTGATTTGCACAAAAAGGAGTTTCGCACTTCACCGTCGCTATTAATGAGAACTGGAGGTCACCAACCTGATGGCATTTTCATAGCAAGCGGGAGTGTTTTCAATAAAATGAAAATACCTCAAGCCTCTGTTCTTGATATCTGCCCAACGGTCTTGAGCCTTTATGATCTGGACATACCGTCACAAATTGACGGGCGAGTTATCACAGAGGCTATTAAGCCAGAAGTCCTTGATACCTTGAAACTAAATATAAGACCGAGCAGGGAAACGTCGGTGCAACAAACTGACGAAATGGGCGAAGAAAATCTGGAAGATATGAAAAAGCTTTTAAAATCGTTAGGATACATGTGATCTTATGGAAGAAGCAGTGACATTTAGAAATACCAATGGCGACAAGCTCTTTGGGATTGTCCATATTCCTAGTCAACAGCCCAATCTAAGAAGAACTGGGATTAATATTCTGAATCCTGGCATTAAATATCGCGTGGCGCCGAATCGTCTAAATGTGAAACTTGCGAGACAATTATGTGAAAACGGATATTATGTTTTTAGATTCGACCCGAGAGGCATAGGAGACAGTGAAGGAGATCTTCCAGGAGGCGTGTCGGTACCTGACATCTGGGAAAGAATACAGACAGGTTGGTTTGTTTCAGATACGATAACATCTAATGCATTTTTCTGTAAGGAGTACGCACTAAACAATCTTATCTTAATGGGAAGTTGCGGGGGGGCGATCACGTCGCTATTGTCATCTGCAAAGGATTTAAGCGTTGATGCGTTGTGCTTGATCGATATTCCTGTCAATCTTAGAACGGCGAATATGTCCTATGCTGATAAAATAGCAGTTGGAGGAAAACGGGCAGATGCACTCTTTTCTCAATATATCAAAAAGCTGATGGCACCTAAGGCCTGGTACCGACTCGTAACCTTAGAAACTGATTATAGCGCCCTATGGAAAATTATGATGATGAAATTGCGACATTGCTTTTCTTCCCGTCATCATGAGTATGACAAAGACATCGCCTCTTTTTGTTCAACGAACAATCTTAACATTCATTTCTTCAAATCATTTGAAGCTTTTTATCAAAGGGGTAAGCCAACCCTTTTTATTTGTGCAGAAATGGACAAGGGGACTGAAATTTTCCAAAGATATTTTCTCGAGACTTATTGCAAAAATAGAGGCTGGGATCTTGACAATGACGAACTGATTGATTTTTGTTTAATTGACAAAGCCAATCACGCCTATACATCCATTGAATCTCAGCATGCTTTGATGCACAGAATATCCAGATGGCTCGAAGAAATTAAAACATTAATCTGGTCTTCTGGGACACTGACAAATGAAAGT
>Ga0180433_10003855_pt1 | contig 21632 bp, 15 predicted proteins | sample SS_ome_8_FD_132980 | JGI IMG/M metagenome (GOLD analysis project Ga0180433, IMG submission 132980) | Hypersaline lake sediment archaeal communities from the Salton Sea, California, USA - SS_1_D_1 metaG | ecosystem: Environmental > Aquatic > Non-marine Saline and Alkaline > Hypersaline >... | reverse complement strand
GTTGGAACATGCCTGAAGTCAGTGTACCTGGTGGCGGATGCCGTCTTCCTGGTCGACAACCAGCGCTACATAGCTGATGGGGAGCCCATCAGGACCAATCTGACCAGGATAAACTCCCGGGTGGTAGACCCGTTCTACAATCTCCTCTGTGCCGGCGAAGAGAAGGACCCGAAGTTCATCGGCTCACGCGTGGTTGACGCCGGTGACATCATTGAAACCCTCTCCGGCTGGACGGTGATCGGGCATGGCCAGACCCCGGTCTCACGCAGCCGCTTCGGGGTGGGACCGAAGCTGGACTTCAGGAACAGGGTGGCCGAGACCGAGAAAGGCATCCACGCCATGAATCAGGCTCTTGCTGCCCTGTCTCTCAAATGCCGGCCCTCCGATGCCCGGAAGGCGCTTTATCTGCTGACGGCGCCCCCTGAAGGGATGAGCATGAACCTGATAAAGGACCTCTCCATGTCACTGCGGGCCGCCGCCACCGGGGCACTGATCCGGAGTGGTGACTACCCCAGGGGGCGGGACTCACTTCACGTCACCGTGGTCCTGTCCGAGTTGACGAACGCCATCAGGATATCGGACTTCTTCAGCAAGGCGATCAGATACGTCTATCTCAAACAGCGACGCCGGGGAGAGATACAGGAAGGCCGCGAAGGATTTGACGAAGCCCTTCGCGATATACCTCTTCTGCTCTAAGAGCGGTCCACCCCAGAGGGCTTTCCCCCCAGAACGGGATGCCGGCTAGCCGGAAGGCTTTTCGCCCTGGAAGATCGCCCAGGCTTGCTGGCGGGTGCTGGAGAACTTCTGCCATTCCTCAGCTATGGTCTCGTCGCGCGTGTTCAGGGCCTGGACCACTGCCCGGTCATACTCCTCGCGCGCTTTGTCAACCGCCTTTCGGAACACTTCTTCTGCATATCTCTCGACCTGCTCCCTCGCCTTGGCTGCCTTCTCCAGCGCACGGGCGCATTCTTCGGTGGCCTTCTTCTCAGCCGCCTTGAAGGCCTTTTCGATCTGCTCTTCTTGCTTCTTATACCCCCGGGCCACTTCCTTCTGAGCCTGGCGGTACATGGTGTAGGCATTCTCTGCCTGGCTTAGCAGCTCGGCGATATGCTTACCCGCCAGTTCCGGGGTTTCGGTAGAAGCCCCCGTGCTCTCCCCCTGCGGCTGATTGGCAGTGGTGGTGGTCTCATCCTGGTTGTCCATGCAGACATCTCCCTCCGTCACTCGGTTGTGGAACAATATCACAGCGGCAACGACGCTGACAGCCCTTTATGTCCGGTCGCCAGCGCGTCGGCAAGGTCTCAGGCGCCCTCTTCTTCGTCATCCTTCCGAGAGCGGTCAGCAGTATACATCCGGGTGAGAGAGTCCAGCCGGTCCTCAATTGTCGTTCGGACGGATTTCGCGGCGGAAACGTCTCCACCTTCCGGGGTGACACCTGGCGGTGCCTTGTCAGCAGCCCTGTCCGAAACCTGGATACCGGCGTATGCGTCAGCTTCCGGAGAGGCGGGCGCCGCTGCAAGTTCCTCTGCGGCTTCGTGAATCCCGCTATTGGCCACCGCTGACGTCTGGCCGGTGGCATCAAGGAGTCGCTGGAATACCCTGATCCAGGCCTCGGCGGCCTTCTCGGCCCCTCTCTTGGATGCCTCGGTAGCCTCACGGGCGGCCTTCAGCGATGCTTCGGCCGCGCTTCTGGCCGACCGGCTCACCTCTTCCGCCCGGTCAATAGCCTCCTGGGACGCACGTGCTGAGATCTCAGCCGCCTGCCGGGCGGAATCGCTCGCCTGCCGGGCCACTTCCATGGCCTCGCGTGACGCCGCTACCCAGGCCGTAACTGTCTCTATGGCAAACTTGCTGATCTCGTCGGCCCGGTCGATCGCCTTCTGGGATGTCAGCTTGGATTCCTCCACGGCCGCCCAGACCGCACGAGAGACCTCCTCGGCCCTGTCAGTGGCTGCCTGGGCAGCCCTAGTTGCCTGCTCGGCGGCCATCTCCGCAGCCCTGGTCGTCCGGTCCGCCCTGGCAATGGCTTCCTGAGATGACTGGCGTGATTCCTGGAGGGCAGCCTCGGCGGCACGGCTCGTCTGCTCAGCCCGGGCAAGTGTTTCCTGGGAGGTCTGGCGTGACTCGGCAACCGCCTCTCCGGCCACGCGTACGAGCTCATCAGCGGTAGCCACCAGCTCCTGGGACACCTTCCTGGCCTCCCGTACCGCCTCGTGCGAGGAGGTGGCCGCCTTCTGGGCCCGCTGTATGGCCTCCTCGAGGTTACCGGGGTTGGTGACCACCGCTTCCTCGGCAGAGCTTGCCAGTGTCTCCGCCCGGCGTACCGCCTCCCGTGACGCCTTCACCGCCCGGTCAATGGTTGCCTTGGCTTCCCGGCTGACTTCTTCGGCCCTTCCCAGGGCCTGACCTGACACCGCTATCGCCCGCTCGGCGGTGGCAATTACAGACTGGCTCAGCTCTTCAATCTTGTCAGCGCTCTCCTGGGATGTCTTCGCCGCTTCGTCAGCGGCTTCGCGTGCCGTGCGTACGGCTTCCTCCGACCTGCGGATGACGTCCCGGGATGTCTGCCGAAATTCCTTGGCCTCTCTTATCGCCGCTTCGAAGGATATCGTGGAGGCCTGGAAGCTTTTGCTGACGGACTGGGTCACCTCCTCGGCCCTGGCCACGGCATCTTCGGAGGCACCTGCGGCGGCCCGCGCTGCCTGCTCTGCCTGGCGGCTCACTTCCTCAGCGCGGGTAATCATCCTCTGGGAGACGCGCACGGATTCCTCGGCGGCCTTCTTGGCAAGGAGCCCGAGCTGGTCAGCCCTGGCTACCGCCTCCTCGAAGTCCCAGGCGACCTCAGCGGAGTCTTCGGGGACTGCGTCCGGCCTGGTCTCCTCAGGCTTGGCCCGTGATCGTCTTGTCTGCTTGCTAGCCATACAACCTCGCTTGAGGACATTCTAGAACAGCCTAACCTGTTTGGCAACACGTAGCCTGCGCAATCCTGCTACTGCGGCTCAGTACAGGAGGACACGTGCAGGTACTCCGAGTCTTCCGCCGCCGCGCCCAGCGCCTCTTTCACTCGGGCCACCAATTCGCTGGTGCTGACCGGCTTGACCACGTATCCGTCCGCACCCAGGTCCAGGGCGGTCTTTACGGTGTCCGCCTCACGGTCCGAGGTAAGCATGATGACGGGGGTGCGGCTGGACTGCCGCACAAGCCTGAGCAACTGCACCCCATCCAGCCCGGGCATAACTATGTCCAGCAGGATCAGGTCCGGCTTCTGTTCGCGCACCTTGCTCAGCCCCTCCAGACCATCGCAGGCGGTGACGACTTCGTAGCCTTCCCTCTCCAGGGTGCGTTCGGCGACCCGTAGCAGAGAGAGGGCGTCATCAATAACCAGCACCCGTGGCCTGCTCACCGCTAGCTTCCTTTCGGCACTGAGCCGGGCACATTCGAGCAGGTCCCTCACACGAGCGACGAGCGCCTCGGCGCTGAAGGGCTTGGTAAGAAAATCGAAGATCGGTTCGGGCGCATTCGGCTCTCTTTCCCCCCGGCCGAGACGAGGCCTGGGCCTCCTGACAATCTCCAGCCTTTTGCGATCCTTCTCCTCATCGACGGTGAGAAACAGGAAAGGAGTGGAGACCATGCCAGACCCATGACCAAGCCGGCGGTACACCTCCAACCCATCCATTCTGGGCATAACCGTGTCAAGGACGATAAGGTCCGGTCTGATGGTACGCGCCTTCTGCAGCGCACCGGGGCCGTCGAAGGCAGTCGTGACCTCGAACCCCTCCTGCTGAAGCACCCGCTGGGCATACCATGCCAGCGAGTGACGGTCATCCACCACCAGGATGCGTACCGGCACTGTCACCTCCGGATGTCCGGTTCTTCTCTTCCCGTCCTCTGGAGCCGGGCTACTCCGTCAGGCCTCGTGAGACCTCCTCCGGCAACCGGCTTTCGGCATTGTAGAAGCGGCGGAACCGGGCTATCGCCTCCTCCAACTCTCCCACCAGATTTCCGGCACCGGTCAGGTTTCCCTGCTGTCCCATCTCCTGGAGCCGCAGGGCGATGGCACCCGCCCGCTGTCCGCCCAGACTGGTCACGGCGCCCTTGATTCCGTGCGCGGCCGCCCGAACCAGAGGAGCATCCCCCTCCTTGATACCCTTCATGAGCTGCCGGTACAGGCGCGGGAAGTCATCCTCAAGAAACATGGCCACCGCTTCCTGCAGAAGCTCCCGGTCACCCCCGGCGGCCTCAAGGGCAGCGCCGACATTGACCGGCAGTGCCGCCTGACGCTCCGCCGCTAGAAGGCGCTCGATCTCACGCTGCAGGTGAAGGGGGTCAACCGGCTTTGAGACGTATCCGTCCATGCCCGCCTCAAGACACCTGTCCCGGTCCTCCTCCATGGCGTAGGCAGTCATGGCAATGATGGGTATGTGCCCGCCGCACTCGACTTCTTTCCTGCGAATGGCACGGGTTGCCTCCAGCCCGTCCATCTCCGGCATCTCCACGTCCATCACCACGAGGTCGAATTCCGCTTCCTCAAGGGCCCGCAGTACTTCAGAGCCGTTGTCGACGATACACACGCTGTGCCCCAGGCTCTCCATCCGGCGGCGGACAAGAAGCTGGGCGGCGGCGTTGTCCTCGGCAAGCAGAATACGCCGGGACAAAGCGCCGCAAGTGGCCGGGGGCAACGGCCCGGTGTCGGGCTGGTCCGCCGCAGGACTGCCCAGTACCGTCATCGCCACTTCCAGCAGGTTGCTCTGTTTGACCGGCTTGACCAGGTAGGCGCGGATGCCCAGTTGCCGGCAGTGGGGAGCCTCATCGTGGACGCTGTCCGACCCGAGCATCACCACCACCGAGTCCCGAGTACTGGCCCTTCGGCAGAGCCGTTCCACCAGGGTCAGTCCCTCCATCTCCGGCATCGTCCGGTCAAGCAGTATCAGCCCAAAAGCACCAGAACCCTCGCCGGCCTTTTCAATTGCCTGGACTGCTGCGGCCCCACTGTCTGCCTCGCTAACCTCCATGCCCCAGTCAGTGAGCAGCTCCCGCACTATTAGCCGGCTGGTGGCGTTATCATCCACCACCAGAACACGAGCCCCACCCATACCCGCCGGAGGGACCCAATCAGCCCAGTTCTCTTCGCCCGGGAAGCTCCTGGGGAACACAATCGTGAAGTAGAACGTGCTGCCTTCTCCCGGTTCACTCTCAACGCGGATGCACCCTCCCATCAGCCCAACCAGTTCCTGCGAAATGGTCAGGCCGAGGCCAGTACCACCGTGCTCACGGGTGGTGGAGCCATCAGCCTGGCGGAAGGCCTCGAATATGACCTCGCGCCTGTCCGAGGGAATGCCTGCGCCGGTATCCCGGACTGAGAACCTGAGTGCCACCTCATCCCCGCGGTCTTCCTCCACGGTGATGCATGCCTCAACCTCGCCAGAAGTGGTGAACTTGACAGCATTTCCTACCAGGTTCACCAGCACCTGCCGCAGGCGTCCGGCGTCACCGATGAGACGGCCCGGAACGTCCGGTGGGATGCGACACAGGAGCTCGAGCCCCTTCCGCTGGGCACGCAGGGCAACCATATCCACCGCCACCTCAACGGTGCTCCTGAGGTCAAAGGGTCTTCTTTCCAGCTTGAGCTCACGGGCGCCTATCTTGGAGAAATCCAGGACATCGTTGATGATACCCAGCAAGGACTCTGCGGAAGACCTGGCTATGGAGAGGTACTCCTTCTGCTCGGAGGTGAGAGAGGTGTCCAGGGCAAGGTCTATCATGCCCATGGTCCCGTGCACCGGCGTGCGGATCTCATGGCTCATGCGGGTAAGGAACTCGGTCTTGGCCAGGCTGGCACTTTCGGCGGCAGCCATTGACTGGCGGAGCATGTCCTCGCTACGCTTACGCTCTGTTATATCAAGGGTTACCCCCCTGACACCTACTGTCCTACCGTCCCGGACGATGGGGGCGGCATACACCAGGACCGGGAAGACTGTCCCATCTTTTCGCAGTGCTCGGCACTCAATTCCTCCCAGATCTTCCCCGGCGGCTATTCTCTGAATGTCACGCTCCACCCGGTCGCGGTCCTCGGGGCTGAACAGCTCACCGACATCCAGCCGCCCGGGGACATCTTCCGGCGAATACCCGTGGGATTCAAGCATCTGCCGGTTGGCGAAGGTGAAGCGGCCCCGATTGTCCATCTCCCACACGCTCTGGGGGAGCATGTTGGCCAGGTCCCGAAACCTCCTCCGGCTTTCCCGCAGGGCCTGTTCAGCCTCACGCCGGGCGGTAACGTCTTGCACCACCGCCAGTAGCAGGGTCCTGTCCTCCACCCTGACCGGGAAGGTGGCCACCTCCACCGGGAGCCTCTTCCCATGCTTTGTCCGGAGGACAAGCTCAGTGGGGCCGGTGGACTGGCCCAGGGCACTTCTGGCCAAGATCATGGCGAGCCTGGGCATCTGCACGGGAGCCAGGAGCTTCAGGCCCCGCATTCCCTCCCCTGCCAGCTCGTCACGTGTGTAACCAAGCAGCCGCTCCGCCGCCAGGTTCCAGTCAAGTATGCTGCCTTTCAGGTCCAGAAGGCAGTAGACGTCCGGAACATATCTGTGGGGCTGGTCCCGGTTGTCCACGTCATCCCACAACCGGGCATAGCTCTCGGTAGCCTCGGCAGCCATCTCTGCCTCTCTGCGCACCCTGTTCATGGCCAGGAGAGGCCGGAACAGCAATAGGTACAGCGCCGGGAATATCACCACCGCAAGCAGGAACCCGTCCAGGAGCGCCTGTGCCTGGCCGGTCAAAGGCGGCAGGAGAAGCAGAATGAACATCACGAAGATGTCCGCCATGAATATGAGGGCCGTAGTGACCAGCAGAAGGCGAAGGGGCGTGATGGGCTGCTCCGCGAGCATACCCTGCAGCCGCTCTTCCAGAAGAGCCGTCGAAACCCACGGTCTCCTGTCCTTTGCTTCCCTTCTGCCTGCCTTGCTCATATTTTCCTAACCGGGACGCAAAGCCGCTGCCAGAACCAACCTCGAATCAGGCCGGTGCGGCTTTCCCCATCGCCAGGCATCCATCCGGCACACCCGGCCAGGCTCCACAGTCACCCCTGGCCACCTTCATTGTCCCACCCCGGGGGTTCGCCCGGAAGTCTCCGGTGGTCCGTCAGAGAAGACCGGGCGGCTACATCCGGTGGCACTGCAAGACCAGTACAGTGGTCTGTACGTAGTGTGGGCGTACCATGGGTATGTTGCCGTCCGCAGTACAGGTAGTATGCTCCCCGAGCTAGCGGCAGCCGGGGCGAACATTGACAGCCGGCCGGTGACGCTCTAAAATCACGGCTATTACACGGGCAAGAACATCATCTGTCCCCGAATGTCACCGACCTGCAAGCTGCCCGCAGAGGAGAAGCAGATGGAACAGGCGCTCTCCGACGTGAAGGTGCTTGACCTCACGCATCATATCGCCGGGCCCTACTGTACCAAGCTCCTGGCCGACCACGGCGCTGACGTCACCAAGATCGAGAGGCCCGGCACGGGCGACCCGGCGCGGAGGATGGGGCCCTTCCTCGGCGACGACCCTCACCCTGACAAGAGCGGCGTTTTCCTGCACCTCAACACCAGCAAGAGGGGCATCACCCTCAACCTCAAGACACAGACCGGAAAGAAGCTGTTCATGGAGCTGCTGGACGGCGTTGATATTCTGGTTGAGAGCTTCGCCCCGAGGGTGATGCCGTCATTCGGGCTGGCCTACGAAGAGCTTCAGAAGGTCCATCCGCGTCTGGTGATGACCTCCATATCAAACTTCGGGCAGACCGGCCCTTGCCGCGACTTCAAAGCCTCGGAGCTTATCCTGTACGGCATGGGGGGTGCCATGAACGAGACCGGCACCCTGGACCGCTACCCCCTCAAGAAGGGAGGCAATGTCATCCAGTACCAGGCGGGAACGATCGCCGCGGTAGCCACCATGCTCGCCCTCTTCACCAGCCGGCTCCAGGGTATCGGGCAGCACGTGGACGTCTCCATATTCGAAAGCCAGATGGGGACGATAGACCGGCGCATGAGCCATCTACTTACCTACCAGTACAACGGTGAGATCACCCAGCGCCCCAACCCCCTCCAGGAACCGGCCGGGTTTCCGGTAGGCGTATACCCCTGCAAAGACGGCTTCTTCCAGATCGCCGGGGGGTTCGTCTTCTGGCCTCGGATATGCCGCATGATGGACCGCATGGACCTCGCCGACGACCCCGGCTTCTGCACCCCCCAGGGCCAGCGGGAAGCGGAGAACCTGGAGAGGTTCAGCCTGATATGGTACCCCTGGATAGCTGACCACACCAAGCTTGAGATCGTCACCGCTGGTCAGGCGGCGGGGGTACTCTGCGGGCCCATCAGCACCAGCGAAGACCTGGTGAACGAGCCGCACTGGCAGGAGAGGGGATTCTGGGAGGAGATAGACCACCCGGTTGCGGGCAGACTCACCTACCCCGGAAGGCCCTTTGTCATGAGCGAGACTCCCTGGCGGGCCAGCCGGCCCGCTCCACGACTGGGAGAGCACAACCTGGAGGTCTACGGGGGCCTGGACTACTCCCGAGACGACCTGGTTAGACTCCGTGAAGCCGGGGTCATCTAGCGGATAGGCAGTACCGAACTGAGGAGAGGAAAATGGTCAGGCTACCACTCGAAGGTATACGGGTAGTGGACATAACCGTCATCTACGCCGGCCCCTTTGCCACCGTGAATCTGGCTGACTGGGGCGCGGAGGTCATCCGCGTGGAGTCCATCAAGCACTTCCAGGTGCTCACCAGGGGAGGAATAGCCAGACCACCCCAGGAGATAGTCTCGAATCCTACGCGTACTGGTGGCCTGGCCACCTACTGCGGCCGCGACGTGAGCTTCCGGCCCTGGAACCGCTGGACGCTCTTCAATGCCCATGCCCGTAACAAGCTCGGCTGCACCATGGACCTGACCCAACCCAGAGGTAAACAGCTCTTCAAGCGGCTGATCGCAGTGAGCGACGTCTTCCTGGAGAGCAATGCCCCCCACGTGGTCGAGAATCTGGGTCTGACCTATGACGTGCTCAGGGAAGTGAACCCCCGGCTGATCATGCTCTCCATGCCCGGCTTCGGCAGTACCGGTCCCAATAAGTACTACCGCGCGCTCGGGGTCCACCAGGAAGCGTTCATCGGCCACACCTATCTGCGCGGCTACCCTGACAGCGACCCTTCCACCACCACCACCCTCTACCATGCCGATGAGGCCTCCGGGGCCACCGCCGCCCTGGCGGTGCTGATGGCCCTGCACTACCGAAACCGTACCGGCAAGGGGCAGTACATTGACCTTGCCCAGGCAGAAGCAACCATGCCCCACCTGGGCGAGGCCATCATGGACTACACCATGAACCGGCGCGTGCAGGGCAGCAGAGGCAACCGCATGCCGGGGGCCGCCCCCTGCGGCTGCTACCGCTGCCAGGGAGAGGACCGCTGGATCAACATCACCATAACTACCGACGAGGAGTGGGAGGGACTATGCCGGGCCATGGGGAACCCGCCGTGGTGCCGCCAGGAGCGGTTTGCCGACAGCCTGAGCCGCGACCGCAACCAGGACGACCTTGACCGGCTTATCCAGGAATGGACAATGCAGCACAACCACTACGACCTGATGCCCCGGTTGCAGAAGGAGGGTGTCCCTGCCGGGCCGGTGATCTTCGAGGATGACGCCTACACGGACCCCCACCTCAGGGAGCGGGGCTTCTTCCAGGAGGTCACCCACGAGGAGTGCGGCACCCACCTGTATCCCACCTTCGGATTCCGAATGTCCGAGACGCCTAACCGCATCCGCAGGCCGCCCGTCCGTCTCGGGGAGCACAATGAGTACGTCTACAAGGAGCTACTGAAGGTATCGGACGAGGAGTACCACCAGCTGGAGCGAGAGGGACACATCGGTATGGACTACGCGCCCGAGGTACCATGAATATGCCTGGCGCGGTCCAGAAGTAAGAGTGTCTCGGCGCGACGAAACGGGCGCGGCAATCTGCGGGAACGGGCTTTAGATTGCTTCGCCGCGCTGGCAAGAACCGTGCACAACAGCCGAAGGCAAATAGTACCCTGCCCGCCTGCTGTGCTATCATTGGCCCTGTTGAGCCGAAGCCGCAGAGAAGAGCAACAGAGATGGCCAGCAACGACATTGATCGGGCGGTCCAGCAGGAATCGGGGGAGGTTGGCGGGCGCCTCCGCTGCGCCCGTGCCCTGGCGATAGCCCGGCGGCTGGGGGTCAGTCCTGGGCTGGTCGGGGACGCCGCCAACCGCCTGGGGATAAGGATTGCCGACTGCCAGCTCGGCTGTTTCGGAGTACACAAGCTCGCCCCGCAGGACGTGGACCGCGTCCAGGTACCGCCGGCCCTCGCCGATGAGCTTGCTGCTTCCCTGGTAGACGGCTCCCTTCACTGCCCTACTGCCTTTGAGATTGCCGCCAGGCTGAAGGTGCAGCCGAGGAAGGTGGGCCATGCAGCCACCAGGCAGGGAATCAGGATCAGCGGGTGCCAGCTTGGCTGTTTTCCGTGATTCTGCCCGCTCCGCCGGACTCCTCACACGTCCAGCAGCTGGGCGATACGCTCGCGGTGATAGTCAGCGTCCCCGAAGGCAACCTGTGAGGACTTGGCCCGCTTGAAGTACAGGTGCATGTCATGGTCCCAGGTGAACCCGATCCCGCCATGCACCTGGATGCCCTCGAAGGCAGCGTGCCGGTAGGTATCACTGCACCAGGCCTTGGCCACCGATGCCGCCAGCGTCTGTCCGGGGTCTTTCTCGTCGACCGTCCAGGCGGCGTAGTAGACGATGGATGTCGCCCCCTCCACCTCGACGGCTACGTTGGCGAGCTTGTGCTGGATCGCCTGGAAGGTCCCGATGGGCACGCCGAACTGCTCCCTCTCCTTCGCATAGGTGACACACGTCTCCAGTATCCACCGGGCACCACCAATCATCCAGGCGCACTCGGCCACGGTAGCCTCATCTAGCGCATTCCGGACGACCGGCCAGCCATGATTGCGCTCTCCCAGCAGGCTGTCCGCTGGAACGTCCACGTCCCTGAAGGTGACCTCGCACAGCTTCTCCCCGGTCATGGTAGCGAGCGGCTCCACCAGGAGGCCTTCAGCCTTCGCATCCACCACGAAAAGGCTGATACCGTCTTCACCGCTACCTTCACCGGTACGGGCCACGCATACGATGTGGTCGGCCACATGGGCATCGGGCACGAAGAGCCTGGTGCCGTTGAGGACGAAACCGCCGTCGGAGGCAACGGCGGTGACGCCTATGCCGGAAGGCACGGAAACACCCCCGTCTTCCGTCAGAGCCAGGGTCATGATTATCTCGCCGCGGGCGATTGCCGGGAGAAAGCGCTGCTTCTGCTCCTCGGTTCCGGCGGTGAGGATGGTCCTGCCCGCATGTACCACCGAGGGCACGAAGGGACCGGGCACCAGGGCGCGACCCATCTCCTCGAGCAGGACAACCAGGTCAAGGAACGAGCTGCCGACACCGCCATATTCCTCCGGGAAAGCCAGCCCCTGCCAGCCGAGGCGGGCCATCTTCCTCCACAGCTCGGGCGAGTGGCCCCGCTCGTCCTCCATCATGTCACGCACCAGCTTCCTGGGGCATTCCTTCTCCAGGAAGTCCCGCGCCGATGTCTTCAGCATCACCTGTTCTTCGCCAAGGTCGAAGTCCATGCGGTCTCCTCCTGTCTCACTCCCGGGGCAGCCCCAGGACCCTCTGGGCGATGATGTTACGCTTGATCTCCGAGGTACCGGTCTCGATGGTGTTGCCGCGTGACCGCAGGAAGCCGTACTGCCAGCGGCCGTGGTCAACGGCGTGCCTGGACCCCCGCACGAGCCTGCTGAAGGGGCCCTGGATCTCCATCGCCAGGTCCTGGAGGCGCTGATTGAACTCCATGCTGAAGACGCTGCCCATCGCTCCCTGGGGGCCGGGCCGGCCTTCCCTCAGCTCGTGGGTGAGGCCGCGCAGAGCCATGTACTTCAGGATCATTGCCTCGGTGTAGAGCTGGGCGAGCCGCTGCCGGATGATTGGGTCGCGGTTGCGACCCATTTCTCTGGCAAGCTGGATGATGTCTTTCACCGAGTTCTCACGGGCGATGGCCGCCCCGATACTCGAGCGCTCGTGCTCCAGGGCACCGGCAGCCACGTACCAGCCCATGTTCTTCTCCCCGATGATCTGGTCCAGGGGAATGCGGACATTATCGAAGAAGGTCTCATTGAACTCGGCGGTACCGGTGATGTTGCGCAGCGGCCTCACGGTTATCCCCGGTGTCTTCATATCAACGAAGAGGTAGCTGATGCCGCGGTGCTTGCGCGCCCCAAGGTCGGTCCTCACCAGCAGCACGCCCCAGTCAGCCTGGTGAGCACCGCTGTTCCAGACTTTCTGCCCGTTGACCACCCAGTGATCGCCTTCCTCCACGGCGCGGGTCTGGACGTTCGCCATGTCCGAACCGGCCTCTGGCTCCGAGTAGAAGGTGCACCAGATCTCCTCGGCGCTGAGTATCCTGGGTAGGTAGCGCCTCTTCTGCTCCTCGGTGCCGTGGGCAAGAAACGCCGGCCCGCACCAGCCCATTCCGTGGGCATTGGCCAGACCGGGAGCGCGATGCCGGGCGATCTCCTCGTAGAAGATAACCTGCTCCATGATGGTACCGCCCTGGCCGCCGTACTCCTTCGGCCAGGTGATTCCCACGAATCCGGCGTCGAAGACTTTGCGGTGCCACCAGATGCTGAATTCGTGGTACTCCTGGGAGTCCACCCCGGGCCCGGCAATGTCCCGCCTTCCCCACCACTCCGGCAGCTCCTTCATGTGCACGGCAAGCCACTGCTTGAGCCGGTCCCGAAAGGCCTCTTCCTCTACGGTATACGAGAAGTCCATCCCTATTTCTCCTTCCTGCAGACCGGGTGCCGTAAGACTGGCAGGGTGATGCAGAAATGCCCCGGGCAGTCGCTCTGCATACCTGTTATGCCTTTCTGTGTGATCCTTATCCTTCTGCCTGATTTCTTGGTTTCACGCCAGCTCAGAGACCGTTTAGTGTATCAAGGTCAGCCCCTTCGTAACTTTCGTCTACAGGCAGACCATCTTTCCTCGCAAATGATTCTGCCAGTCGGTCGCATCTGTCGTTCTCAACGCTATTCCCATGTCCCTTGACCCACCTGAACTCTACCTCATGTTTCTCTAATAGCTGAAGTAACCGCTCCCATAGGTCCGCGTTGGGTCTTTTCTTATCTCCTTTCATCTTCCAGCCTTTTGACCTCCACTGTCTTGCCCATCCCTTCATTACGGAATCAACTAGGTATCGAGAGTCCGAATAGATAGTAGCTCTGCATTTCTCAGGCAGAGTATCAAGAGCAACTAGTGCGCCTATTATCTCCATCCTGTTGTTAGTAGTAAGTCGGAAACCTCCTGCTTTTTCCCACTTGTACCCTTGACATTCAAATACAATGCCGTAACCTCCCGGACCAGGGTTGCCATCACAAGCTCCGTCTGTCCATATCCGCAGCTCTGCACCTGGTCTCAGGAGAGAGGCTATCTCAACGCCCGAAGGCGCTTCAACAGGTTCAGCATCATAACCTGGAGCCGATACATCAATGTCTTTAGGCCGGTTCTCCTCCACTATCTGAAAGAACCTGCTGGCTATTTCTATCAGCTTCTGCCGTTCCTTGATATCTACAGTCCATTTCTTCTTCGCTTGATTCCACCGCCTTGACTTCAATCCTGACTTCAATTCCGAAACGAATTCGGCATTGAAGGGTGACATGAGCTCTATCTGATTACCCACGTATAGAATATGCGCTGTCGCCTTCTCAGTTACCATCACTTTCAGTTGCCCTTCGGTATTTCAGATTCTTGCGGACCCATGCCCTCAGTATTCCAGTATTTCGATAAGGTACTCGTCCTGGAACGTCTTGGAACCCAATACGACGAAGCCCAGCGTGTCGCTAGAGCTGTCTGACCGCGTCCAGGCAGGCATTTAGCTCGTCGTAGAAGGCAAGCGATTCCGCGTCATAGTGAGGCTGCATCCGGAATGCCTCCACGGGATGGTAGACCTCCTCTTCGCCACAGGGGGTCATCGGCAGCATGGTATCACTAAACCCGTCCCAGCTCCGATTCACGGGGAGGTCCACCCTGGCCAGGGGTGTATCCAGGGTGGCATCCACCAGGACCAGCCTGCCGTTGATCTCCACCCGGCACGCCAGATGATGCCCCAGGGGCAGTCTCTGGCAACGCTCCAGGAGCTGATTGGGGTAGTCGTCCAGCACCTCGGCGCGCTCGCCCCAGCGGAAGGGATAGACGCAGAAGAGGACAAGCAGTCCCAGTCTCTCAAACAGGCTGCCGAGCAGGAAGTGCTTGGGGGTGCAGGAACCCCTTCCCAGGGTGAGGATGTCGGCGTAGCGTTCGGCGTCGATGAGGTCCGGAATCACCGCGTAGGGGATGTCCCTCACCTTCTCGAAAATGCGTATGCGCGCCTGCACCGGGTCCCTACCCGCGGTCCACTGGCGAAAGGTCCTGTCCAGGATGGCCTCAGTGTATGCCGGCATCCTCCCTGCCTGCCCTCGCCGGTTTGCCGGGGAACTGTCCTGGCAACCGGCACAGATAGGACGATAGCAGATAGGGTCAGATGCGTCAATGCTTCCCGCCACCAGTAAGGCGGCGTCCCCCGGTCACCCGCGGCTACGGTCGCGCCATCGGGCCGGACGGACGTCCCCGGTGGCCTTGCAACAGCTGCCGGAGGCCCCGCCACAGGCTGTTGGCATGATCGACCTGCCACTCCGGCGGCTCCGTGTCCCCGTAGCGGACGCCGACATACAGATCGGTGAGCTCAGCAAGCTCCCCGGCGCCTTCGGTGAGTACGTGGCCAAGGCGGCGGTCATACTCGTAGGGCGTCTCCCAGTCACGGTGAGGCACGCCGAACCGTGATCCCTGCCACAGCAGGCGGCGGTATATCTCGCGGATACTGAGCCTGCCCGAGCCGAACTGTTCCTCTACTCCATACCAGTACGGAGGGGCCTCCGGCCCGGCAGACCGCTTTCTCCGGCGGAGCAGCCGCTGCCACAGGCTGTTGAAGAACAGAACCAGGTCCGCCTTGAAACCCTGCCAGCTCCAGAGCGACTCGTTGACCTCCTCCACATCAGACCTCGCCCGTGAGATCCGGAAGCGGGACACCGCCCGCACCAGGAAATACGTAACCAGGATGGCCACCACCGCGAAGAGCACCCACTTCAGCACCACCCCTATGATCTCGGGCAGCGGCTCACCCTTGGGGATCTCGTTCTGCTCTTCCTCACCGAAGAGCTCCGGCATCTGGAACTCCGGCGGCTCGCCACGGCGGATCAGGTTGATGAGCCACATGCCCACGTATACCAAAGCAGCGGCGATGTAGCCGAAGGGAAGCAGGAGATAGTAGAACACCTCGCGCGCCACATCGAATGCCGACTCAACCAGCCGCCCCAGGAAGGCCATGAATTCGGGCGAGAATACTCCCGCCACCGCCACCCCGATGAGTACGATTCCCGCGATGACACCGAACAGGGTAGGTATCCAGCGGCGGTTGAACGAGCGCATGCTCTCTTCGGGAGCCATGCGCTGCCGGATGGAGGTGAGATTGGTGAGGGCCAGTGCCGAAAGTCCAAAGAAGAAAAACGCCGCTATCTGAGGAGCAACCGTGGCCGCCAGGTCCTCCAGCGACCCCGCGCCGAGGCTCACCCGCCAGGCGATAATCAGGAGCACGAATGAGCCCACGCCGATGAGGAAGGTGCGGTAGAGGTCGCCAACCAGGAGGGATCTCCTGCCACGGTCTATGCCACGCCACCACAGGTAGACAGTGGCGGGCAGGGCGACCACCAGCAGATTCGCCTCGCTGAACAGATTCAGGATGGCACGGCCGATGTATACAAACCACTGCGGGTCGGCAAGACCGTAGCCGGCATGGTACTCGCTCCGGATAGCAGCGTAGACCAGCACCAGCCCGAAGCCGACAACCCCCGCCCGCGTCCAGCCCTCGGACCAGTTCCGGCTGAGCAGATAGCGGGTGACGGCGTACGAGGCCCCCAGCAGCACAATGACAGAGGCCAGGCTCAGTGGAGGGCGGTCTCCGGCGAAAAACGGCACCCTTCCCACCCATACAAGCCACGGGTAGAACCAGAAGACCTCCATCAAGACGACCGCCACCGGCACGAGCAGGACCGAGATCCAGTTCAGGTTGGGCAGGCGGCGGATGAAGCGTCGGGCAGTCCTCACTGTCCCGCCCTCCGCAGAGTAATGGTCTCCAGCACGTCCCAGGGAACAGTATCGGCGACGTGGTAGGCCGGCAGCCCGTCCCTGGCAGTCATGACCTGGGGGCCGCCCACCTTCACCAGGGCAACACTTCTTCCCGCCCGCTTCATCCTGAGAAGGGCAGCCAGGAGGGCCTCACCGGGTACCGCTGTGACCACCAGGATGCTGCTCCCCCAGGGCAGGTTCCGGCTCTCCTGGGTGACAAAGCGAGCAACGGGCATACTCTCCACCGAGCCCCGCACCTGGGCCAGCGCCTCCAGAATATGCACCATCTGGTCCGCGTGCTGGCTCGGCGGTATCCGGATGCGCTGCCCGGTAAACTGCCGCAGTTGATTTATGTAAAGTCCTACCCGATACCCGGAGGCCATGGCATGGCTGGCGATGGAGGCTGCCGCGATTATACCCAGCTCAAGGAGCTGCGGGACGTTCCCCCACCCCGGAGCCGGCACCGTCCGCACGTCCAGGAAGATGCCCATGTCCACGCTGGTGGTGGGCTCGAAGAGCCTGGTCTGGAGCCGACCCAGCCTCGCACTGCTCTTCCAGTGGATTGTCCTCAGGCTGTCGCCGGACTGGTAGTCGCGGATGCCACGGGTAAGAATCGGGTCCTGGAACAGGTACCTCCTTACCCGTATGTCTCCCAGTGGCTGCTTGGACGGGATACCCGGCTGCACCACCGGCAATATCCTGGGGTAGACCGTGAGGCGGTCCACCCGCTCAAAATCCATCTCCTGCCGCGAAAACCCGAAGAGGTCACCGGAGTGCACGCGGGCCGGCCCGAAGGCAAAGGAGCCCCGCTGGGTGCACTTCATCCGGTAGCGGCGCCTCACCCGGTGGTACCAGCCCAGGGAAAAGAGGTTGCTGATAAGAAACCGGTTCGGCTGGGAGGACTGAGTTGTCTGGCCGGTCAGCAGGGTGACCTCTGCCGGTATCTCTTCATCCACCTCAAGCCAGGGCAGAGGCAGGGGCTTGCGGTTGGCGATCTCCAGCTCCAGCACCACCTCGTCACCGAAGAAGGCACGCGATGCGCTCAGCCGACGTCGGAACTCAATGCGAACCAGGCCGTAGCGCTCCCAGACCCTGGTAAGACCCCGTACCAGCAGCAGTAGCAGGGCCACCAGCAGCAGGGGGACCTGGTGAATGATCAGCCCCACCAAGAAGAGCAGGGCGGCAATCCAGGGCAGGTAGGTCCCCCGCATGGCTCACCTCTCCGTGGTGGAGACTTCCCCTTCCACGGGTACCGGCACCGAGCTCACGATCTCGGCCAGGGTCTCTTCCACGGTGTGCCCGCGCAGGTGGCTCTCGGCCACGGGAATAATACGGTGAGTAAGCACGAACGGGATGAGGTACTTGACGTCGTCCGGCACCACGAAATCCCGGCCCCTGACCGCCGCCAGGGCCTGGGAGGCGCGGTAGAGCGCGAGCATCGCTCGCGGGCTGGCACCAAGCTGGAGGGAAGGATGCTCCCTGGTGGCACGCACCAGCCGGACCACGTAGTCCTCTACGTCCGCGGTGACGTGTATCCGGCGGCATTCCGCCTGCGCCCGGATAAGGTCTTCGGAGGAGACAACCGGCTCAAGGCTCTCCAGGGGATCTTCCTGGCGGAAGCGCGCCAGGATGAGATGGTCATCCTCCTCGGCGGGATAGCCGATACTCACCTTCAGAAGAAAGCGGTCAAGCTGCGCCTCGGGCAAGGGGAAAGTACCCTCCAGCTCTATGGGGTTCTGGGTAGCCAGGAGCATGAAGGGCCGGGGCAGGGGCCTGGTATCCCCCTCGGTGGTGACCTGGAGCTCCTGCATCGCCTCCAGCAGGGCCGACTGGGTACGGGGGGTGGCGCGGTTTATCTCATCCGCAAGAACAATCTGGGCCATGACCGGCCCGGGACGGTACTCGAAGTCCGCCGTCTTCTGATTGTACACGTAGGTGCCGGTGATGTCAGACGGAAGCAGGTCAGGGGTGCACTGGATACGCCGGAAGCTGCAACCCAGTGAGCGGGCAACCGACTTTGCGAGCACGGTCTTGCCGATGCCGGGAACGTCCTCCAGAAGCAGGTGCCCTTCGCACAGCAGGGTAACGATGGCCAGCTCCACGACTTCGCCCTTGCCGACGATGACCCGCTCAACGTTGTCTTTGACCCGGTTGCTGGTCTCCCTGATGCGCCTGACGGTCTCTTCCAAGACTAGCTCCTTGCCTGAATCTGGCCAATTATACCGGGAAGCAGCCAGATATTACCAAGGCCCTTCCGGAAACCGTCAAGGGGCGGCTGCCACGCCAGCCGCCCCCGGTGCCCTCTCAAAAAGCCGCGCCCGGCTATCTGCTTACCCTGCGCCGTTTCGGCCTGGTTACGATCGACGGCTGCGCAACCAGGGAGTAGGTGAAGGCATGGGCCTCGGCTAGCTCACCGTACCTGGCCTTCAAATCATCAAGGCTGCCCGCGTCGAGGGCGTGGGGCGGGCATGCCTCGACGCATACCGGCTTCTTACCTTCGGGCCAGCGCTCAATGCAAAGGTCGCACTTTTGCATGCGGGCTTTGTCCTCGTCGGCAAACTGCGGCGCACTGTAGGGGCAAACGTCCTTGCAGAGGTGTCCGGCGCAGTTCAAGCATCTCTCCGCCTCTCTTATCGCCACTTCCTCGGTGAAGCCAAGGGCCACTTCTTCAAACCCCCGGACACGCCGTTCTACCGGCAGCAGGGGCATGGCTTCGCGCGCTTGCTTCTCAATGTCGGCGGGAATCTCCACCTTGATATCAGCGGGATTCACCACCTTCTCCGGGAGTACCCGCAGCACGTCACCCTGGAGATAGCGGTTGATGTAGAAGGCGGCCCTCTGGCCGCTGGCGATGGCGTCGATGGCACTGGTGGGACCACTCACGGCATCACCGGCCGAGAATATGCCCGCACGACCGGTCATCATCGTCTCTGTATCGGTGGCGATGGTGCCGGCAGCACTGGTGGCAATGGCCCCGTTACCCCGCAGGCCGGTAAGCTCCGGCGCCTGCCCGATGGCAAAGATGATGGTGTCAGCAGAAATCGTCTCCCCCTTGTCCCCGACAACCCGAAACGAAGGCCGTCCAGTCTCGTCAAACACCAGCCCCTCGATGGCCTGGCACTCCGCTCCCGTCACCCTGCCGCCTTCACCCAGAACACGGGTGATGTTACGCGAATGATGGAGCTTCACGCCTTCCTCCTCCGCCTGGGCGACCTCGCTGTCTTCGGCGGGCATGTCCTCGGCACATTCGAGGCAGGTGACGTGCACCTCGGCGGCCCCCAGTCTCACCGCCGAGCGGGCGCAGTCAATGGCGACATTACCACCCCCGACCACCAGCACCCGTGGCCCGATACCGGGCGCCTTTCCCGCATTGACGTCCTTCATGAAGGAGGTGCCCACCAGCACACCCTCAAGGTTGGTGCCTGGGATATCCGGCTTCAGCCCCCGGTGAGCGCCAAGGGCAAGCAGGACGGCTCCGTAGCCCTGGCCGAGAAGATCGTCAAGACCCTGGCCGAGGTCCACCGGCGTGCTTGTCCTGATTTCCACGCCAAGGGCCTGGATATAGTCGATGTCGCGCTTCAGCACCTCTCTGGGGAGGCGGTGCTCGGGTATGCCCACCGCGAGCATCCCTCCCGCCACCGGCAGCGATTCGAAGATGCTCACCCCGTAGCCCATCCTGACCAGGTCATAGGCGGCCGCCAGCCCCGCCGACCCCGCCCCGACGATCGCCACCCTGTCCGGCTGCGTCTGTGGCAACGGCTCAGGCAGCTCCTGGTCCACGTTATCAGTCACGAAGCGCTTCAGGGCCTCGATCGCCACCGGCTCGTCCAGGTCCTTGCGGCGGCATTCGGTCTCACACGGGTTGAGACACACCCGGCCGCACACCGATGGTAATGGCATCCGTCTCCGGATGAGGTCCAGCGCTTCACGGAACTTCCCTTTGGCAATCAGGGCAACGTATGCTGGAATATGCAGGTGGGCGGGACAGGTCACCTGGCAGGGCGCCACCTGCTCGCCGTACAGGCCATTGCTGCCCTCAGGTATGATACCGCAGGGCTTGTCTCCCCGGCACTTCTCCCGGTCAACCACCACGATGCCGTCTTCTTCACGCTTGGTGATGGCCTCGTTGGGGCAGACGAAGGCGCAAACCGGTTCGGCACAGTGGTAGCAGGGGATGGTCATGTGGCTGACGAATATTTCCGGAAAGCGGCCTTCCTCGCAGTAGCTCAATCTCATCCACTTGGCTGGCCCGGCGGGGGTGTCATGCCAGTCCTTGCAGGCAATGGCACAGGCAAAACATCCGGTACACCGGCTCTGGTCGAAATAGAATCCCAGTTGCATCGTTCCTCCCCCTATGCCTTGCTGACTTCCACGAGGGTTGTCTTGAGGGTGGCCGCCCCTCCCGGTGAGTAGGCGTCGTCGGTGACCGTGTTGGCGCAGCCGCCGCGGTCGATACCTTCTTCATCAGGGTCATACCAGGCGCCTTCGTAGATGGATATGACGCCCGGGACAATGCGCCGGGTGACCCAGGCCTTGATCGCCAGCTTACCCCGGTCATTGAAGACATAGACCTCGTCACCGTCACGGATTCCCCTCGGCCCGGCGTCAACGGGGTTGATCCACATCACGTGGGGATCTACCTCCACCAGCCAGTCCACATTCTGCAGGGTGGAATGACAGCGGACCCGGGGGTGGGGCGTCAGCAACTGGAGCGGGTACTTCGCGGCCAGTGGATGGTTCCTGTCCTCGCGACCCTCGGCGATGTACTTGGGGATGGGCGGCGTCAGCGGGTTGTCAAGGTCAGCGAGCCGTTGCGAGAATATCTCAATCTTGCCTGAGGGCGTGTTGAACGGGTTGTTCTCCGGGTCTTCGATCTGGGCCTTGAAGGCAATGTAAGGTTCGTCAAGGTCAATGCGGTGTATGCCTTTCCGCTTGAACTCGTCGTAGTCCGTGATGTGCTGCTGGTACTCCGGGTTCTGGGCGATAAACGTCCTCAGCCACTCGTCTTCGGTCTTGTCATTGAAGCCTTCAAAACCCAGCTTCTCGGCAAGGAGATTACCGATCTCCCAGTCCGTCCTGCACTCGCCCATGGGCTTGATGACCTGGTTGGCATAGCAGAGGTACGGCCCTGAGGGCCAGGGCCGGGTGAGGTCGTTCTTCTCCATGAAGCTCTTCACCGGCATTATGATGTCAGCAAACTTCCCCGTGGGGGTAAGGAAGAGGTCCTGATTCACGACGAACTCCAGTCCCTTGAGGGCCTGGACCCCCTTGTTGATGTTGCCGCGCTGGTTAAGAAGGTTCCCCCCGGCGAACCAGGCCATCTTGATATCCGCAGGGTAGCCTCCGGCCTTCCCCT
>Ga0180433_10003854_pt1 | contig 21642 bp, 17 predicted proteins | sample SS_ome_8_FD_132980 | JGI IMG/M metagenome (GOLD analysis project Ga0180433, IMG submission 132980) | Hypersaline lake sediment archaeal communities from the Salton Sea, California, USA - SS_1_D_1 metaG | ecosystem: Environmental > Aquatic > Non-marine Saline and Alkaline > Hypersaline >... | reverse complement strand
CTTTTCAGCTCCCACTACCTGCTCCTCATTTTTGGTGCTCACAGCTGTAATCACGATCTGAAAGGGTGCAATTTTTTGGGGCCAGATAATCCCACGCTCATCATGCTTTTGCTCCACAATCGCAGCAAGTGTTCTGCCCACACCAATGCCGTAGGTACCCATCCAAAAGGGACGCATCTTCTCCTGCTCATCCTGAAAAGTGGCTCCCAATTTTTCGCTGTAGCGCGTGTTGATATTAAAAATATGGCCCACTTCAATCCCACGCTGCATATGGTAGGTGGCACCCTCTTGATGAGGGCAACCGTCGCCTTCCTCGGCAAGCAGAAAGTCAAAAGATTCTCCTTTTTCAAGGTCGCGTCCAAAGTTGCAGTTGATGTAGTGCTGGTCCTTTTGGTTAAAGGCAACCACAAAGTTTTTCATAGGAGCTGTCGTATGATCCAAGTAAAAGGGAATCGATAACCCCTCGGGCCCCACAAAGCCCACATATGAATTGACCTTCTTTAGGATCTCCTCTTCTGTGGCAAACTCAATCTCTGTGGCCCCAAAGTGGGTTGTTACCTTGGTTACGTTGATCTCACGATCTCCGCGGATCCCAAGCGCTACAAATTGTTCCCCCTCACTTTTGATCAATTTGCACACCACTACCTTTAAAATGTGTGCCTTTTCACACTTTAAAAAGCGGGCTAGTTCTTCGATCGTCTTGGTATTAGGCGTCTGCACAACTTCTTTGTTTTTAAGCTCTCTGTCATAGGTGAAGGCAGGAGGTGTGGCCACCGCAACCTCAACATTACAGGTGTAGTTGCCTGCTGTTAGGATCTGATCCTCACCAATCTCTGCGCGCGCTTGAAACTCTTCGGATTTGCCACTGCCAATTTTACCACCATGGGCCTCAATGATGCCAAAATCTAGCTCAAGCTCGGTAAAAATCGCACTGTAGGTTTTGCGCATCAGCTTATACTGCTGCTCCATCTGCTCCTCGGAGGCAGTAAAGGCATAGCCATCTTTCATCATAAACTCTTTGCCGCGCATCAGGCCAAAACGGGGACGGATCTCGTCACGAAACTTGGTAGCTATTTGGTAGAGGTTGATGGGGAGTTTTTTGTGGCTTGTTACCCATTGCGAGACGAGATAGGTGACGATCTCCTCATGCGTCGGAGCCAAACAGAGCTCGTGGCCCTCTCGATCCTCAGTGGTATAAAGTAGATTTTCAGCATTAAAATCATCCCAGCGGCCCGACTGCTCCCAAAACTTTTTGGGTTGTAGGTAGGGGATTAAGAGCTCCTGGCAGCCAGCCTTATCCAGCTCTTTTCGGATGATGTCAGTAATCTTTTGCATCACACGCCACAAAAGAGGTGTGTAGATGTAGAGCCCCTTACCGATTTTTTGTAAATATCCCCCTCTTTCAAGGAGTTGGTGGGAGGCAATTTCACTATCAGCTGGTGCCTCTTTTAGCGTGCGAAAGAAAAGTTTGGAGGATCTCATTGTGCTCGTTCTTTTTGTACGTAGGTAATTCGTTTTTTGATGTTTTCTAGGTTGTTGGCAAGCTCGTAGGAAAAATGTTGCTCCTCATTTGAAAAGTCGCCCTTAATTAAGACCGCAAGCCGCCTGCTGTTTTGTTTGGCAAGGCAGCTGTGGGCAAATTGGGTGAATTCCTCGTAGGTGAGCTCTTCAAAGCCTTTGATACGCTTGTCTAGCCAGTTAAAATCGCCCTCATATTCGAAGGCTAACGTGTGCAAAAGCACGCCCATCTGCTCAAAGCTTGCTTGGGGACGTTGCAATTGCTGAATGTGGGCCACTTTAAACTTTTCAAAGCGCTCCTCAGAGATGTAGTCTTGCTCTAGATGATCCACAAAGGATTCAAAGAAGAGCTCAAAGCGGGCCAGAAGATCCCTGGCATCATGTGAGCTCGATTGAATCGCAAAAAAGGCATAGAGCTCGCGCTCCATCTCCTTGGACCAGTTGGTGACCAAATAGGCTGTTTGCTGCCGCGTACGCAACTCACTGAAAAAAGGTTCTTGAAGCCCTTTGCATAAAATCTCCTGCGCCGCACGATCCTTGAATGAAAACTTCCCAAAATCGAGGGCCAACAAGAGCGCATTTGCAGGAATTTGGCAATCTTGCTCAAAATAGGTCGGCTGATCGATCGATTTTAGGTGCGCAAGCGCAGGGCAACTATGCTCTTTTGGAGCAAAGGGCTTTTTAAAGAGCCCAGTGTAGCGAGCAAAGATCTCTTTGGCCTCATCACTTGATTGGTGGCCGTAACAGGTGGCCTCCAAATAACCCTCATTAAAAATAGAGCGGCAAAAGGAGTTCATCTTTTTTAGATTGATCTTTTGCAGGGCAACCTTTTTGTCTGCAACCGTTTGATGCTCTTGATAGAGCAGCGCCTGCATCGTCTCATTGGCCTGATTAAGCGGAGAGGAGGAAGAAAAACGTTCGTACTTGCGCGCCATCATCTGCTTATAAAATTGGAGCCTCTCTTTATCCAAAGAAAACTCTTTTAACTGTACGGCAATCTCTTTAAGTAGCAAATCTGCCTTGTTATTAAAGCCACTCAACGACAGGACAATGCCATCTTTTTCGGGCGCAATCGAAAACTTGAGCTTGGCCAGATTTGCCAGGTAGGTTGTTTGGTTCATCTCGTGCTCAAAAGCTGTGCAATAGAGCTCAGCAAGTGCGGCCTTTGTACGATCAGCTTGATCAACCATGGGGCTTTTAATATGCAAAACCCAACTTACTTCAGGGGTTAAAAAAGTTGTATCCTCTGCTACAAAAAGCTTGCCCGCATCACTTCTCTCTTCCAGCGCGATCGAGAAAACTTTCTCTGTTTGCTCCTGTTTTTTCAGAGTAGGAGGAGCAATTTCAGAGGATAGATAGGGATTGGGCTCTGGTAAGATTACGTAATTTGTTGCGCTTGCCTTTTGCCACGAGGCAAGGCTTTTGTCTGAAATTGGTTGAAACGCATACTCTACTCCTAACCACTGCTCTTTTTGACTCGGCTCAACCCCAGTAAATATGGGGTCTGCAAGCAGTAGGTATTGGCAATTTTCTGGTCGAAGCGTTTGTAAAAATGCATCGATCTTTGGGCCATCATAGCTTGTGGGGATAATTGTCTTATTAGGAAAGGTCGCAATGGGCTCATCCACCATCCTGCGGGCATGCTCACGCACAAAGTCAAATGTGTCACTGCGAGATTGATAAGCATAGTTTAGTTTACCAATTGTACAGATCTCATCGTAAATATAACGAGGAATCGAACTTTTCTTTAGGGCATTAAGAGCGCAAAAGCAGTGTGTAATGACTCTTTCGTAATTGGCCACGCCCTTTGGAGTCAGCTCAATTGAAATGGTGAATAGAGCTTGGCCGCTTCCAATCTTTTGAGCGCCAACAGCTACCCCCTCTGCTAAAGCCTCCTTTTTAAGTCGTGCCAACAAGCTGTTTTTACCCTCATGCCCTAAGACATACCCAATTTGTCTGTCTGCATGCATCTCCAGATCATTGCAAAATGAGGCATCTAGTTCCCAATTTAACTCAAGCGCACACCTGTTAGGTTGGTGCGGCACCACCACACAACACGATTTTTGCTTCTTTTCAGAGCAAAATATGGGAGTACGGTCGGCTGTAGCTAAATACCCTTTATTGGGTATTTTGGAAAAGACAGCGTTGACTTTTTCCTCGAGAACCTCCATCGGCTCGTTGGAATAGACAACCAAGTGCATGATATTGGAGCTATAGTGCGCATTGTACCAACTCCTAATTTCCTCGGGAGTAACATCACATAGGGTCGCGAGATTACCAATGCAAAAACCGTGAAAGGGGTGCGCGGTAGAGCAAAGCTCTTTTTGTACATAGTGCACACGCCACTCATCCACAGGGACATTTTTACAAAATTCCTGGTGGATCGCTTTGCACTCGCGCCCCAAGCCCGATTCAGTAAATGCCGGATTGATAAAAAAGTGGCCCAGACGGTCAAGTCCCTCTAAAAAGGAATCATTGTTCATCGAAAACATGTAGACGGTACGATCTGACATGGTAAAGGCATTTCTTTGCCCCCCATGTGCATCCAAAAATTGTGAAAAATCCTCCTCATTGGGGTACTTTTCATTACCCAAAAAGAGCATATGCTCCACATAATGGGCCATCCCTGGGCGCTCCTTGGGATCAGAAAAGCTACCAGTCTCAACCGATAGCGCAGCCCCAGATGTACGACTTTCAGGGTCAGAAATACAGATCACCTCAAGATCGTTCGAAAGACGAATCTTTTTTGTCTGCTGACAGGCAAGAGAGGGGGTTTCAATTGTTAACTCCGAGAGATCCTCGATTACTTCATAATCTGGATGAGCCATCACTAAACTAGTGGAGAGCAAGAAAAATGAAAGAATCGATTTGAACATATGTTTATTGCTCCTTTAATTTGCGATACTGCTCTTTTACAAGGCCTAAAATGTGGGCTGCTCGATGCAATCGTTTGGTATGTCGATCACTCGAATGATCCTCCGAACAATTTTCCATGTCAAGCTCATTGCCAAAAGACATCAAAATTTTATTGCGACTTGTCGTACGCTTTTCTCCCAATTCGCTCTGTACTGCCTGAGGAGGTGGTAAAATGTCATAGGTGACAAGCGAAAGAGGATAAAAATGAGTGGGTGTTTTTGCCTTTTTTGCCATCAATCGAAACATCTCAATGCTCTGAGGATCAAAATCGGCAACTTCAATTTCACCCTTTTCATTTGCGCGATCACGCCCACCGCTTGGAGCCACGTAAATAGACTTGCCACCCTCTTCTAAAAGCTCGCGCATCCGGTGCATCGTCTTTTGGTTGTGCAGCTGTTTGGCAGCACGCTGCTCAGGGGGATTGTCAATATGTCGTTTGGAATGGATGCACAATAGATTGCGTCCAAGGCTAAAGGGAACAGCCATCGGATCAGAGATCACACGGTCTCCCGCCACAAAAATCATCTCAGAGGCTAATTTCTCAAACTTCTCCTCCAAAATAATGCTAATGAGTTGTGGATCCACCTCCGTTTGGTGGTTGGCAAATAAGATTACATTCTCTTTTGCCTCGATTTGCCTATTCATCTTTTCAAGATTTTCAGAGTGCAATATTTTGGACCCCTCAAGGTCAACCAAGGGACGAATGAAGTCGATGCCAAAACGATAGTAATTAAAGGGAGATGTACACTTTTGGTGGAAAGGCTCAAAGGTTACAGGAGTTGCAATTTGCTCCTTTACACGCTCCAAAAGGGTAAAAAAAAGAGGGGCGTGCTCGCTCATCCCAAAACCATCTCTTTGCATCGCCGAACAGTAACTTTCGTAGAGCTCCGTGAAATTACGAAATTCCTTTTCGGTAATCAAACGATCTTCTTTATCTTTTGTAAGTTTTTTAATAAATTCCATTAAACATCTAATAGTTTTTTAGTTATTGTCGAATAAAATTGATAATCATTCAAGTGTAAAGTGTCCAAAGTTGTAAATTCTAATTTTGCATTGAGTTTTTTCGCCAGTTTGACCAGCTCTGCTTTGTCACCTTCTTTGTCCATGAATTTGTCTAGCTCGGGATGAATCACAAGTTGGAGGCCAAATTGCTCTAAACATCCAATTATTTTTTTAAGTTTGCGTTCAATTTCAATTGAGATGCTTTCGTGGGTTTTGATCCTTCCGCGTCCCGTGCAGTAGGGACAGTTGGTAAAGAGAGTTTGTACAAGAGATTCTCGGTTTCTTTGACGTGTCATTTCAACCAAGCCAAATTCACTCATCGCTAAGATAGTGCACTTGGCACTATCTTCTTTCATGTACTCCCTGAGCTTTTCTAGAACGCGCTTTTGGTTTTTGCGCAAGCGCATGTCAATAAAGTCGCAAATGACAAGCCCCCCAATGTTACGAAGCCGAAGTTGTCTGGCGATCTCCTCTGCTGCCTCTAAATTGATCTTTACAAGCGTCTCCTCAAGGTTGGCTTTGGAGCCCGAACTACGTCCAGAGTTGACATCCACGGTGTACATCGCCTCCGTTTGGTCAAAAAAGAGGTAGCCTCCACTTTGAAGCCAAATTTTGCGACGTGTGGCTTTCTCGATCTCACGTTCAACATTAAAACGTTCAAAAATAGGAGTAGGATCTCTGTAATATTCGATTTGCAGCTCATGCTCATCTCGAAAGCGTCTGTACAAATGTTTGCATTGATGAAAGATTGTGTAGTCATCTATTAAGATGCGATCATACTTCTTGTCGATGCATTTGATAATTGCACGCTTAACAATGTCTGACTCTTCGTGGAGTAGGGTAGGTCTTTTTGCCTTTTGAAACTTTTGACAAATTTTCTCCCAAGTTTTTAATAGCTCACCCGCCTCTTCTATCAGCATCTCAGTTGTTGCCAAACAACTCGCTGTACGACAGATGAGTCCCATCTCTTGTGGCATCTCAAATGAGCGAATGATCTTTTTTAACTTTTCGCGGCTTTCGCGGTTCTCGATTTTTCTCGAAACTCCACGATGAGGGGAGTTGGGCAAAAGAACCAGAAAACGCCCCGCAATCGAAACATTAGAGGTAAGGCGCGCCCCTTTAGAGCCAATGGGCTCTTTTACAACCTGTACAAAAACAGGTTGATCTACCTTCATGACCTCTTCAATGTCGATCTTTTTTTGTTGCCGTGTGTCCACCGCCTGGATGTCATAGCTTAGGTCGAAATCCATTTCAAACATCTGTTCAAACTTTTTTGTGTTTTCTAAAATGTCCGATATATGAATAAAACCATTTTCTTTTTGGCCAATATCAATAAAGGCAGACTGAATATTGTGTAAAATATTTGTTACACGCCCACGGTAAATATTGCCGCTGAGTGGTAATGTTTTCTTTCGTTCGACAAGAAGGTTGGTTAATTGTCCCTTCTTTAAGTGTGCATAGCGAATCTCCTTGGATTCGATATTTAATAAGACATCATTGTCCATCAAAGCCCCTTATGGTAAACCAACAAGCTCTTTTAAGCAGAGCTGAGGTTTCGTTTTATATGTGGCAGAAGAACAAAGCTTTGGGGGCGTGCAGAGAAAGGTAAAAAGTATTTTTTTTAGTAGAGTCTACTCTCTTTAAAAAAAGTTGAAAATTGACTGCTGTCAATTTTAAAAATTTATAACTATACCCGTTAAATGGGGAAATACGAATGAATTTATCTTTCTGTAAAACTTCAGTTGGATTGTCGTCTGTGTGCGACATCCGAAGGATTTTCTGCTTGCCTGTAATCTGGATGGCTTCTCTTCTGTCCACAATGCGTTAGTTTTTTTATCTAAGATGACTGCATGCTACAATATCTGCTGATTTTTTCCTACAAAAAAAACCTTGTATAGAATGTAGGCAATCCTCTAATATTTATTGAATGAGTGATCTGTTATCCATTTACATTGATAGACTTGCGCTTGGAAAAAGTGAAAACATAGAGGTTATTTTACCTTTTGATTTTTTACAGGCTGACGATGAGGATGTGCGTTTTTGTGCGCCAATCTCTGTAAAGGGAGAGGCATATGTAGCGGATGATCATTTAATTTTGCGTCTCTCTTTGGGGACTCAATTTTCGACAAAGTGTGCGATTTGCAATGGTGCGTGTGAGGTTCAAATTTCACTTGAGCACTTTTATCAAACAGTACCTCTTGCAAAAATACCTTCAGCAGTGTTTAATTTCGGAGATCTTGTTCGTGATGCGCTGCTGTTGGAGATTCCGCACTCTTCTGAGTGTGGGGGAGGTAGTTGTCAGGAACGAGAGGGATTAAAAAAATATTTTTCAAATGGAGATTCTAACGTACGTCCATTTGAGGATTTATAGGATTTAGGGGTTTATATTATGGCAGTACCAAGACACCGAACATCGAATGCGCGTAAGCGTTCTCGAAGATCACACCATGCTTTAAAGCGAAAGTTTGTAGCTACGTGTGCAAATTGCGGGGGATTCCGTGTTTCGCATACAATCTGTTCTTCATGCGGTCACTATGATGGTCGTTCTGTATTACCGGTTGCAGAGACACAATCTTAAGAAAAATGCTTATAGGCATTGATTTAATGGGGGGCGACCGGCCTGCCCTAGAGATTTTTCCAGCTGTTATCCAACTCTCTCAAGCGTTTGGTGACCGCCATACATTTGTTGCTTTTGCGCATCACAGTGTGGTTTCTGATCTCAAAACGCAAATTGATCAAGCACATTTAAAACATCCGCATTCGATCGAGCTTGTTACCACTGAATCTTTTATTGGCATGACGGAGTCTCCTTTGTTGGCGATTCGTCGCAAAAAGAATTCGTCAATGGCAGCGGGGATGCGTCTATTAGCACAAAAAAAGATCGATGCCTTTGTTTCGATGGGCAACACGGGGGCACTTGTGGCCACAGCGATGTTGCATCTTCCCAAATTAGATTCTATTGAGCGCTGTGCACTATTGGTGATGTTGCCGACGGCTGCGGGGGATGTGGCTGTCTTGGATGTGGGGGCCTCGATTGCACCTAAGCCTGAGCATTTACTAGATTGGGCAAAGCTTGCGATCTCTTATCGCAAATCGATGCATGGTATCAAAAACCCAACAGTTGGCTTATTAAATGTTGGGGTTGAGGAGATCAAGGGGACTCACTGGCATAAAAAGGCTTATTCGCTTTTAGAGAGTGAAATAAAAGATGATTTTTTAGGCAACATGGAAGGGCGTGAGGTCTTTTTGGGCAAGATTGATGTGCTGGTTACAGATGGCTTTACAGGAAATGTCTTTTTAAAGACATGCGAGGGGGTTGCCTCTTTTTTAACAGACTATTTGGCTGATCAGATTCCCAAATTGGGGGGGCCTAAGGAGCAACCGATTGTGGGGCATCTGCACCAGCAATTTAACTATTCGCAAAGGCCTGGAGCGCTTTTATGTGGTGTGGATGGCATTGTGGTGAAGTGTCATGGCCACTCTAATTTAGATGCGATCGCCAACGGGATTTTGGGTGCGATCAAGCTGGCCGAAAATAAAACCATAGAGCGCATGAAATCTGCCGGTTGGTAGCCCCTTCTAGGGTTACTTAAGTCTTTATTTAAACTTAACAAAAACATACTCACTCTACAGAGAGGGCGAAAAATTAATATGTCTTTTAAATTGGGTTAATAATTTCGCGATATAATTAATGTTTAGTTAGTAAGTATGTTATAAAAATGAGGTCATCAAGATGGAAGTTTCTAAAATTAATACTTTAAATCCTGTAAATAAGGGAAGTGAGAATCTTGAGGAACAAGAGGGTGTTGCGGCGGCCAAAGCATCTAGCTCTAAGGCAGTGGCTTTGGAGAGTTTGAAGGCGCAGGCAGAGGTCTCTAAACAGCAAGGTTCTGTAGGTGCCAAGGCATCAACTTTGTATATTCCGAGTGTGGTGAGTCGTGTAAAGAGCAAGGCAACTGCCAAGCGTTTGGCAGCGGTTCAGACAGAGCAGGTCAAGATCCAGAGTGCATTTGAAAAGGCTGAGGCTAAGTCTCGTGCGGCTTTACGAAGCAGGCTCACTAAACGGCTTGTGGGTGCTAAGGCGCGCTTAGTAAAGTATGAAGCAGCTATTGATTCTGCCTCAAAGAAACCTCTTTTAGAGGGCAAGATCGCGCGTGTAACAGCTGGGATTGCATCTTTAGAGAGCAAGATTGCTGCTCTATAAAAATTGACCAGAGTGGTAGAGCCACTTGCCATCTACTTTGTAAAAGGTGCTCTTTTCGGTAAAGGATTGGTCCTCGGTTCCTTGAAGTAAAATTGCTTTAAAGGTGACCGTCGCCCAATCCTCTTTCTCTTGAAAATCTAGAATCTCAAGCCCCTTGAATTCGGTCGCTTTTGAAAAGGCAAGAATTTGCTCCCCCCACTTCTTTTTGTCAGCTTGCACAGCAGGGTTCTCCGGGTGTGTCGTCTCCATAATGTACTCCGCCTTCTCAAGCGCAAAGCCGCTGTATCGTGAGCGCATTAATGCCCTTGCATTGGGACAAGACTCCTCATGGTTGTGGTAGGGCCCGCAGCAATCGGTATACTCTTTGCCACTATGACAGGGACACTTCACAAGATCGCCTCCTTACACAGTTTTTGGGAGTCCTGGGATAGCTGGTTCATCAGCTGTGTACAATCCCCATCTACTTCTTTTTTTTGTAGTTTTTGTAGAGCCAATTCAATCTCCGTTAGTGTAAGCTTTTGGCCAATCACCTCAGGAAAAAGCTCCTTTTTTAAAATGATGTTGGGAAGGCTAAAGTGGGGCAGGCGAATCCGAAAAATATATCTACCTAAAAAGTAATTGATGCGCGAGATTTTGTAGATGACAAGAGTTGGGGTTTTGTGCAAGGCAAGCTCTAAAATAACGGTACCACAGGTTGCCAGGGCAATTTTTGTTGCGCGCATATGTTCATAGCGCAAACTTGAGGGCACAAGGATCGGATCAAAGTCTGGGTATTTTTTTACTATTTTTTCAATGAGCCCCTTTTGGTGCTCGTTAGCACAAGAAATAGAAACCTTGAGACCCTCGGTTTGTAATTTTTGCGCCGCTTGGATTTGTAGTTCTAGATTGTCCTGGATTTCATGCGTGCGGCTGCCAGGAAAGATTGAAATATAGTTGCGTGCATCAGGTTTCCAATCGCAATCGTAGCTGTGGTGTTTGATCTTTTCGCATAAAGGATGGCCAATATAGGCAACCTCCAAGGGCCCCTTTTTAAAGAGCTCCTTTTCAAAGGGCAAAATGGAGAGCAATAGATCATAATGTTTTTCAAACGTTTGGATGCGTTTTTTGCGCCATGCCCAAACAGAGGGCACCACATAGTGGATCAGTTTACCCGCATATTTTTTTTTGCGAAGGGCGCGACCCAAAAGCATGTTAAAATCGGGGTAGTCGATCGAGATCACCATATCGGGATTGAGGCGCAGGATCGTACGTTTGAGCTTTCGAAAATTTTTAAAGAGGCCAAAGGCCGCTTTGATGATGGCCGTAAAGCCCATGATCTCAAAATCTGTAATGGGGCAGATCGAGACCAACCCCAGCTCCTGCATCTGCTTGCCCCCCACACCGGTAAATTGTAGGTCAGGCTCTTTTTCCAGCAGCCATTGCATAAGCTGAGCCCCTAGCACATCAGCGCTTGCCTCCTGTGCCAAAAGAAAAATACTCTTTGCCATATTACAACTCTTTTTCAATTTTATAGTCTAGCGCATGTTTGCGCATCCAGCGAACCACAAAAAGGTCAACAAGCGGTTTCAACGAGCGATTGAAAAAGTGGTACTTGGTCTTGCCCTTTTCACGGCTACGGTGGTTGACCGGCACCTCTTGGATGCGCATCTTTTCAATCTTAAAAAGAGCGGGCAAAAAGCGGTGCATGCCATCAAAGAGCTTGATTTTGGCAAGAGCTTCTTTGCGATAGACCTTGAGCGAGCAGCCCGTGTCATGCATGCCATCTCTGCACATGCGAGAGCGTACCCAGTTGGCTCCACGCGAAATCAATCGCTTTTGCAACGTGTCCTTGCGGTTGACACGCCAGCCTACAACCAGATCCGCCTTTTCAATCGCCTCCATAAGCTTAGGAATGTCCGCAGGGTCATTTTGCCGATCTCCATCCAAGGTCACGATAAAGCTTCCACGCGCTGCCTTAAAACCAGCAGCAAAGGCGTTGGATTGGCCAAAATTTTTGGTAAAGCTCAAAACCCGTAAATAGGGCTTTTGTTGGCATAAATCTTGCAGCAGAGCCAAGCTTTGATCCTCCGAGCCATCATCAATGCAAAGAAGTTCCCAGGGCTTGCCTAGTCCCTCCATCACTGGTTCGATTTCTGCAATCAAATCGACAATATTTTCTTGCTCATCCTTGATCGGAATAATGACTGAAGTATGCATTTGCCTACCCTATTAAAAAATGTTCTAGTAGTTTAGCTCCCTCTGTAAAGATGTGCGGTGAGGTGCCATGCCCCTTAAAGCCAATCGGGGAGGTGAGCATCATCTCTACTTTACAATGTTTCGCTCTTTTTTCGTGGACCCTTTCTGCCATCTGACGCACAAAATGGATACACGTGTCCGTATCCACGCGCGTATCGCGATTGGCGATATAAAAGCGCAGGTGGTGCAGGTGGGTAAGTTGTTCGCAAAGGGTGGTCAGTGCCAATTTTTCGATGCGCAAGCGCAGATGATCCTGAAAATCCTTAAATTCTTCTACGGTCGTCAGGCTAGTAAGGGGAGCAAAGCAGACAAGCGCTCCCACTTGCTTTTGGTGCGCCGCCACATGCGTAGCAATAAAGCCCCCTCGGGATAATCCAGCAAGAGCCAATCGCTTTGGATTAATGATATTTTCTGCAATTAAAGTATCAATTGCCTTGTGTGCGCTCTCTATAAAATCTTTTAAAATATATTGCCCATCTGCCATCTGCTTGGCCCAATTACCCATCGCTGCATATTTGTCTTGGCTGTGCCCATGGCAGGGTAGCGTCATACTAAAGATACGCAGCTTCTCTCTTTGCATTGCTAGAACAGGGTTACAGTAGGGCTCGAGAGTGAGGCTCTCTTCTGCCGAAAGGGCAAAGTAGAAAAGAGCTGGCAGGGGACCCTCTTCTATATCTGGTCCCAAGTAGCAAATTTTTTTTCCCGAAGGGAGTTCAAACTCTTTAACCATCTTCTTTTTCTTCTTTGAATTGGCGATAGACGCCCTTCCAATATTCATACCGGTTGAAAAGCTTTGGTTCAACCAAAGAGCGCACCTTCAAAAACATCAAGGCCTCGATGAAGTGCTTGTGGTGGGCAATGCGCTTCTTTGGGCGACGCTTGCGATCAGGAGGCAGCATGCGGTACTGCATCTGAGTAATAAAGTGGGCGCCTATGCGCAATTTGCGCGGAAAATGGGGGAACCCTTTTGCAAAAAAATCATCGATCGTATCGTAGCAAATATCGATGATCTGGCCCATGTGAGGCGCTGGTTCCATCTGCATAATCTTCGCATCGATGATTGGAAAGACCAGGGCCGCTGTCAAGATGGTGCGATCCAGAGGCCCTCTTTTACTAGCCTGGTGCATCTGGTCGATCGCCCGAAGATAGGCAAAAATTTTCTTGCCAATCTCAGAGTCTAAAGTCTCTGCAAACGTTGCAAAAATGGCCTCTAAAAGGCCAGATTCCTGCAGAAGCTCAAAAAAGGGCAGAGCACTTGCAGACTCTAGCATGCGCAAAAGCTCCTCTAACACGCGCGCCTTGGAACTCTTTGCAATCTCCTGGCGAGATGCCTTGAGTGCCTCCATGGCGCTCGGCTCCACATGAAAACCAAAGCGTGCCTGAAATTTTTGCATGCGTAGCATCCGCACAGGATCCTGCACAAAGCGCATGGTAGGATCGCCAATGACTCGCAAAGTATGCTCCTTGAGATCTTCAAAGCCACCCACGTAATCGATGATCTTATGATCAAGAGGATCAAAAAAGAGGCCGTTGATTGTAAAATCACGTCGCAGGGCATCCTGCTCGGCACTTCCCCAAATGTTGTCCTGTACCACAAGCTCTTCTTGTTGTGTTTCGGCGCTTCTAAAGGTTGAAACCTCAATTACTTGACGCCCAAAGCGCACGTGCGCAAGGCGAAATCTGCGCCCTATCAGAAAACAGCGTCTAAAAAGAGGTTTGATCTCCTCTGGTTTTGCAGAAGTTGAGATGTCAAAATCTTTGGGCTGCTTGCGCATCAACAGATCGCGTACGCCGCCTCCTACCAAATAGGCCTCAAATCCCGCCTCATGTAATTTTTTGAGCACCAAAAGAGCGTTGTGATCAATAAGATCGTTTCGAATATGGTGATCGTCTTCGGTATAAATTTTAGGTTTCACGCTCAATACTATAGCAGATTCAAGACTTCTCGGTTACTTTATTATATAGTTTTGGGAAAACTTTATGCGCCCTATATTTTTTTCTTAAGAGCTGATAGGTGGCCTCATCGTACTTTTTAGAAAAGAGATCTTTATCGAGGTAGGTAAAGCTATAGAGCATTTTTTTTCCATCATGTTTGTAAAGTTCTTTTTCTAGTCTTTCAGTTAGTAGGGGAATAGAAACCCGTGTTTTTGGGATGCCATAGAGTCCCACGTTTAACAAGGGCTCTGTACCCATATGGGGCGATAAAAATTGAGGAGAGGTCGTATTTTTAATGGGGCAGAGCCAAATGGGATAGATGCCTGTTAAATGGATGCACTTATCGAGAATTTTTTTTGTTTGCGAATAGGGGGTATAAAAATCCTGAATAAAAAAGAGGTTTTCTGAAACTTGCGAGGGGACCCGATGCCAAATTTTATAGAGCTTTTGGCTCGAGAGCGCCGAGCCAAAGAAGAGACGAAACAAAAAGCTAGGCCCTTGAAAGGCTTTGCGTTTTAGGTTCTCTTTTTTAAGCTTTTTTCCAATTTCCGGTAGGTTGATTTTTAACAGGAGCTGGATCATTAAGCGTGTGCGCATCACCATGCGCCCCATCCAAAACGCCCCCTGATCAAAACGAAAGAGATAATCTTTGAGTGGCATGATCTCCTCATAGTCACCCTTACGGGTTACTTTGGCAACATGCTGGTAAAACCAAGGGTGCCAAAAGGAGTTTTGTTGGTAGATGTTTTCGTTTTGATGAGAGTCACACAGCGTACCCTCAATGGCGACCGCCCATTTTTTAGAAAAAATGACTCCCTCACAAAAGGATTTTTTTTGAGCGTGTTGCAGGTGGTCGATCACATGGGGGTGATCCCAAAATCTTCGGTAGCGCAGCTTCACATATTTGCTTGCTTTGATCAGTTGGATTTTTACCGAGGTAAGGATAGCCAGTGTGCCGTAGGAGCCCGCTAGGGCATAAAAGAGATCGCTGTTTTCCGAAGGAGAAGCTTTTTGCTCGCTGCCATCTCCAAGTAAGCATGTGTACTCTAGGCAGATGTCATTAAATTGACCAAATCTGTGTGAAGAGCTCTCAAGGCTTGTGCCTAAAATGGCACCGCCAACAGTAATCGAGCCAAATTCTGGGACCACAGGAAGCATGAGTCCCACGTTTAAAAGCTGAGTTGTAAGCGCCCGAATGGTGATCTTGGGTTCTACCTCAACAATGCCATTTACTTTGTCTATTGAGAGTATTTGATTAAAATCAGAAATATCAACAGTTTGTATCTTTTTCTTAAAGCCACTATTTCGTAAAGTATTGGAAGGTTGAGAGGAGGTAGATAGAGAGAGAGGTTTTTTTCTCCGTCGTATCTTTTTTTGTAGTTTTGCAATTTGCTTTTCATGCATTTTCCGAGGCTTTAGTAGTGTCATAGTATCATCTCGATGTGTATTAAAATTTAAGGTAGTATTCTTATGGATATCAGGAAACAAAAAAAAATCTTTGGAACAGATGGTATACGTGGACATGCGAATCGTTATCCCATGTCTGCTGAGGTGGTGCTCGCGCTGGGAAAGGCGTTGGGGCGCGTGTTAAAGGCTCGAGATCCTCATTCACGTGTTGTGATTGGAAAGGATACGCGCCTCTCTTGTTATCTCTTTGAAAATGCGTTGATTGCAGGGCTTTGTGCGATGGGTGTTGATACCTTGATGGTGGGCCCTTTGCCAACTCCTGGGGTGGCCTACATTACACGCGCTTACCGTGCAAGTGCTGGCATTGTGATCTCTGCCTCGCACAATCCCTATTATGACAATGGCATCAAGGTGTTCAATTCGGAAGGGTTTAAAATTTCTGATGAGATTGAAGCGCAGATGGAGGATGCGATTATTAGCAATGATTTTTCGGAAAATTTTGTTCAGGATGCCGAGTTGGGGCGCAATACGCGCATCGCGGATGCTGATGGGCGCTACATAGAGTTTGTAAAAGCGAGCTTTCCAAAGGGGAAAACGCTCTCAGATATGAAGATCTTTTTAGATTGTGCCAATGGGGCAGCCCACCGGGTTGCACCTGCTGCCTTTTGGGAATTAGAGGCGCAGGTGATTGTGACGGGCAATCAGCCCAACGGGATCAATATCAATGATCAGTGCGGCTCGTTGCACCCCCAAGTGACGCAAAAAGGAGTTATAGAGAATCAAGCGGATGTGGGGATTGCACTCGATGGAGATGCTGACCGAGTGATCATGGTGGATGAGAAGGGGCAGATAGTCGATGGTGATATTATTTTGGCGATCTGTGCGCTCCAACTTAAGCAAACAGGCCAGCTCAATAAAAATGCCGTTGTGGCCACGGTTATGACCAATTATGGGGTCTTAAAATTCTTGGAGTCTCATGGCATCGAGGTCTTTTTGTCACCTGTGGGGGATCGGTATGTGATTCAGGAGATGGTCAAACAGGGACTTAACTTAGGGGGGGAGCAAAGTGGTCATCTTCTCTTTTTGGATCACAGTACGACAGGCGATGGTTTGATTACCGCCTTGCAGGTATTAAAGATTATGCAGCAAAGAGATTGTACTTTATCAGAGCTTGTCTCGATTGTACAAAAGTGTCCGCAGGCACTGGTCAATGTGAAGGTGAAGAGAAAGCCTGCTTTAAAAGAGCTTGTCCAGACGCAAAAGGTGATTGATCAGGCTGAAAAGGAGCTTGGGGATATGGGTAGGGTGCTGGTGCGTTATTCTGGCACGGAGCCTCTTTGTCGCGTAATGGTTGAGGGGCCGCAAAAAGGACTTGTGACGCAACTTTCTCAAAAGATTGCTGCAACCATTGAACAAGAGGTTGGGAAGTAAATATGTGTGGATTATATGCGTACATTGGATCTAAGGGGGCGATGAGTCAGGTTTTGGAGGGGATTCAAAAGCTTGAATATCGAGGGTATGATTCCTCGGGGGTTGCAACGGTTGTCGATGGAAAGCTTGTTTGGGTCAAAGAAGTTGGCAAAATTTCCCAGCTGGAAAAAGTGTTGGCTAAAAAACAGCTGGAGTCCAACGTGGGCATTGCCCATACGCGCTGGGCTACGCACGGGGGCCCCGTACAGGTAAACGCTCACCCTCATCTTGATGCCAAGGAGCAAGTAGCGGTTGTGCACAATGGCATTATCGAAAATCATGCACTGATTCGAGAACTTCTTGAAAAGCGTGGGGTCGTTTTTGTCTCACAAACAGATAGCGAGGTGATCGCGCAGCTAATTGGCTATTTATATCGTGGCAACTTGGTAAAAGCTGTGCGGCGTAGTTTGCCCTTTTTGGAGGGAGCCTTTGCCATCTGCGTGATCCATCAGGATCATCCAGAGCAGATGGTCTGTGTGGCAAACCAGAGCCCCTTAACCATTGGAATGGCTCAAGGAGAGACCTTTGTCTCCTCTGATGCCACAGCATTTTTAAATCATACGCGCCGCGCGATCTACTTAAAGGCATCTGAAATTGCTCTGATTACAAAGGACTCCTGCCAGGTATTTAATGCCCACTTTAAGCGGGTCAAAAAGGAGTGTCAAACATTAGAGTATACGGTAGAAGAGAGCTCTAAGGGGGGCTACGCGCACTACATGCTAAAAGAGATTTTTGAGCAGCCTTATACATTAAAGAGCGCTCTTTTGGGGCGTCAAAAGAGTCAGTTGGGTACAGCTTGTTTGGAACTTATCACGGAGCAAGAGCTTTTAAAAATTAAGCGCATTGTCATTGTTGCCTGCGGCACCTCCTTTCATGCGGGGCTTCTGGCATCCTATATGTTAGAAGAGCGGGCCCAGATTCCTGTGGAGGTACATATCTCTTCGGAATTTCGCTATAAAAACCCCATTGTCCAAGAAGATACCCTCGCGATTGCCATTAGCCAATCGGGGGAGACTGCTGACACCTTGGCTGCCGTGTGCGAGCTGAAAGCCAAGGGGGCCAAGATTGTGGGGCTTTGCAACACCGAGGGCTCCTCTCTTGCGCGCGAGGTGGATAGCGCCCTATTTTTACGCGCTGGCCAGGAGGTGGGGGTGGCCTCAACCAAAGCCTTTACCAACCAGTTGGTCGTGCTTGCTCTACTTACCCTACGCTTGGCGCGTCAACGCTCTATGAGCCGTGCGCAAGGGCAACAATTTATCGAGGCTCTCAACCGCTTGCCAGACCAAATCCAAGAGATTTTGGATCAGCATAAAAAAATCCAGTCGATTGCCAAAGCGTACGCCCACTTTGATAATTTTTTCTTTTTGGGGCGTCGCTTTATGTACCCAACGGCGTTGGAGGCAGCACTCAAATTAAAGGAGATCGCCTATGTCAATGCCAATGGCTATCCTGCAGGCGAGATGAAGCATGGGCCCATTGCCCTGATTAATCCCTCTTGTCCAACGGTTGCCTTTTGTGCAGATTCTGTGACTTCTTCTAAAATCATCAGTAATTTGATGGAGGTTAAGGCCAGAGAGGGGTTACTTTTTGCCATCAGTGATCGCAAAAGCCGCGAGCTAGAGGAGATTGTGGACCACTATTTTTATGTGCCGCCTACAATCGATGAGCTCTCGCCTCTGCTTTCAACGGTTGTGGGGCAACTTTTTGCTTACTACGTGGCGCTAGAGAGAAACACAGAGATTGATCAGCCACGCAATCTCGCAAAATCAGTAACGGTAGAATGAAGAAAAAACCAACTTTGCTAGGAGCTACTTTACTGGTAGCTGGCACCTCGATCGGAGGAGGCATCTTAGGGCTGCCCGTGATTACAGCTGCGGGGGGCTTTTTGCCTGCATCTCTTTTGTTTTTCCTCTGTTGGCTCTTTATGGCCGCGACGGGGCTCTTGTTTGTCGAGCTCTTCTTATGGAGTCAAAAGGAGACCAACATTGTTTCCATGGCAAAAATGAATTTGGGCAGGGTGGGGCAAGTGATTGCCTGGTTGCTCTATCTCTTTTTGTTTTACTCGTTAACTGTCGCCTACTTGTCGGTAGGTGGAAAGCTCTTTTATGACTTTTTAGACCTTGTCAATTTTGGAATCAGACCCATTCTTGGGATTTTTCTCTTTTTGCTTTTGGCTGCGCCCTTTGTGGTAGTGGGGGCTGATGCTGTTGGAAAGATCAATGTTCTTTTTATGGGGGGGTTGTTTGTTTCCTTTCTTATTTTTATTGTTTTGGGAGCAGGAGAGGTAAAGAGCAGCCACCTTGCCCATGTCGATTTTTCAGCCAGTTTGATCGCTCTTCCGCTTATCTTTACGGCGTTTGCTTTTCAGGGAACGGTGCCCACACTGACCAACTACTTAAAGCGTGATATTGCCAAAATACGTCTGGCTATTGTGCTGGGTAGTGGGCTTTCTTTTCTTTTTTATATGACCTTTGAAGTGGTTATTTTGGGCTCTTTATCCATTGAATCTCTAAATGAAGCATTGCGTTTGGGAGAGACAGCGATCTATCCCTTTAAACAAGTCGTGGGCAAACCTTGGCTTGTGCGTGTGGGAGAGGCCTTTGTCTTTTTTGCTGTGATCACCTCCTTTTTTGGTGTGACGCTTGGACTCTTTGATTTTTTATCAGACGGTTTAAAAATCAAAAAAGATGTACGGGGTCGCTTTTTATTGGCTCTGCTTGTTTTTGGTCCACCTACGCTCTTTTCTGGTCTCTACCCCAATCTATTTTTAAATGCCTTGCGCTGGGCAGGGGGGATTGGGTGTGCTCTTTTATTGGGCTTGTTGCCGATTGTGATGGTGGCTGCGGGTAGATATTGGCATCGCTTTAAGGGGCCTTATCGCCTCTTTGGAGGCAGGGTTTTATTGCTAATACTTACTTTGTTTATTGTTTTTGAGTTGTACCAAATGATTTACAATTTTTTCGTTTAAGTGTATATTGTTGGTGAACTGGAGGTATATTTATGGGAATTTACGAACGAAACTATGTAGTACAGGATGAGCGTGCTGTTAGTGCTTTTTCGAGCCGCGTCTATGGTTGGATGGCGCTAGGGTTGGGATTAACGGCTGCGATTGCCTTTTTTCTCTTTAGAACGGGTGCTTATGTGGCGTTGATGCCCTTTTGGTGGGTGTGTGCGTTTGGGACCCTAGGTATTGCCATGGGCATGAATGCAGCAGTTCGTCGTGCCTCTATTGGTACCGTGATTGCTCTGTTTTTGGCCTATTCGGCCTTAGAAGGGGTCCTTTTTGGCACGATTTTGCCAGCCTATGCGGCAGCTTACGGGGGATCGGTGATCTGGTCTGCTTTTGCCTCGGGCGCGGTAATTTTTGGGATTGCGATGTGTTACGGCAAGTTTACCAATGCTGATTTAACGGGTTTAGGGCGTATTTTGACCTTTGCTCTGGTAGGGCTGATTGCCTTGACCTTCTTTTTCATGATTCTCTCATTTTTCATCCAGATGACCTGGATGCACCTCTTGATTAGCTATCTTGGTTTGGGGATCTTTGTGGGGCTTACTGCCTACGATGCCCAAACGATCCGTCGTATGAGCACGCAGGTCGATGTCAACTCTGTCGAGGGGTATAAGCTCTCGCTAGTGATGGCTCTAAAAATGTATATCAATGTGATCATGATTTTTTGGTATTTGCTGCAGATCTTCTCCTCTAGCAGGAAGTGATATGAGCCCAAAGTTCAGGTTATAGTCATTAAAATTGGGCACTTCTCTCTCCTTCATGAGCGGTTGATTTAAATCTTTATTTTAAATAGATTATTAACCCTAAATACTTTATAATAAGTTTATTAAAGTATTTAGGGTTTTGTTTATGAATTGTTTTGCAATTTCATCGCTTACAAGCGCTAAAAAAAGAAGGGCGGAGGGTTTGAGATGACATGTGATTATTTTAGGATTGAGAGGCCAGAGGATCCAAATTTCCATGAGCAGTGGGCGATGCAGCTGGGTGATAGGGCCCAGCAAGCCTTGCTGGTGGCAGCGATTTTTGCCGTTTTGGCCCCGCTTGTATCAATGGGGCTCTCGGACTCTTCTTTCGATGCACAGGTGATCTCAGGTGCCCTTCTAGGTACCGCGAGTTTGGTCGCTCTCATTTTTGCGGGGTATTTTCAACGCAAAGGTGCGAAGCTAAGCTTAGAACAGTCTATCGTACGATATCAGGAAAATCAGAAGGCTGCAAAATGGGAAAGTCAGGTTTTTCAGAGTATTCGGACAAATCGTTCAGAAAAAACTCTAAAGGGTTGTTTGCCAGCTGACCTTACCGCCTTTTTGGAAGCTGCAAACCAAAACTTACGGCAATATGAGTGGGATGATGATGGAAAGGCGCGCCTCTACCGTCTTATTCAGACAAACACTAACTGGAAGCAGTGTCTAGAAAGTGCGATGACTTTTCAAAACGGGCCTGCTGCATTGCTTCAGATTGAAATAGAGCGCGTTGTTTCTGCAGATGGCATTATGGAAGAAGCTGAATATGAGAATATCTCCACTCAAGTTGCCACGGTTATCAAGGAAATATCTCGACAATAATATCATAGAATAGACCATATAGTTGCATGCCCTCTATCGGGGGCAGCAAAAAAAAGCATATCAAGAAAAAGATATATATACTGATTTAAATTTTATTTTTCTCTGGAGTTATAGTCGTTTAAATTTACACTGAGAAAATTCAAGATAAATATTTACGACATAAGGAGCGTTCATTTAAACAACTATAAAATCTCTCTCTGTGTTCTCTGTGCGCTCGGTGGTTTTTCTTTTCATATATTTCATTTTCAATCACATGCAAGAACCCCGCAAAAATCAACCACCGAGCGCACAGAGAACACAGAGAGATTAAAAAGAGCTGTTACTAACCTGAAATTTAGATTGCTAGAGCACGCTGAATTATCCAATAGGTTTTTTCTCAATGT
>Ga0180433_10003852_pt1 | contig 21645 bp, 22 predicted proteins | sample SS_ome_8_FD_132980 | JGI IMG/M metagenome (GOLD analysis project Ga0180433, IMG submission 132980) | Hypersaline lake sediment archaeal communities from the Salton Sea, California, USA - SS_1_D_1 metaG | ecosystem: Environmental > Aquatic > Non-marine Saline and Alkaline > Hypersaline >... | reverse complement strand
TGCGGCATCCTCGACTTTTGCAATGTCAGGAGGGTATATTTGAAAGATGCAGTGTGTCAAGACGGAGCCTCCTGCTCTGACAGCCAAAACTTGACGACTTCGTAAAAAGTCCATCTGCGGCGTTGCGCGTCATCTTTCGTCCTTGCGACGTACAATAAGTACGCCTTGTTCCTCAAGATTTGCGCGCCTTGCATCTGGAGCTTTTTACTGTGTCGTCTTTTTATGGACTTTTTACGAGTCCATCAAACTTAGCTTTTAGCCACGAGGCTTTTATTTGCGGAGCAGGCCAGCCGCTCCACGACTTTTCGTGCACGATGCAGCAGGCCATGCTATATCCGCCTTCAGCGGAAGGTGATCCGAGGCGATCCGGGCCAAAGCGCTTTCATGAACATTAACATCCGCCATCGCCTCTCGTGGTCGAACCCAGATTCGATCCAGGGGCAGTAAAGGAGACGAGGAAGGGAAGGTTCGTTTGGCCGGGGATTTTCCGAGGCGCCGATGAAGGGAGCGAATAGGGAAGCTCAGTGGAATCCACTCATTGATGTCACCTAATAGAATCACGAGATCACTGGCTTTTGAGGAGAGATGGTGCACAAGGCGCCTTGCCTGGTGACAGCGTTCTCGCATGTGGAGCCCAAGATGAGTGACGAGCACCCGGACCGCTAGGCCATGGACGCTCAGGTGCGAATCTATGGCGCCCCGTGACTCCCGTCCGGGGACGCTTAAGTCGATGTGCCTGACATCTATGACAGGACAATCGACAAGCAGAGCATTTCCATAGTGGCCGTCCCCCCGATAAATAGTGGGGCCGGGAATGGCTGTAAGCCCCGTCGCATCACCCAGCCTATCAAATTGGCATGCCTCAGCTTCGGTGCGAGAGTCTACCTCTTGGAGTCCGATAACCTTGGCGCCGAGTTCTTGAATCACTTTAACCGTGCGCTGGGGGTCGCGGCGCCCATCCACGCCCACACATCGGTGAATGTTGTAGGAAGCGACGGTAAAGGAAACTATTTTTTCCCCAAGGTCCATAATATCTCAACATAGCGCCTTGTACCTCACAAGTCCAGATCTCCGTTGTTGCCCTATCGCCCAGTGCCCTTTCTGTACATGACTCCCCATACCAGGATACAGGATATCCTGTATTTACCAATTGAAACGGGTAGCTTAAAATTAATAATTGAGGGTGCAAACTCCACATGACTTTTGAAACAATAGTCCCAGGTGGATTGTCGGAGGGAACGGGCGCATGTCAACAAGACCAAGCTATGAGGCCCTCGAAAGAAGAATCAAAGAGCTAGAAGTGGAGGGAACCAAGTGCAAGATCGCTCAGGACCAACTCCGAGAAAGCGAAGAAAGATATAGCCTGGTCGTTGAGAACTCATTGACAGGTATATACATCGACCATGCCGGCACAATAGTGTTTGCTAACCGGAGGTTTGCAGAGATCTACGGCTACCCACTAGAAGAGTTGATAGGCATCGCGAGCAGTAGCCTGGTTCATCCCGACGACCGGGAGTTGACCGACAGAAGACGGGGGGAAAGGTTGAGCGGTGCAGAGGCGCCACCCGAATATGATGCCAGGGGCTTGACCAAAAAGAATGAAGTCATTTGGGTGAGGAGGAGGAATACCAATATAGAGTATAAAGGAAAACCCGCAATATTGGGTAATATTGTGGACGTCACCGGGCAGAAGCGAGCCGAAGAAGAACTGCGCAAGATGAACGAGGACCTTAAAAATTTTGTTCGCATTGTTTCTCACGATCTGAAAAACCCGATTGTAGCAATCCAGGGGTGTGCCTCTCGACTGATGAGGAAGCACCAGGGCCAACTGGCTGAAGAAGGGCAACGTCATCTTGATCAGATACAGGCATGTGCACGTCACATGGAGGCGCTGGTGTCTGACCTCCTTGCCCTGTCAAGCATCGGCCGAGTGGAGTCGGACCTGCAGGCTGTTTCGTTGCCGGAGTTTTTAAGAGAAGTGGCCTCAAGCCTGGAGGAGAGGCTCGAGAAAAAGGGCATCGAGCTCGTTGTCGCGGAGAACCTGCCCACCGTGCATTGTGATGCACAGAGGATTCGTCAGGTCTTCGAGAACCTCCTGGCGAACGCGATCAAATTTACGGAAAACGCCAAAGATCCTAAGATTGAGATCGGATATAAGGACAGGGGGCAGGTGCACGAGCTTTGCGTAAAGGACAACGGCATCGGCATTGATCCGAAGGACCATCAGAGAATATTTGAGGCCTTTGAACAGGTAAGGAACGAAGATTATAAAGGGGGAACAGGCCTGGGGCTTCCGATTGTTCAAAGAGTTGTGGAGAACCATGGTGGACGGGTTTGGGTGGAGTCTGAAAAGGGTCGGGGGGCAACTTTCTTTTTCACCCTACCCAAGAACCCTCGCTCCGCCAGTGCAACTGCACTCACTAAATCGAAGGAATAATCCACTGGCATGCCAGTGGTATGAACAATGGCTATGCCAGTGATTAGTGTCGAGGAAAGAGAAAATCTCCTACAATGAGAGTGCCAACTGCTCACTGAAGGAGATTTATGATGAAACGATTTGATAGGTTATCACATTCGGTTTGGGATTGTAAGTACCATATTGTGTGGATACCGAAATATCGACGCAAAGAACTGTACGATACCAAGAGAAAGATCGTGGTGGATACGATCAAGCAGTGGACGCGGATCAAAGGTATTGAGATTATTGAAGGACACGCCATGCCGGATCATATCCATCTGTGTGTGTCCATACCGCCAAAATACAGTGTGGCGCATACGATAGGGCTTTTGAAGGGTAAAAGTGCATCTGAGGTAATGAGTTTTGGAACCAAAAGCAGTCGCATGGTCCGAGGAAGAACTTTTTGGGCTCGGGGCTATTGTGTGAGCACAGTGGGTCTGGATGAAGAAACGGTTCGAGAATACATCAGAAATCAAGAGCGGGCCGATATGCTTCAAGAGGAACCTCACTTCTAAAACAATTGACAGAGCGGTTGGCGTGAGACCCCCCTTTTAGGGGGGCCTCAACATACCACCAGTTCACTGGTGGTATTGATTGAGGTCTTGGAAGGTAAATGGGCTGCAAAAAGTACAAGAGAAAAAGGAGGTGTATAGGTGTTACCCTTTAATAAGATTCTATGTCCGACTGACTTTAGTGAGGCGTCCGACAAGGCCCTGGAGGCCGCAAGCGAGTTGGCCTTGCACTTTTCTGGCGAGGTGATTCTGCTTCACGTCGTGCACCCATTGGCTGTCGTGCCGCAGGCTACCCGCTTTGACGTGCCTTTGTACCAGAGCGAAATGGAAACTTACGCAAGGACACGATTACAAGAAATTGTTGAAAAGGGGATGACGGGCATCACCTTTCATCAAGCGGTTGTTCTGGGAGGTGCTGCCGATGAGATTGTAAATGTGGCGAAACAGAAGAATGCGGATGTGGTCGTCATTGCAACCCATGGTCAAACAGGTTGGCGAAGGGTCATGTTCGGGTCGGTCGCCGAAAGGGTCGTTAGGCTTGCCGAGCGCCCCGTGCTCATCATCCATGCATCGCCGAAAGAAAACGAGGGCCCATAGGGTGATGACAGATGAATTCCCATGGCAAAACCACTGGGAGATATGATTTTGAGGAGGTTGGACTAAGGGGTATGTGATTGTTTATTCCCAGAAAGTCGCTTTTGTATGCGCCAGCTTCCCACAGCCAGGGCAATGGCTATGGCAGCCGCCGTAGTGATGCTGCCCCAGCTTGGTTTACTCACTGCCTCAACGAGTCGATCCGCGAATATGGAAATAGCCACGATGCCGGGCGCCATGCCCAGCAGAGTCCCGAGGAGGTAATCCTTGAGCTTGACATGGGATGCACCGGCCACTAAGTTCACGATGGTAAAAGGAGCTATCGGCAAATTCCGAACAATGACCATGGCGACTAAGCCTTGCTTCGACAACTTTTTGCTCAAGAGGTTCAGCTTGGCCCCTGCAACGGTGCGAACAGTATCCTTGCCTATCCAGGAACCAAGGGCATAGGTGACGAGCGAGCTGAGGAAACACCCGACTAGGGCGTAAAGGCTTCCAAGAAAAGGACTAAAGGCCATTGCTGTGGCTCCTACCAACAGGGTGACCGGTACCATTACCACACTCCCAATAACGAAAACCCCCCATACGCCCAGGGGCGCGAGCGCATGACTCTTAAATGAAATTATCGCGGTTGCAACGCGTTCCGAACTCATCCAGTCAGAAAGGGGGGTCCAGCGCCAGGACCCAGCAATGGCCAACAATAGCAGTAGCACCATCACCAGTTTTGTCCCTTTACGCTTCTTGGTTCCCTCTTCCTCCTCATGAACGAAATGATCCATCAGCTCGTCAAGCTTGATCGGTTTTTCAGGATCCGGCAGCAGCGCATCTGGAACAACTTTAGCGCCTTCTATTGGCGCTGTCTCTTGTAGGGCCAGTTGTTTCAAGGTTCGGCCTGACTTGACGAGCCGTTCGATGGCTTTAACTAGAGATTTTTCCTCATGAAGCGCGTTGTTTACTATTTCCGCTGAGGTGTCCAGATGTTCGCCCAGAAGTACGTTGCGGAGCCCGGCTATGGCCTTTTTCGCAACAAGATTGTCTGAGGCTTCTATGGCAAGGTCGCACTCAGAGTCCAGCCCCATGGAGCGGTTGGTCAGATTCGAAGAGCCGATACGGGCCAGGCAGTCATCTACGACCATCACCTTGGCGTGAACGAACACCGGGTCACCCTTTTCCGCCAGAGCCGGATAGAAGGTGCGCAGTCGCTTGTAACGATCTGCTTGGAACAGTTGTCTCAGGATTCGTGCTTGAACAGCACCCATTGTGCTTTGCTCAAGCCATCCATGGACTTGTTGAGGCAAGACAAGCACAATCTCGGGGCCGTTCCTTTGTCTGAGTTTCTCTCCAAGGGCCTGTGCCACCACGGCCGAGGTAAGATACTGATTTTCAATGTAGATATATTGTCTGGCGGCCCCTATGAAGTCAACGTACAATGCTTCGACCTCACGAACTTCATGTCTGTCTCTATATGCGGGAAACGTCCTTGCGATGGCAACCCGCGTATTGCTGAGGTCGGGATGGATTCCCTCAGGCCAGGGAGATCGACCGTCACTTTCTATAGGCTTGAGTCTTTGCCCGGTGGCCCTATACCATCGTTGTCTAAACAGATCGGCCAAAGAGGCGGCTATGTCTCCATCCACAACCATTTGAATGTCATGGAACGGCCTGTATGGCTTTGCATCTGGATCCGTCCGACGTGGATCGCGTGGCTTGTGTTCAGGGGTGTCCCATCGGCGCTTGGTGAGATCAATACCCCCGCAGAAGGCCAACGTGTCATCAATCACGACCACTTTCTGGTGGTGTGCAGCACCTATGGGGTGTTCATCGTCCATGTGAAAATGGATACGCTTATGTGTCCTCCAAGCAAGCTTGAACACTGGCAAGAACTGGCGCTCGAAAGCGTATATCATGGCAAAATCCCAGCACAGGATGTAGACTCGAAGACCAGGACTACGTGCGGCCTTTGCGTTTAGAAACTGCCCCAACCGCACCGATTGGTTCTTGTCGGTTGTGCGCCGTGAGAGCCTGACGCGACTGTCTATATCCCAGCCGGCAATATAGATGCTTTTTTGAGCCAGATCCGCTGCTGACATGAAAGCTTCGAAATATGCCCCGGCGTCGACAAGAAATGCCAATCGCCGAGCATCTCTTATGCGCCAACAGTTAACCCCTTCCTTCAGGATACGTTCACATCCGGTCACAATGGCCCCCGATCGTTTTTCAAATCGGACTGCAAAGACATATTCCCATAACACGTCAATGCCACTCGGTTCAAATGCAAAGAACGTCAAAAGACGTCACTTTTCTCACCTCGATGCACAGTGCAAATGACGTTGACTATCAGGCCTTGAATCGAACAACCCTGGCTTTCTACATATTGTACAAAAGGAAAATACATGATTCACCTTATTGTTTCGGGAAAACAAGGGAATTAGGGTCAATCCATGAATTCAGCCCTTGGAGTCAGCAGTGTTGGAGTTTTAGAAGGTTTCCATCACACGGAAAGGAGGAGTAATGACGTCAACCAGAGATGCCTATATTGAAAAGGCAAAAGCGCAACTTGACAAATGGAATGCCGACTTGGACAAATTAGAGGCCGAGGTTAGAAAGGCGGAGTCAGACACGAGGATCAAGTACGAGGAGCGGATCAAAGAGATCCGTGAAAAGATGGAAGAAACACAACAAAGGCTGGCAAGGGTCCGGGAGGGCAATAAAGACGCATGGCAGGATGTTGAGGCAGGCATGGAAAAGGCGTGGACTGCCTTGAAAGAAAGCGTGGCCAAGGCCAAGTCAGAGTTCAAACAAGGTTATAAGGAAGGTTTGGAAGGAAAGGGGAAATCAGAAGATGTTGCGTAGTGTCAATGAACTCTATAACTATGTCCTTCAGGCCGAAGACGGGCAGATCGGCCGGTGTAAGGATTTTCTTTTTGATGACCGGTTCCGGACTGTTCGCCGCATGGCGGCAAATACGCGAAATTGGCTGCCTGGTCGAAAAGATCCTGCTGTCGCCGGCCTGGATACGGTCGGTAAGCTGGGCCGACAGGAAGGTAGGCGTCGTCGTTACGACACAAGAGGTCAAGGACTGCCCGAAGTGCGAGCCTTCGGCACCGGTGGACCGAGACCATGAAGCGTGGCTGTATGATTTTTACGGCAGGCCGAAGTACTGGGAGGCTGTGCGAGGAATTGAATGGCAGGGTATTGTTTTGTTGGCCAGCGAAGATCCGGTTCAAGAGGATGAGTGTTGTGTCCCAGAAATAATTTGAAGAAATGCAAATCATACCATACGACACCGGAGGAAAAGGTAGGAAGGTTGAACATGCTGGAATCCGAAGGACGTGTTGCAGAAATAAGAGATGAGACTCATGATGTGAAGACCTTTGCTATCGAAGTCACAAACAAGATAGACTTTATTCCCGGTCAGTACTGCATGGTCTCTATGCCCGCAAATGAAGCATTCCAAAAGGAGTGGCGGCCTTTCACCTTTGTGAATATTCCTGAAGATGAATACGTCGAGCTCACCGTGAAGCGGATGGGGGCCTTTACCAAAGCCATGCATAGGATGCATCCAGGTGATAAACTGCGCCTCAAGGGTCCCTTTGGAGAGCAATTGAACTTCGATGAGTCGATTCAAGACGATGTTGTTTTTGTGGCAGGAGGCTCGGGCGTTACGCCTTTTATGTCGGCGATGAAATTTGCGGTGTCGAGGAATATGCCTAATAGAATCATACTGCTTTATAGCAATAAAACCGTGGATGATATCATTTGCAGAGATGAGCTGGACGCCCTAGGCAAGAGAGACAACATCACCGTCATCTATTCTCTTACAAAAAAGATTCCCGAGCCGTGGAAGGGAATTCGAGGCAGGCTGAACAAGGATGTGATCCTGACGCACGTGGATGGCCCAAAAGAGAAACTCTGGTACGTGTGCGGTCCTCCCCCCATGGTTCAATCTCTCAAGGAACTGCTTGGCGACATGGGCGTGCCGGAAGAACGATTAAGAATCGAGGACTGGCAAGTTCCGGGAAAGGAGTAGTGGTTTTGCAGCCCGATCGTTCTGGCCCTCAGTTAGCTGAACTCTTCAATGTTTCGGCATAAAAGTCGCGGGCATCCCGGAATAGAGATATCAATGCGTCATTGTTCATGTATATCATATGTCCCGCGTTGTAGTCCTTGACCACAATACCGGACGCGGCATCGCCGAGCCACATGTGTTGCAATGTGTACGTTGAAGCAAAGTGAGGCGTAGCCAAATCATATATACCGCATGCGACGAAAACCTTCATGCTTTTCCTGATGGTGATAAGCTCCTTAAGTGTTTGAGAAAAGTTAACAAATCCTTGGTCCAGGGTTAGACCTGAGCTCCAATCCCACTTTTTACTGACATCAGGGCTTAAAAACTCGTAGAACAGTTCGGACTGAAACTCCAGTTCCTCGCGAACATAAGCATTCATAGCGCTGGAGAAGGGGCCGTACAAGGCGTTCAAGGAAGGATCATAGCGGGGGCGAGGATCTGTGGGGTCAGGGCTGAGGCCGGCTATGGCGCTATTCATTCTTCCAATGAGCAGGTCCTTGTCTTTGAGCAGGTTTTTCGTAAAAAGCATCCAGTCGATTCGGAAATGATGTTCTTTGATCAAGCCATGCGGCAAACTTGTATACATGTGCAACTGTTCCAAAAGCCTTGCTTCTTCTTTTTGGGTTAGTGTATCCCCTTTGGCCAATAAGACGGTGTAATCATTCAGACAGAACGCTTCAACCTCATCAAGGAGTTCTGAAAGGTGTTTTTGCTGCAACCTCTTTGAAAGGAGACCGTGCCGCCAAGCCGTTGCGCAATACGTGGGAAGAAAAAGTACGTGCGGTAAATCGCTGGAGGGATGGAATAGGATAGTCTGAAAATCCAGAACCGGAGATATCAACACCAGGGCATTCAAGTCGATGCCGTATCTTTGATGCAAACGCCAAGCTAGTCCGGCGGCCCTGGCCGTTCCATAACTTTCGCCAACCAGAAATTTGGGAGACATCCAACGACCGGTTTTGCTCAGGTACAATCGAATGAATTCGGCAATGGCCTTTATGTCCTGTTGCACGCCGTAAAAGGCCTGGCTTGCTTTCTCATCGTCTGCTTCACTGCGGCTGAAGCCGGTTCCAATCGGGTCTATGAAGACCAGATCCGTGAAGATCAGCCATGAATAGGGGTTGTCTTTGTACCTGACAGGCGGGGACAGGCCTTGCCCGTCCTCGGAGGCAACAATCCTTTTGGGTCCAAGGCCTCCCAAGTGCAGCCACACCGAAGCCGCGCCAGGCCCTCCGTTAAAAGCAAAGGTTAAAGGCCTTTCCGGGATTTTCGCCCCTTCGAGTTCATAGGCTGCATAGAAGATCCGTCCCTTGGCAACGTCACCTTCCGGCTCAACGAGAACCTCGCCTGCAACAGCGGAGTATTTAAAGTGCCGACTGCCAATGGTGATCTTATGGACTGTTTTTGAGGTTTTCAGGGGTTCTTGTTCAGTTGTGCTCTCCTTGGCGGGGGCTGAATGTGCCTTATCCTCTTCTGCCGCAAGAACCAGTGTCTCGCAAAAGAGCCATAGAGCCGCCAGGGCCAACAAACGCAAAGCGCAATCCATGACTTTATCTGTCGGCATGCCATGTCCTCGCTTCAAACGGCGTGCTCGGCTTTTGGAGCTTGTTCGGGCCTTGTTCCCCATTCCACCTAAAGAGTACGTAGGCGTCTTCGGCAGTCGGGCCGGCTGCCTTATCCGATTTCACGTGGAGGCGATCAAAGTCTCCTCGCATGCTCCGCAAAGCATAGTGTTCGGAAGCTATTTCGGCAGGGGTCCGGAATCCAATCCGACGAAACAGGCGCAGGGGCGGGCACCAGCCCTGAATCGCATGTTGAAGTAAAAACGACCCTACGAGAAAGGGCACGACATAAAACCACGGATTCACCAACGCGCCGAGAAGAATACCCAGGACCACTAAAATAGAGGCGTTTGCTTCCAAAGTGCGCTCAATATCCCATTCATGATCCAGTTGCTCCAGGCGTTTTGCAATGGTAGCGGCATCCTTTCCGTAGCGGGCGATATCGTCCTTTGTCTTACGAAGGATACGGTCGTTTAGATGACCCGGTGTGTGTTCAGGCACACGGGTGACTGTTTTGGCAATCATAGACAATCCCTCCTTTCACGGAATGAACAATAGGGGTCAATCCCAGTCAAAGGCCTGTCCGAGAAAGACCGGCAATGTGACCGTTAGAATGTCATTAGCGGTTTGCCGGGACAATAGGGTAAAACACGTATATGGTTTCTCTAACACCCGTATCTGAAGCCCTATACCACCGTCTGCCTTAGTCCGAGCCGCTACGTTCTGAGGGTTCATCCGTGTAGCTCCAAAACTGCTCAATGTCGCTCGCAAAAAGGCTTTGCCGCGTCCGACTAATGTTCCGACCAATGTAAGGCATTTCCGGGACATGACACTCATATTTTTCCCTGGTCCGGCGGAGGGTGAGACGATAGAATAGGAGAAAATATGGTTTCTGTTCTGGTTAAGGTCGCAGATGCCCTACTAGATAAAGGCATGTAAAATACATGATTTAATCTATTTATGTCCAGGTATGATTGGTCTAATTGTGGAGTTAAGGAAACTCTGCTCTTTTTTCCAGATTTCAAGCTCATGGTGATTTGTTGTCATGATCTCTGCCATGCCCGACGTTTAGCACCCTGGCAAGTCTGAAAATCAGCATAGAAGTCTAAAAAGGCACATAAGGCCCTCGACACACGAAAATCAGTAAGGACAAAGCCAAGCTCTTCAGCCCATGAAAGTTCAACGCTGCAAACTGATGAAAGAGAAGAGACAGTATGGACCTATACTGTGTCAGAAAGGAGGCAGGTTGTGGTCGATGACTTATACGACACCATCATCATCGGGGGGGGACCATCCGGGGCGGCTGCCGCGGTCTATGCAGGGAGAAAAAAGCTGAAAGCCCTTGTGATTACCGAGAGTTTTGGAGGGCAGTCTGTCGTATCCAGCGGCATTGAGAACTGGATAGGCGACAAGAGCATTACCGGTCAGGAGCTGGCTCAAAAACTCGAAGAGCATGTTCGGGTTCAAAAAAGCGTTGAGATCAAGATGCCCGAGAGGGTTGTAACAACAAAAGAGGCTCCGGAATGCACATTCGAGGTGTCAACGGATAAAGACGCTGTGTATCGGTCAAAAACCCTCATCGTTGCTTCAGGTGCCCGTCGTCGGCGTTTGAATGTGCCTGGAGAAGACGACTTTGATGGCAAAGGTGTGGCCTTTTGTTCCACCTGCGATGCCCCCCTGTTTCAGGATCAAGATGTAGCGGTGGTAGGCGGCGGGAATTCCGCTTTTGAGACTGTTATTGATCTGATGGCCTATGCCGGAAAAATCTACCTCCTGTGGCGTGACCCTCTGGAAGGCGATCCAGTGACTCGAGAGAAAGTAGAGAAAGCCTCCAAGGTGTCCATCATTGGAAGCGTGGAAGTGCGAAAGATTGCGGGCGATCAGTCCGTTTCAGGCTTGTCTTACAGGAAGACCGAGACCGGTGAGACAGAAGACTTGTCAGTAAAGGGGGTATTCGTGGAAATCGGCTCGGTGCCTAACTCAGAATTCTTAAAGGATCTGGTTGAAATCAATGAAGATGGCGAAATCGTCATTGACCATCGCACTGCCCGGACTTCCAAGGACGGGGTATTTGCGGCAGGGGATGTGACTGCCGATCCTTTCAAACAGAACAATATTGCCGCCGGCGATGGTGTAAGGGCGGCACTTTCGGCCTACTACTATGTTTTGAACATGGAAAAGCATAGCACATGTTCTGAATAGGAGAGGTGAAGATTTCCGAAAGTCGCAGTCAGCCTGGTTTAGGCGAACACGTTCTAATTAAAGGGAGGTCCCTATTGATCACGCTATATGTTACTTCAATTGGGAGGCATGCGGGCAAGGATGTCATTGCAGTCGGGTTGATGGACCGAGCAAGAAGAGACGGCTTAAAGGTCGCGTATTTTAAGCCCATGGGGCATTCTCCTGTGAAGTTGGAGAATGACATCGTTGACCAGGGGGCCTGGAATATCTGCCAACTCTTTGAGCTGGAGGATCCCGTTGAACAGATTTGCCCTGTCGTGGTCACCCAGGACATGATTATGGAGAATTACAAGGGAAAAGTTGAGGGATTGCAGAAAAAAGTCCTGTTAGCTTTCGAAAATGTGAGCAAACAAAAGGACTTGGTAGTCGTAGGGTGTGATGACAATTTCAGCGAAGGCAGTGCTTTTGACCTGTCAGGTTTGCGACTCATGGGATTATTGAACGCTAATGCGCTATTCGTGGAAAAGTACGAATGCAGTTTCTGCGTAGACTTTCTTCTTGAACTCAAAAACGTGGTAGGCCGTCCTATGATGGGTGTCGTTTTTAATAAGGTAGAGGCAGTTCACGTTGAAGAAATCAAGGAATATGTCTCGCCATTCCTGCGACAGCAAGAGATAGAAGTGTTTGGCTCAATTCCGAATGACCCGCTGCTGGACTCCATCGAAGTTCGAGAACTCGCCGATCGTTTGGGGGCAGACGTGATCTGCGGCAGGGATAACCTTGATGCCTTAGTAGAGACCTTTCTTGTGGGGGGGATGCAGGTCGATAAGTTTATTGGTCATTTACTGGAAAGGACTGCTGTGGGGGTCATCGTGGGTGGGGACCGATCAGACATTCAACTTGCAGCAATCCAAAATAGAGTGAGGTGTCTCATCCTTTCGGGCGACCTTTATCCCAATGAAACGATCGTCGCGAGAGCTGAAGTCAAGGGTGTGCCAATTTTGGTGGCCAGGGACGACACGTATAAAGTAGCAAAACAAGTGGAGGGCGCCGTAGGAGGCCTGGGCCTGCCAAAAAGAGACAAGATTGATCGGGCTATCAAGTTGATCGATCAGGGCTTTGACTTTGAGAAGCTGTACAAACGCCTTGATCTGATGCCTCTCTGACATAATGGTTATGCCTAACCAGTCCAATACAGGTGTTGGAGACAGACTCACGTTCAAATGCTTGCCGACCCAGATTAAGGATGAACGAGGGCGCCTTATCCAGATCCGGGCCTACAAGGCTGAAGACTTTGAGTCTCTTTCAGACATGTACGAGACCTTTGAGCCGAAGGGCCTTGAATGCGGCCTGCCGCCGCCTGATAAGCGGGTTCGGTCAAAATGGCTCAAGCGTTTAGTCTCGGAATTGTTCAATGTGTTGGCCATGTATAGGAGCCGTGTCATAGCTCACAGTGCTTTGGATCTTTCCTGCGCGCCCTTATGTCCAGAGTACTTGATCTTTGTCCGCAAGAGCTTCCGTAATCTTGGCATTGGCACAGCCCTTTCTGCGGTGATGAAGAAAGTGGCTCAAGAGGCTGGATGTGACAGGGTGATGCTCACCGTACGCACTGCCAACAGGCGAGCTATCAAGGTCTTTCAGAAGGTGGGCTTTGGCTTCTGCACGGAACTGGGGCCGTGCCGTGACATGGAGCTGCCGCTGAAATCGACGAGGCGAGGCCGTCGAAAGGATGACAAAAAAACCATCATGTGAGGCGTAGTGCGTTCGGCCTTTATTCATAGTGAAAAGTTTGCGACCTTCAAGGCATACAAGGGCTATCCGTGGCTGTTTGAAAGGAGTGAGGCCACATATCGATTGTGTAAACGGTTAAACCTATTTGACCGGGATTGGATCACGATCTACAGGCCTGAGCCGGTCTGTGTTGAAAACATGCTTAATTTTCACACCAAAGAATACGTCTCCGTTTTGAGAAAAGCCAATGAAGGTGTTTTTGAAGAAAAGTGGCTGCAATATGGTTTGGGCACCACCGAATGCCCTGTGTACAAAGGGGTATATGACTATCATGCCCTGGCCGCCGGTGGCACAGTGCTTGGTGCGGAACTCGTTGCATGCGATAAGGCCGACATCGTCTTTAATCCGACAGGGGGCTTCCACCACGCAGGCAAGGATTTTGCCGCAGGGTTTTGTTACCTCAATGATATCGTTATAGCCATTAAAAAGTGGCTGCGTCCAAGAAAGCGCGTGCTTTACATTGATATTGACGCCCATCACGGCGATCAAGTACAGGAGGCGTTTTATAGGAGCGGAAGGGTTATGGTCATATCCTTCCATGAAAGTGGTAAGACGCTGTTTCCCTTCAAATCGGGCTTTGAGAACGAAATCGGCAAGGGCCGTGGAAAAGGATACACCATTAATGTTCCTCTGCCGGAAAACACATCTGATGAAGAATTCTTGTGGGCTTTTGAAAAAGTGTTTTTACCAGCAGCCCGAGCATTTGAACCGGACTTTGTTGTAGCTATACTGGGCGCAGACGGTCTCTTCCGTGACCCCTTGACTCATCTACAGTTGACAAACACATCGGTGAGTCAAGCACTGGAGATGATACTGCAGGTCTGTCCCAAGCTTTTGGCTCTTGGCTGTGGTGGTTACATCCTGGAAAATGTTGCCCGAACATGGACCTTGGCCTGGGCCGTCATGAACGGTCTCGGGCCTGAGGAGGAGGATGCCGCACTTTTTGGGGGCATGTTCTGGGGAGACAAGCTGGCCTCTCTGAAGGACCGGCCTCACTTTTTGCCTGATGACGTGAAGAAACATGTAAAAGCCGAGGTGCAAAGGATAGTCCGTGCGATTGAAGCGACGGTTTTTCCTATTCTAGACATCAAAAAATAAAGGAGCGACTCATGGGCCGTGAACAGACAATCGTATCAGTGGGAGGGCGAACCAAGAAATATCCCCCGGCGAAAAAGTTCCGAAGAAAGGCGCATATTAATAGTTTTCGTGAATATGAACGGCTATATAGGCGCTCTGTAAAGGACCCTGAAGGCTTTTGGGCCGAAAGGGCGCAAGACCTTGTCTGGGACAAGAGGTGGCGCCGGGTTCTTCAGTATGATTTGGAAGAGGCGAAAATACGTTGGTTCGAAGGAGGCAAGATCAACGCCTCCTTTAACTGTCTGGATCGGCACGTGGAGACATGGAGAAGAAACAAGACTGCCCTGATCTGGGTCGGCGAACAGGGAGAAGAGAGGATCTACACGTACCAGTTGCTGCAAAGAGACGTCTGCAAGTTTGCCAACGTGTTGAAAGGCTTTGGCGTGAAAAAGGGTGACAGGGTCGCCTTCTACTTGCCCATGGTGCCCGAACTCCCGATTGCCATGCTTGCATGTGCCCGCATCGGAGCTGTCCATAGTGTCGTCTTCGGAGGCTTCAGTGCCGAGTCACTGGCAAGCCGTATTCAGGACTGCGGGGCAAAGGTACTAGTTACGAGCGACGGCGCCTTCAGAGGAGGCAGGGTGATACCTTTGAAACAGAATGCTGATGAAGCTCTCAGAAGGTGTCCCGACGTAAAAGCCTGCGTTGTGGTTAAACGCACTGACGCACGAATCAAGATGAAGAAGGGCAGGGACTGGTGGTGGGATGAGAAAATTCAGGATCCGGCCCTGAAATCCCAGTGTGATCCGGCGACTACGGATGCAGAAGATCCTCTATTTATCCTCTATACGAGCGGATCGACCGGCAAGCCTAAGGGGGTTCTCCATACCACCGGGGGTTACCTCCTATATGCGTATCAGACCTGCCAGTGGATTTTTGATATCAGGGATGAGGATACCTACTGGTGCACCGCAGACATCGGGTGGATCACTGGCCACACCTATATTGTTTACGGTCCTCTTTGCTCCGGGGCGACCACATTGATGTTTGAGGGTATTCCCACCTATCCCCATCCGGGACGATTTTGGGAGATCGTGCAGAATTACAAGGTCAATATTTTCTACACAGCCCCCACCGTTATCAGGGCCTTGGCCAAACACGGCGCCGAGTGGCCTAAGAAATACGATCTGACCGGTCTGAGGCTTTTGGGAAGCGTGGGGGAGATCTTAAACCCAGAAGCCTGGAAATGGTATCATCAGCACATCGGCCAACGCCGATGCCCTATTGTCGACACCTGGTGGCAGACGGAGACTGGCGGCATCCTTATTTCTGCTCTTCCGGGAGCGGTTCCGACAAAACCCGGCTCAGCGGCCGTACCCTTCTTTGGAGTAGAGCCACAGGTGATCAATGATAAGGGTCGGAAGTGCAAACTCGAGGAAGGAGGATACCTGGTGATCACGAAGCCTTGGCCCGGTATCATGCGCGGTGTTTACGGAGAGCCTGAGCGGTTCAAGCACACATACTTTAGTCAGTTTCCCGGCATGTATTTCACGGGCGACGGGGCAAGAAAGGACAAAGATGGTTATTATTGGCTCATGGGCCGTGTGGATGACGTGATCAACGTCTCCGGCCACCGACTCGGTACGGCAGAGATAGAAAGCGCCCTTGTTGCGCACAAAAGCATAGCCGAGGCGGCCGTTGTGGGATGTCCCCATGACGTTAAAGGCGAAGCAATATATGCCTTTGTCATATTGCAGGAAGGCTCCAGGCCGTCAGACAAACTGAGGAAGGACTTAATCGACCATGTTCGGAGCGAAATTGGTTCGGTTGCAACGCCGGACAAGATCCAATTTGCCGACACGCTGCCAAAGACGAGGAGTGGGAAGATCATGAGGAGGATCCTGAGAAAGATAGCCGCCGGCGATGTCCATGACCTGGGCGACCTCTCGACGCTGGCCGATAGGGCTGGAATCGAAAAGCTGGTTCAAGAAAGACAAGCCTGAAAGTTGCGGCCAAGAGTCTCAGCCCGCGGCATGGATCGACTTGGCCGATAGGGGCTCGATCTTGAGTTTTGGGTGAGTCCGGCCCGAGGTGAATGAGAAAGGCCTTCAGAAAGGCTGCATTCAGATTTGTGGAGAAGAGCTGCGATGGAGAAAAAGGTCGAAAACATTCTTAGAGATCTTAATGTCTTATTGGATGAAGTTATCACGAGCAAGGATGAAGACCGTCTGATAGATTTCGGACAGTCCCTCTTTGATCTCAAGCAGTTTTGGACGGAGGCGGAGAAGCGAGTTAATGAAACATTGCGCCAAACAAAAAAAGAAAAAGGTTGGAACATAAAAAAATAGCATAAAAATCCATATTCCCTTTACGAAAAATTGGAGGCTGGGCCATGATTTATAATCCGTTTACGTTCATTTTTTTTATCATATTCTTTTTCTGGATCATAGTTTTCTTTATCATGGTACAGATCAATCTGATCGCTCTGGCTTTCGCAGAGATGGGTGTTCCAAGCCAGTATGTCTTTGCGGCATTGTTCGCAACCCTGATTGGCAGCTTCGTCAACATACCTGTAAAAAGGATACCCCAAGAAGTAATGACCAACGAGACCAAGATCGGTTTTTTTGGTTTCAGACATATGGTACCGGTGTGGAAGAAGAAGGAGACCATTTTGGCCATTAACGTGGGAGGTGCGGTGATTCCGGTCCTGCTGTCTTTCTATCTTGTTGCCAAAACGAACCTGTGGGGGCCGGCTGTCTTGGCGACGGCCTTCATAACTTTGGTCTCTTATCGGGCGGCGAAGCCGGTGCCAGGCGTTGGCATCACACTGCCGGCTTTCTTGCCTCCCGTACTAGCGGCTTTTGCCTCCATCATTATCGCTTGGAGCCAGGCCCCGACGGTCGCTTACATTTCAGGGACCTTGGGCACGTTAATCGGAGCGGACATTCTCAACTTAAGAAAAATAGGAAATCTAGGGGCACCCGTGGCTTCTATCGGGGGGGCAGGGACCTTTGACGGGATTTTTCTCAATGGGATTCTGGCCGTCTTGTTGTCAGCTGTTCTCACCTAGCTTGTCGCGAACGCACGGTGTGGATTTAACCATGCCTTGTATTTCCTGAACTATCGACGCTGTTTTTGAAATGAACTGATCTGCCTTGTATTGTCCTGCCGTGTCCCCGTATTCCGGAGTGTCATGGTTTGTTACTATGATGGCCGTTGGACTCGGATCAATCTTTTTAATCTGTTTGGTTGCCTCTTGCCCGGCTAAGTCAGAAACGCCATGCTGCGAGGAAAGCTGTTATCCACACTGGTGGCTTAAGCCATGTTTTCGGTTTTGCCAGGATTCGTTTCAACGGAATGTCTACACACTCAAAAGAGTGGGTCTGCAGCTCATTTTCTGTGGAAAAAACGCCGAAGAGATTGCGCCCCAACACCACGTCATTTTCTGATGGACTCGCCTGTTGGAAAGGGAAGCCGTGGTCTATGGCGAAGCTGGTGACGACAAAAAAGTTTTGCCGGCCATCTCAGTGTCAGCTTGAAAACCATGGAACAGCCCAGGGAAAATGAAACGGCGATACCCGGGCCCCCGCCTATCCCGACAATCTTGCATTACTAGGGTTTCGGATGATCCTTTGTCTTGCGAAGAAGCGCCCTGTCCTCCTCCCTCATCAGGTTTATGAGACAGTGTTCCATGCTTTGCCAGAAATTCATATTTGGCCTTTACTATAGAAAATCCTTCTTCTTCGTTGAGGGCTTCAATATACAGATTCGACAAGTACCACCTTCCGTCATATCTTGCTATTCTTCTGAAAACGTTGGCGTGTGTTGCAACCATCAAGTCAAAGGCTGTTTTGCTCATGCCCAGGGCCGAGGCTGCGTGGTCCATATGTGTAAAGCCGGGGCCTTCCTTTTTGTATTCTTCTATCTCATGGGATGATGGGGTTAGAATCAGTCTTTCGTATGTTCCGGTTTGATCTTTGATCAGTTTTTCAATCAAGCATGATTTTAAGACCGAAACAAGTTTTGAAATTTTGATTTGAGTAAAGGATTTTGGAAGGGATGCCAATTTGATTCGTGGTATCCTTCCTATGAGTTCGTCGCAATCCTTCCTGATGTTCTGTGCCCGCCAGGCGGCTATTTTTCTGAGTTTTGAGTTTTTGTAAGGACTGACACCTCTCCCCAGGTACTTCTTTGTACCTTTCGCGCCGTATTCGCGTAAAAAGTCCAGCTCATCTTCTATTTCAGAAAACAGCGTCATCCCGTTCTTTCTTCCGCAAATCTCCTCGCGGAGTTTTTCCATTTTAAATTTTGAACCAAAATGCAATGTCTTGTCTGCCTTTTCTTTCAGATGTAAAATATCATAATATGTCTCCATGGAAATCGTTTTTAGTTCACCGGATTCATAACGACCGATCCGTTGGTTTAGGACGCATGAAGGCCTGATGCGAAAGGCCTGCTTCAAGAACTCCAACACGGGCTTTGCCGCTTTGTAAGGAACCCTGTCCTCGTATTGGCTCCGTTGAAGTTCCGCAATCCACGCCCTTATCTCCGGTCTGTCAAGGCCCTGATCAAAGAATTTCTGCTCCATAGTTTTTTCTAAACGGATTTCAATGGTCTTAACTTTTCCGGAGAAGATCCTGGAGTCTACCTTTTTAATCCTCTTGCCGGGGTAGAATTCCTTGTAAAGATCCTTCTTTTTGGCATTATGGTTCAAAAACAGCCACAACCGGATCATGTCCCGAAAATATTTGCCATCGACCCTGCCTAGCTGTCCGTCCGGCGGGTTTTCCCCGAATATCCTCTTATAGTCCCGCGCTGAAATAGATTTGACCCTACCATGTACCAAATTATATACAAGGCTGTACGGCAGCCGCTTTTCATGGGCAAATTCAGACACCGTACCTTTAAGAATATGCAGAAAGAACTGACTGAATATCTCTTCGGTTATATGGACTCTATATTGATCTGGCTTTTCTATTAAGTGCATCATCTGAACCTCAACACGTTTGACCATTTCTAATCATCTTCGCTGTTTCTGTTTCACCGGGGGTTTAACTGAGCCTATTTAAGTACTTACTCAAAACCCAAAAATGTGGATAAGCCTAATGACGCCTCATGAAATCCAACTACGTTTGACAGCTTTTGGCTTACCTTCGGATGCGCATGCACATGGGAATCAGCCTGAATGTCTATAATTCTTCCCAGTGGATACACTCAACAGGACATGTTTCCATTGCCTCTTCAATGAGATCCTCAGGACCACCTTCTGGCTTGATGACTTCTGCCTTTTCGGTATCTTCATTTATTTTAAACACCTCAGCGCAAATTTCTTCGCAAGACCCACACCCAATGCATTCGTCCTCATCAATGCAGACCCTTCGTGCCATGTCATTCTCCTTTCTCTTTACGTTAATCAGCGGACGCTGAAGACATCAACAAACTCGTCAATCTTTAACATCTAAAACATAACCATGGAATCGGATGAATCAAGGCCAAAACGACTGGCAAAAAGAAGACGGATCAAGCAAAAAAGTCACCGGAGAAGGTGGATGTTGTGAGGCAAAGGCGATTTCGTTTCTAGCTGTTGGCCGAAGGTTTTTTACTCCCCTTTTACCAACGCTATTCAACAAAAAGAATCCATCGCCAATCCTTGACGAGGTGAAGAAACTGATTATATTATGAATCAAAGAAGGCATGTAACTGCTTATAATGATGCAAAAAGGAGGTGTCAGACATGACCGCTTTATTACCTTCACTGAGACGAAGAGAATTGGTTGGTCGTCCTGCCTGGGGCCTTTTTGATCGATTCTTTGAGGATCTCGGGTGGCCGGCAATATTCACGGAAGAAAGACTATGGTCGCCCCCTGTTGATATCTCTGAAACAGAGGATGCATTGGTTCTAAGACTTGAAGTGCCTGGCATGGACAAAAAAGACATTAACATCGCTGTGTCACAGGGTGTACTGACCATCGCAGGGGAGAAAAAAATAGAAAGAGAAGGAGAGGAAACTTGCTATTGCACGGAAAGATGTTATGGATCGTTTTCCAGAAGTATATGCCTCCCCTTCGACGTGGACACTGACAAGGTTGACGCGACCTTCAAGGACGGGGTGTTGAAAATCACGCTCCCTAGATCTGAGGCTGCCAAGCCAAAACACATTGAGGTTAAAAGCTAACCTTAATCCTTCCAGTACCTGACGTGTGCCGGATGAGAGTCCGGCACACGTTTTTTGTCTTTTGATTATTGTTTTCACATGAATGCATGAAGGTCTAGTGTTCAGAACGACTTCGATTCCCAGCAAGCCGGGCGAGATCCGGACGTGTAAGCCAGGTACCTATGGATACAACCGTCAATGAACAGATAGCGAGGAAATTGAAAGAGGTTTCGGATCTCCTGGAAGAGCAGGAAGCGAGCAGCTTCCGGGTGAATGCCTATCGTCGTGCAGCAGACACGGTGATCTCGCTCAATCGAGACCTGAGGGATGTCGTTGAGCAGGAGGGGCTGGATGGCCTCGTTGCGCTCCCTTTTATTGGCGAGGGTATTGGCCGCGGGATTGTCGAGATGGTGAGAACAGGTCGTTGGACCCTGCTGGAACGACTGAGAGGCACCCTGGAGCCGACCAAGCTGTTTCGCACGCTCCCGGGTATTGGACCGGCGCTGGCCCGGCGAATTCATGATACCCTATCAGTTGACAGCCTTGAAGCACTCGAAATGGCGGCCCATGACGGGCGTTTGGAGGGGGTGCCCGGTATTGGCAGAAGACGGGTTGACGTCATCCGGGCTGTGTTGGCCGAGCGGCTCAGTCGCCGATTACTAGGCCTTGCCCGTCAAGTTGAAGAAAAACCCTCAGTCGCAGTACTCCTGGATGTGGACCAGGAATACCGGAGAAAAAGTCAAGCAGGCCGCCTACCCACCATTGCCCCTAAACGGTTCAATCCTGCTGGGGCGGCCTGGCTTTCCATTCTTCACACCCAGCGAGGCAACCTCCACTTCACCGTCCTCTTCTCCAATACAGCACGCGCCCACGCGCTTGGGCGCACTCGCGACTGGGTGGTCATATCCTACTATGACGACCACCACCGGGAGGGCCAAGCTACTGTCGTGACCGAAACAAGAGGCCCTTTGGCTGGAAAGCGTGTGATCCGCGGTCGCGAGGCGGAATGCAGTAGCCATTATACCTCCCATTAAAGCACTCCGCTGCTTGTCACTCCCATGCCATTACCCTTTGCCTGAGCCCTTCCGAGTTGCTTGTCAACCGTTCCTTTCAATGCCCTCCCACAGGCCGGTATTGAAACATCGGGTGGATCACTGGCTGCACCTATATTGTTTACGGTCCTCTTTGCTCCGGGGCGACCACATTGATGTTTGAGGGTATTCCCACCTATCCCCATCCGGGACGAT